>CETM01045117.1_pt1 | contig 104155 bp, 97 predicted proteins | sample 361451 | NCBI WGS metagenome assembly CETM01 (sample SAMEA2622690, study PRJEB7988) | marine metagenome | isolation source: saline water (ENVO:00002010), including
AGCTTCCAGCTTCCAGCTTCCAGCTTCCAGCTTCCAGCTTCCAGCTTACGCTTATGCTTATCGACGCCCACTGTCACCTGGATTTCCCCGACTTCGACGTTGACCGCGAGGCCATGTTCGAGCGGGCCAGGTCGGTGGGCGTCGAGCATTTCGTGGTGCCGGGCACAACGCGGGCGCGTTGGCCATCGGTGCTGGCGCTGGGGAAGCGAGACGATACGAGCGTCTGTTTGGGGCTGCATCCGTACTTTCTCGACGCTCACAAGTTGAATGCCAGCCGCCTAGGCACCCATCGCTTGGGTATTGACCCGTTAGATGAAGGTGATGACCTTGACGCCCTGGAGGCGGCGCTCGACGCACATCCCGAGGTGGTGGCGGTGGGTGAGTGCGGCATCGACGCTCGCTTCGAGGCGTCGCTGGATGCCCAGTGGGCACTGTTCAAGGCGCAGCTGCGCCTTGCCAGGGAACGCCATTTGCCGGTGGTGATCCACTGTGTACGCGCCAATGATCAGGTGGCCAAGTGCCTCAAGGAAATCGGCTTGCCGGCGGGTGGACTGATACATGCCTTCGCCGGGAGTCGGCAGCAGGCACAGCGGTTTCTGGCACTGGGTTTTGTGCTGGGGCTTGGAGGGACAGTGACTCACGAGCGCGCACAGCGCCTGCGTAGTTGTGTGGCGGCTTTGCCAGAAGATGGTTTTGTGCTGGAAACCGATAGCCCCGACATGCCGACGGCGGGCTTCAAGGGCGAGCGTAACGAGCCGGCAAGGCTTGCGCGAATCGCCGCTGACGTCGCCGCGCTGCGTCATGTCTCTTGCGCCACGCTGGCAAAGGTCAGTACGGCCAACGCGGCGCGAGTTTTCAAACTGGCCTGCTAGCCAGCGATTGGTTGCCATCGGTCTGATTGGCAGATGGCGTGGTTGCAACAGCAATTTGGCCGAATAAGCCCGTTCGATAAGCCTCTTTCATCACCCCTTGTGAGTGGCCAGCTCTTCCGGGTCGAGGCGTTCGAGAGGATAGGGCAGACGCTGGCGCTGGCAGCGTACGCCATTCACCGTCAGCGGCTCGGCGACTTCCTTGGTGGTCAGCACCGCCAGCAGCTCGACCTGGTCGTAGGCGTCGCGTTCAGCGGCGAAGACCTCCCCCTGGCGCTTGCCCTCAGCGTCCAAGAGTTCGCTGCCGACCACGGGTACGCCATTGCCCTCGAGCGTGAGTCTCATCAGGCGTTTCTTGACCTGACCGCGGAAGTGAGCACGGGCCACGACTTCCTGGCCGGTATAGCAGCCCTTCTTGAAGCTAATGCCGCCAAGCGCCTCCCAGTTAATCATCTGCGGCAGATAGCTGTCCTGCTGGCTGGCGCTCAGCCAGCCGAGGCCGGCCTGGATATCCTGGAGGCACCATACGGCGTTGCCGACCGGTATTGCCTGTTGCGTCAGTGCCTGCCAGCAGCCCTCGAGATCGGTGATCGGCAGTAGGGCGATCAGGCGCGGACGTGGCCCGGGGTGGCGAACCACCAGGCGATCACCATGCTGGCGCTGATGCCAGATATGTGGCGGTTCGACGTCGAGGCGCGCCTCGAGCAATGCTGGGGCGTCATTGCCAATCAGGCCAATCGCTGCCAAATCGTCGCGCAGGCGCATCTCGGTTTTGTAGAAAACGGCGAATTTCTCGAGGTGGGCCTTAAGCGGTTCGAGCAGCGACTGCTCCATCAGCAGCCAATAGCAATCCGGCGCCACCCGCAGGGCTTGAGCATTGGCCAGCATGCGCCCTTTGGTTGCGCAGAAACAGGTCAGCGGCGCGAAATCACCATCGGCGAGAGACATCTGCGCGCTGGTCTGTCCCTGCAGGAAGCGCTCGGCATCAGTGCCTGCCACCTCGAGAATGCCCAGGTGCACCAGTGGCGTGACGACGGTGCCATCCAATGCCTGGCGCGCCGGGGTCGGCGTATCAAAGATGACGCGGGCCTCGCCATCGGTGGTGGCGCCGATGCGTTCACTCCAGTCGGTCATACGAATCTCCCTGTTGGAATCGGCATTCAGTAGATGCGTCTCCATGGTCTGTGGGTTGGCTATGGGGGCAATCGGCGCCGATTCAAGTCTGGCCGGCCGCTGGCGAGGGCATGCTAAACTCATCGTTCAATCAAGTCCCTTGCAGGAGCGTATCGATGGCGAGCATTTCACTGGCCTTCAAAGGGGTCGAAAGTACCGAACTGGTCAATCGCATCACTACCGCCTTGATGATGCTCGATGGCGTTGACAGCGCCGAGGTGGGACGCCATGGCGCCGAGGTGGAAGGGCGTGTACGCCGCGAGGCATTGATCAAAGCCGTCGAGAAACTCGGCGTAAAGGTGCACTGACATGACCATCACCGTGATCAGTCAAGGCGAGGGCGGATTGCGCCAGAAAGTCGAATTGGAAGGTTTCGAAGACCTCTATGTCGACGCCCCTGGCGTGGTCGGCGGCGACGAAAGCGCCCCCGATCCCCATGACTATTTCGATCTATCGCTGGCCGCCTGTAAGGCGATCACCGCACAAATGTACGCCTATCGCAAGGGCTGGCCACTCACCGGGGTCAAGGTCTGGGTCGTGCGCGATGAACGCGATGAGCGCCACGGGGTCTACCGGCTGGACGTCAGCATGCACTTCGAAGGTATCGATGATGCCACGCAGCTAGATCGGTTGACTGAGATTTCCGATCGCTGCCCGATTCATCGTCTGATGACCACGTCCACGGTGGACATCACCACTCGTCAGGCTGCTCCGGATCAATCTTGATTTATACCGTTATCTTTTTGTCCGGGTTAGCCGTCACTCATTGCCGGGAAGCGACATGAGCAAAGCGTTTCGTCTGCAGTCGAAGTTCAAGCCCGCGGGGGATCAGCCCGCGGCTATCGATAGCCTGATAAAGGGCCTGGATTCGGGCCTGGCCCATCAAACGCTGCTGGGGGTGACCGGCTCGGGCAAGACCTTCACCATGGCCAATGTGGTTGAGCAGGTGCAGCGACCGACCATCGTCATGGCCCCCAACAAGACCCTGGCCGCGCAACTCTACGGCGAATTCAAGGCTTTCTTTCCCGATAATGCCGTCGAGTACTTCGTCTCGTATTACGATTACTATCAGCCCGAAGCCTACGTGCCGTCTTCGGATACCTTCATCGAGAAAGACGCATCGGTGAACGATCACATCGAACAGATGCGCCTGTCGGCCACCAAAGCGTTGCTGGAACGTCGCGATGCGCTGATCGTGGTATCGGTGTCGGCCATCTATGGCCTGGGTGACCCCGACCAGTACCTGAAGATGCGCCTGCACTTCACTCGAGGCGAGCTGATCGATCAGCGCAAGTTCCTGCGTCGTCTGGCGGAGCTGCAATATACCCGTAACGACATGGACTTCCGCCGCGGTACCTATCGGGTGCGCGGCGACGTTATCGACATCTTTCCCGCCGATGCCGAAGACGAGGCCGTGCGGGTCGAGCTGTTCGATGACGAGATCGACGGCATCAGCCTGTTCGATCCGCTGACCGGCGAGGTTCGCGGCAAGGTCCCGCGGATGACCATCTATCCGAAGAGTCACTACGTGACGCCTAGGGATACCATTCTCGAGGCGGCCGAGCGCATCAAGGGCGAGATGACCGAGCGCCTGGACTTCCTGCGCAAGCACGACAAGCTGGTCGAGGCACAGCGTCTTGAGCAGCGCACCCTCTATGACATCGAGATGATGCACGAGCTCGGCTACTGTAACGGCATCGAGAACTACTCCCGCTACCTCTCAGGCCGCGCTCCGGGCGAGCCGCCGCCGACCTTCTTCGATTACCTGCCCGCCGATGCGCTGCTGGTGATCGACGAGTCTCACGTCAGCGTGCCCCAGGTCGGCGGCATGTACAAAGGAGACCGCTCGCGCAAGGAGACCCTGGTCGAGTACGGCTTCCGTCTCCCTTCAGCGCTGGATAACCGCCCGATGAAGTTCGAGGAATGGGAGCGAATCAGCCCTCAGACGATCTTCATCTCGGCGACGCCAGGCCCCTATGAAGCGGAACATGCAGGCCAGGTGGTCGAGCAAGTCGTGCGCCCGACGGGTCTGGTGGATCCGGAAATCGAAGTGCGACCGGCTTCCACCCAGGTCGATGACCTGCTGTCCGAAATCAAGCTACGCACCGACGTCGGCGAGCGGGTGCTGGTAACCACCTTGACCAAGCGCATGGCCGAGGACCTGACCGAATACCTCGATGAACATGACGTGCGAGTGCGTTATCTGCATTCGGACATCGATACCGTGGAGCGGGTCGAGATCATCCGCGACCTGCGGCTCGGCAAGTTCGACGTGCTGGTGGGGATCAACCTGCTGCGTGAGGGCCTGGATATTCCCGAGGTCTCATTAGTGGCGATTCTCGACGCCGACAAGGAAGGCTTCCTGCGCAATGAGCGTTCCTTGATTCAGACCATTGGCCGGGCCGCGCGGAACGCCCATGGCAAGGCGATCCTCTATGGCGATCGTGTCACCGACTCGATGCGCAAGTCCATGGACGAGACCGAGCGGCGCCGAGAGAAACAGCTGGCCTTCAACGAGGCGCACGGCATCTCGCCGGTGACCATTACCAAGTCGGTAGAGGACATCATGGAAGGCGCTCAGGCTCCGGGCAGCAAGCGCAGCCGTCAGCGGGGAGAACGCAAGGTGGCAGAGCCTACCGGCGAGTACAGTGCCGAGCAGCTGGCAACGCTTTCCCCTGATGAGGTGCGGCGCGAGATGTCGAAGCTTGAAGATGCCATGCACGAGGCGGCCCAGAACCTTGAGTTCGAGGCGGCGGCCCGCCTTCGTGATCGGCTGCACACTCTAAAAGAACGCCAGTTGGCGCTGGGATAAGCGATGGCGGAGGGGCCAGAAATCCGCCGCGTGGCTGACTGCTTACGGCGTATCTGCTGGCTATGGCAACCTGGTGGCATGTGGTGATGCCAGTTGGGTTTGATCATTCCGTCGTTTAAGTTTTTATACCGTTATCTTCGCTGTATTTGCTTGCATCTAAAGAACGTGGCATTGGCAATTCAGCGCAAAGAGGTGATGCGATATAATATCTACATTTCGTTCGCCGTGACCTGACCGCGGCGGACCCGATGACAACGCTAGGGAGTCGCTTCCATATGACCGTGATCCGCCAGGATGATCTGATCCAAAGCGTGGCCGACGCGCTGCAATACATTTCCTACTATCATCCCAAGGATTTCATCGACGCCATGCATGGTGCCTACGAGCGGGAAGAGAATCCCGCCGCCAAGGATGCCATCGCCCAGATTCTGATCAACTCGCGCATGTGTGCGCTGGGTCATCGACCCATCTGTCAGGACACCGGTATCGTCACCGTCTTCGTGCACGTCGGCATGAACGTGAACTGGGACGCCGATATGAGCCTCGATGACATGGTCAATGAAGGCGTGCGCCGTGCCTACAAACTGCCGGACAACGTCCTGCGCGCCTCGGTGCTCGCGGACCCGGATGGCAAGCGTCAGAACACCAAGGACAACACCCCGGCGATTATCCACCACAAGCTGGTGCCCGGTGACAAGGTCGAAGTGCATGTGGCCGCGAAGGGCGGCGGCAGCGAGGCCAAGTCCAAGTTCGCGATGCTGAACCCGTCCGACTCGGTCGTCGACTGGGTACTGGAGCAGCTTCCCAAGATGGGCGCTGGCTGGTGCCCGCCGGGCATGCTCGGCATCGGCATTGGTGGCACCGCCGAAAAGGCCATGGAGATCGCCAAGGAATCATTGCTCGATCCTGTCGATATCCAGGAACTGCAGGCCCGTGGTGCCAGCAATCGCGCCGAGGAGCTGCGCCTGGAGCTCTACGACAAGGTCAACCAGAGCGGCATCGGCGCTCAGGGGCTGGGTGGCTTGACCACGGTGCTTGATATCAAGGTCAAGGATTATCCCACCCACGCTGCCAACAAGCCGGTGGCGATCATTCCCAACTGTGCAGCGACCCGGCATGTGCACTTTAGCCTCGACGGCAGCGGTGCCGCCGAGCTGCCGGCACCCAAGCTCGAGGATTGGCCGGAAATTACCCGCGAAATTGGCGAAAACGTCAAACGTGTCAATCTCGATACCGTGACGCCGGAAGAGGTGAAGAGCTGGCAGCCGGGCGACACGCTGCTGCTCAACGGCAAGCTGTTGACCGGTCGTGACGCAGCTCACAAGCGTATGACCGAGATGCTGGCCAAGGGCGAACCGTTGCCGGTCGACATGAAAGGGCGCTTCATCTATTACGTGGGCCCGGTCGATCCCGTTCGCGACGAAGTCGTGGGTCCGGCTGGCCCGACCACGGCGACCCGCATGGACAAGTTTACTCGCACGATGCTCGAGGAAACCGGCCTGCTGGGCATGGTCGGCAAGGCCGAACGTGGCCCGATGGCCATCGAAGCGATTCGTGACAACCAGGCGACTTACCTGATGGCCGTGGGTGGTGCTGCCTACCTGGTGGCTCAGGCCATCAAGAAGTCACGAGTGGTCGGTTTTGAAGACTTGGGCATGGAGGCCATCTACGAGTTCGAGGTCGAAGACATGCCCGTGACCGTGGCGGTCGACAGCCAAGGTGAGTCGGTTCACCAGAGCGGTCCGGCCAAGTGGAAGGAAATCATCGCCCAGCGCGCGTGAGTCCCTGCCATGCCAGGCTAACCGCTGAACGGCCCCCACAACCTTGCCGTGGGGGCCGTTACTGGATGTTGACTGTCGAAAGGATGCGACCATGACCTCCTGGCTGCTGGGAACGGCCATCTTCCTGATTCATGTATCAGGCCTGTTATCGGCTGTGATTGCGCTGATGTCCAGCCGGACATCGCAGGGGGCGATCGCCTGGATCATTTCGCTGGTGTCGCTTCCCTATTTGGCATTACCCGCCTTCTGGATCTTTGGTCGACCACGTTTCTATGGCTATGTGTCGGCACGCGGCGAGCGAGATACGGTACTGCGCCGCGTGCTCGAACGCTATCGCTCCCAGGTCGACCCCTTCCTGGCCGGCAACACTCAGGGGGACCTGCGCGCCGTTGAACAGTTGGCACTGATGCCGATGACCCGCGGCAACCGCACCCAGTTGCTGATCGATGGAGAAACCACCTTCGAGAGCCTCTTCGCCGGCATCGATGCCGCCGAAGACTACGTGCTCATCCAATTCTTCATCGTGCGCCATGACGCCCTCGGCGTACGCCTTAAGCATCACCTGCAGAAGGCCGCGGAACGCGGTGTCCGCGTATACTTCCTGTATGACGAGATCGGCAGTCGTAAGCTCAAGGAAGGCTATATTCGAGATCTTTGTCAGGCGGGCGTCGAGGTCAGTGCCTTCCATTCATCCCGGGGTTGGCGGCATCGCTTCCAGCTCAACTTCCGTAACCACCGCAAGATACTGGTGGTAGACGGCAGGGAGGGCTGGCTTGGGGGCTTTAACGTTGGCGTCGAGTATCTGGGGCAGGACCCGCGACATGGACACTGGCGCGATACTCATCTCAAACTGACAGGGCCGAGCGTGCTAGGTCTTCAGGAAGCTTTCTGGGAAGACTGGCACTGGGCGACAGGCGAGGTGCTGGGTATTGCCTGGGAGCCACAGGGGGCCTGTGACAATGGCCAGAACGTGGTGGTGGTCCCCTCGGGGCCGGCAGATCGCCAAGAAACGGCGAGCCTGCTGGTCCAACATGCCATTCATAGCGCCGAGCACCGCCTGTGGGTCACGAGCCCCTATTTCGTGCCTGACCATAGCGTATTGGATGCGCTGCGCCTGGCGGCGATGCGTGGTGTCGATGTGCGGATCATGATCCCCGAGCGTCCCGACCACCTGCTGGTCTTTCTGTCTGCCTTCGCATTCCTCCCTGACATGCTGCGTGCCGGCATCAAGGTCTATCGCTATCAGCCGGGGTTCCTGCATCAGAAGGTCATATTGATCGACGACAGCGCCGCCAGCGTGGGCACCGTCAACCTCGATAACCGCTCCTTCCGACTCAACTTCGAAATCACGGCCTTCGTGCCGGACCGGCGTTTTGCCGGGGAGGTCGAGACCATGCTGGAGGCGGATTTCACCAATTGTCGCCAGATCGACTACGAGGAGCTTCAGCGGCGGCCCCTGTGGCGCAAGCTTGTCTCGCGGGCGGCATATCTATTATCGCCCATCCAATGACAGGTCCGGCTTGATCCCTTGAAGAGACAACAACTTGCATCAGGTCGCCCCTGCCGATTGGCAGTCAGTGGGTGAGCAGCTAGAGTAGCAGGCTTTGCGGGTTCGGCCAGTTCGGCCCCCGCCCAGACATGACATTCCATCGGAGTCGCGGTGAACCTCGAGACCAAGTGGCTGGAAGACTTCGTCGCCCTGTCCAATACCCGTAGTTTTTCGGCCTCGGCGCGACAGCGCCATGTCACCCAACCGGCCTTCAGTCGTCGTATTCGATCGCTTGAGCAGGCGGTGGGAGTGACCCTGGTGGATCGTTCGACAACCCCTGTCGGGCTGACACCCGAAGGTCAACTATTCTTGGTCACGGCGCGTAACCTGGTTGAGCAATTGAATGAGTGCCTGGGGCATTTGCGTGGCGTGGCCATGGATACCGAGGCACTGGACATCGTCGCCGCGCACTCGCTGGCTCTGGCCTTTTATCCGCAGTGGATCTCGCGACTGCAGCAGGGGCTGGGGGAGTTGCCAACTCGCCTGGTGGCGATGAATGTCGGCGAGGCCATCCATGTGCTGCGTGAGGGCAATTGCGACCTGATGCTTGGCTATTACGATCCCTATGCAAGCATGCAGCTCGATGCCGAAGTCTTTCCGTCCTTCTCGGTCGGCCGGGTCAAGATGATCCCTGTCTGCTTGCCCGATGCCGGCGGCGCGCCGCGCTTCCCGCTGGCCGGCGAAGGGCAGATTCCCTTCCTCTCCTATACCCAGGGCGCCTTTTTGGGGCGCAGCGTGCGTATGCTGCTCAAGAACGATCCGCTGCGCCTGCGGCTGCGTACCGTCTACGAGACAGCCATGGCCGAGGGCCTCAAGGGCATGGTGATGCAAGGCGTTGGCATGGCCTGGATTCCTGACTTTTGTATCCGCGAAGAGTTTTCCAGCGGGCGTCTGGTACGGGCCGGTGATGAGAGCTGGGACGTACCGCTGGAGATTCGCCTGTACCGCTGCTCGCTGGTTCACAAGCCGGGCGTCGAGAAGCTATGGCGCCAGATGATGAAGCTACCCAGGGACTTCCTGGAAGCCTGATCCGGTTCATCATCTCGATTTGGCAGCGCCCTGCAGGGTGCTAGGAAGTGCCGAGGCTGGCGGGTAGTCCCAGGAAGGTCTGAATGATGAAAAAGTGATCCTCGAACAGTTCCTCGGGCTCCAGGTCCGCAAGTGCCACCCAGCGAGCGCGCTCGCCGCCCTTGGCGGGCTTGAGCTGGGGGAGTTGCTGCTCCGGGCGCAGCGCGAAATAGAAGGCCTCGGCCAGAGTTCGGCCGCGCCAGCTGCGGTGAGGCTCGTCGAATAGGCGTTGGCCCCGCAGCGAACCCTTCAGTACCGGCGTCGGCACCTTCAGGCGCACCCTCTCCCTTAGCTCCCGTAGGCAGGCATCCAGCAGCCGCTCATGGGGGTTGATGAATCCGCCTGGTAGCGCCAAGAGGCCCTTGCCGGGTGCTGCGCTGCGCTTGACCATCAACACGTGGCCCGATTGGACCACCACGGCGTTGACCGTCACGAAAATAGGCGGGTAGGGCGCATCTGCCCAGGCGCTGCGATATTGCTGCAGCAGTTGTTGCTCTTCCAATAGATGCTGGTAGTGCTGGCTGCGAGTGAAGGCCTGAAGGGTGTCGAGTACACCGGGGGGCAGGTCGTGGGCCGCGCCGGTGGAGGTGTAATCACTGGCGGCAGCCGGCGACCGGAATAGCCGTTCACGGATTCCGCTGGCGGAGATGCCCTCGACCAGCGGCACGCTCACCGACTCCCATTGCGGAAACAGGGTAAGGTAATAGCTCGATTGGCCCCGGCTGGCTCCAATCAGTCCGATGCGGGGCAGGCGCCCCTGGCTCGGCGAGGCGATGTCGCGTACCTTGCGCTGAACGTCGCGAACCCAGACATCATCATTGTAAAGCGCATCAAGCAAAGGCTCGATTTCCAGTCGCGCGTTGTCGATGTCATCGAAACAACTTCTCAGCATGTCGTGGCGCTCCTCGAAGCGCCAGGGGTTGCGCAGCGAACGGGCCTGCCAGGCCGAGCCGACAAGGACGATTACCTGATGGGCACGTTTCAATGCCTCGTGGATGACCGCTCTGTGTCCCAGATGCGGTGGCTGAAAACGGCCTATGAAGACCAGGCAATCGAAATCCTTATGGCTATCGGTGGTGAGCTGGGTATGCGCCATGCGGGCTCCGTGGCTGATGACCTTGGTGCGCTAAGAGGCGCATTATCGATGCTCGTTGCCCTGCCTGCAATCTGGCGTTGGCGGCTGGCGAAGCAGCGTGCCAAGGGCTCGGGTATGCTAGGTGCAGTCGATATCACTGTTGCAGGGAGCTTGCATGTTACGAACCAGGGTTCTTTTCTGGTGGGAAGTGGTCCGCCATGCCGTGAAGTTGTGGCTTGAACGCAATGCCTTCAGCTACGCTGGCTCACTGGCCTTCTATACACTGTTCTCGCTGGCACCGACCATCATTATTGCGGTCATGGTCATAGGATTGGTGCTTGGCGAAGAGGCCGCACAGGGGCAGATCGTCTCTCAGTTACAGGGCACCATGGGCCTTGGAGCCGCCGAGGCCATCCAGAATGCCGTCGCCCAGTCGCGTATCCAGGCGTCTGGCCTGCTACCTAGCATGCTTGGCTTTGGTGCCTTGCTGATCGGTGCCACGACCGTCTTCGCGCAGATGCAGTTTTCTCTGAACACCATCTGGGGCGTGATGCCCCATCCCAGTGGCAACAGCATGTTGCAGTTCATCAAGAGCCGGGTGCTGTCGCTGGCGGTGGTGCTATCCATCGGCTTTCTCTTATTGGTCTCACTGGTTCTCGGAGTGGTCGTACGCGCAGTGTTGCATGCGGCCAATGATCTTTGGCCTGGCATCGGCTTCATGATTGGCGGGTTGGAGTTCCTGATTTCCCTGGCCATGATCGCCTTGCTGTTCGCCACTATCTTCAAGGTGTTGCCGGATGTGGTACTGCGCTGGAAGGACGTGATGGTAGGGGCGTGCGTGACGGCGGTGCTATTTTCGATTGGTCGATACGGCATCGCTTTTTATCTGACCTATACGGCCACGGCATCAACCTATGGCGCCGCCGGTTCTGTGGTATTGATTTTGCTGTGGGTTTACTACAGCTCTCTTATTCTTTTGCTTGGTGCGGCGTTTACCAAGTGCCACCTGCTGGCCCGGGGTAAGCATATCTTGCCGCGGAATTCAGCGGTGCTGGTCAAGCAAGAAGTGCAAACCGACTGAGGTAGTCACTGCCGGGTGACCGGTTTGCTTGTCAACCGATGTCGGCCATTCTCGATTTGAGTTGAGGTGTCGGACAGCGGAACCAGTCCGAACTGCATCTCTACCGTCGCCGCTTTGATGGCGAACCCCAAAGCGGCAAGCGATAGGCATGTGGTAACCAGGAGCAGAAATGTCAGAGCTAACATGAAAACATCCGTCTTGTGGCTTGTGGCTTGAATATAGCTCGTGCCGAAATAGTTGTACATCAAAGCTGTATAAATGTAGCCCAGGTATAATTTTGGCTGTAGCAACATGGCCTGGTTGTGCCTGGTTGCTGTGGACATCAAGGAGACCATGAATGAGCAAGTGCTGCCTGAAGGCGCTGGTCACCGGCAAGGTACAGGGCGTCTGGTATCGCAGAGCGACTCAGCAACAGGCGTTAGAGGCAGGGGTAGCAGGACACGCCCGTAACTTGGAAGATGGGCGTGTCGAGGTGTTGCTATGCGGCGAGTCCAGCGACGTCGATGCGGTCGTCCGGTGGCTGTGGGAAGGACCACCGAACGCCCAGGTCACTGATGTGGTTTTAGAAAACGTCGGTTGGCAGGATCTCGACGCCTTCATCACGCTCTAGGCCGCTATTCCCAGGCCTGAGGGCATGGCGCCAAGTCAATTGCCAGTCGAAAGTTACTTGAGCGTATCGACCATCCAGTCAACCACCGCGGGACCATCTGCGCTCAGGCAGGCGGTGATGATTGGCGTCTGGGACCAGCGCGGTGCCAGGAACTCGCGGCTTTCAGGTGCGAACACTGTCTGCCCTTCGGCGATGCCTTCCGTGACCACGTTGAGATGGCCTCTGGCGGTTGTGAAGAGCTCGGGCCGAATGAGATAGGCCAGCGCGCAGCTATCGTGAGGGCAGCAACCGTCAATGCCAAGCGCCTGCTGGTAGAAGGCCCGGTAGAAGGCGTAGCTTTCGGCCAGCACTCGGCCAAGCTCGCCCTGGCCTGCGGCGATGGCGTCCATGTCCTTGGGTGCCAGAACGCAGCGGTGAGTCGCATCCAGTCCCACCATCGTCAGCGGCCAGCCGGCGCTCAGTACCCGGGCAGCGGCATGCGGGTCGTTGAAGATATTGGCCTCGGCGACCGGGGTGACATTGCCGCCTTCCTTGATGGAGCCCCCCATGACGATGACCTGTTTGACCTTCTCGGTAATGCTGGGGTCGAGCTGCAGTGCGGCGGCCAGGTTGCCGAGAGGGCCCACGGCCACCAGGCTGACCTCGCCGGGACGAGCGTTGACGGTGTCGACGATGAATTGAGGGGCGCTGACCGCAAGCGCATTACCTTCGATACTGGGCAGATCGATATTGCCCAGGCCGTTGGCACCATGGATATGCGCCGGAGCTGGATGCTTGGGTTTGACCAGCGGGGCGGCGGCACCTTGGGCGACCGGGATGTTCTGCCCCGCCAGCTCGGCAAGCAGTAGGGCGTTATGGGTGGCAGTATCGATATCGACGTTGCCGTAGGTGGTCGTCATGCCCAGCAGCTCGATCTCCGGGTGGGCAAGGGCAATGGCGATGGCCTGAGCGTCGTCGACGCCCGGATCGGTGTCAAAGATGATCGGTTGGCTCATGGGGCTTCCTTAGCCGAGCGGGTCAATGCCCGCGCATCAGTGATTGAAAATGGGATGGCTCAGCTGCGGCGCAGCGTCAGCGCTGGCCACTCGGCAAGCGCTGCATCCACTGCCGCAGCATCGGGGATGCTCGGCGCGGCGCCTTCGCGCTGCACGCAAATCGCTGACGCCACACTTGCTCGACGCAGGCAGGTCTCGACGTCGCGGCCGGCAAGCCGTGCGGCCATGAAGTGGCCGATAAAGGTATCGCCAGCGGCGGTGGTGTCCCTGGCTTCGACGCGATAAGCGGGCAACTCGAGTCGGGTGTCGCCGTGCTGATAGCAGACACCATCACCTCCCAGGGTCAGCACCAGCTCAATGCTCGGCAGGCGGTCGCCGAGTGCCGCTAGCAAGGCGTCAGCGTCACTGTCTTCGGGCAGACTGACGAGTGCTGCCGCCTCGCCGCGATTGACGAACAACAGTTGGCAGGTCGACAGCGGTAACTCGTTCACGGCCGCGTGCATCGGCGCCGGATTGAAGGCGATTGACAGCCCTCTGGCATGGGCCTGCTCCATGGCGCGAGCCAGGCCGTTGGTCTCGTTCTGCAGCAGCAGCCAGCCGCTGGGCTCGGCATTATCGATGCGGGTGTCGATGTCGGCATCATCAAAGCCGTGGTTGGCCCCCGGATAGAGAATGATGGCATTCTCGGCTTGGTCATCGACCTGAATCAGGGCATGGCCGCTGGGCTCATCGACGAGATCCAGTGCGTCGGCGCCGACGCCTGCATCGGTCAGCAGCGTGAGAGCCCACTGGTCGCTGCGCCCCAGGCGCCCCCAGTGCTCGACCCGCCCACCCGCCAGGGCCATGGCGAGCGACTGGTTGGCCCCCTTGCCGCCAAGTACCTGCTGGTAGCCGGTACTGGCCAGCGTCTCGCCAGGGCGAACCAGGTGGGGTACACGATAGACATGATCGATGTTGATGGAGCCCAGGTTATAGAGTGGGCGATGGATATCAGGCATCCGAGTTTCCTTGCCAGGCGCGGATATTGTCCACGGTCAGCCGGACCACATTGGCGCGTGCCTCGGGTGTGATCCAGGCATTGTGCGGGGTGACGATCAGGTTAAGTGGCTCATCGAGGGCCTTGATCAGGGCGTGACCGTCTCGCGGGGGCTCTGCCGGCAGCGAATCAACCCCGAGACCACCCAAGCGCCCCTCACGCAGCGCCTCTAGGGCCGCCTGTTCATCTATGATACCGCCTCGTGCGCAATTGATCAGCAGTGCATCCTCTCTGAGGCGCTCCAGCAGGACGGCATCGACCAGGTGGCGCGTCTGGTCGGTCAAAGGGCAGTGCAGGCTCACAACGTCAGCCTGGGGCGCCAACTCATGAAGGCTAGGGCGCGAGTCGTCGGCCTTGCCGGGACGGGCAGCGAAGCTGACGCGCATCTCGAAAGCTTTCGCCAGCGCTGCCACCCGCGAACCAAGCTCACCCTGGCCGACGATCACCAGGTGCTTTCCCGAGAGCTGCAGGGTGCGGTGATTCAGCAGGCAGAAGAAGGCACTCTGCTGCCAGGCACCGTCGGCAACCTCTCGTTGGTAGAGCGGAAGCCGATTGGCCAGGGCCAGCATCAGCATCAGCGTGTGCTGGGCGACGCTGGCGGTACCATAGGCGGTGACGTTGCGCACCTCGATGCCCAGCCGCTTGGCAGCCTGCATGTCAATATTATTGGTGCCGGTCGCCAATACGCAGATCAGCCTCAGGCTGGGTAGCGCCTCGAGGGTCTCTGAATTCAATAGCACCTTGTTGACGATGGCCACACTGGCACCGTCGAGGCGCTCCAGGCACTCCTCTGGACGAGTGGTGTCATGGACCTTCAGGGTCTCGACTTGGGCGCGCAGCGGGTTCAGGTCGATATCGTCGCCGAGGCTGGCGGCATCAAGGATCACGGCTTTCATGGGAGCGTCCTGATCGTGTTGTGAGGTAGTGTGTCGGGCTGACTGTGAACAACGATGATAATGCGCGCTTGCTCGCCTTGCTCGCCTTGCCCGCCAGGGGGCGCAACACGCTATAATGTCGCGCTTTCGCAGCAGGCTTGGAAAGCGCCTGGGCCGCCCCGATATTGTGTCAAGGCTCGGCCCCAAGCCCGCCACTGGCTCCGCTGGTTGGCAGTGCGGTGTGCCTAAGCTGTCGCTATGCCGGGTGCTTTGCAGGTACAGGTACTTCTTAAAGGTACAGGTACTACGACAACAAGTAGTACGACAAGTACCATGCCCAGCATGATGCCCAGCACTTAGAGCTAGCCGTTGTGATCAAACCGTTGTGCTTATGTAGTCGTGCTCAGGAGAGTTGAACGATGCCCATCTATGAATATGAGTGCAAGGCCTGTGGCCATCGCCTGGAAAAGCTTCAGAAAATCAGCGCCGAACCGCTGACCGATTGCCCAGCCTGCGACAAGGATTCGCTCCAGCGGCTGATCAGCGCGGCGGGCTTCCGGCTGGCCGGCAACGGCTGGTACGAGACCGATTTCAAGTCCGGCAGCAAGAAGAACCTTGCCGGCGAGGGCGGGGCGGATACTAGCGCCTCGCCCAAGACAACGGCCAAGGACGGAGCGGCGGCCTAAGCGCCCCGTCCTTCTTTATTATTCGATAACGCAACAGAACAGGATTTGACATGCGCAGCCATTATTGCGGCCAGCTGAACGAGACTCTGGTGGACCAGCAGGTCACCTTATGCGGCTGGGTTCACCGCCGCCGTGACCATGGTGGAGTAATCTTCCTCGATCTGCGCGACCGTGATGGTCTGGCGCAGGTGGTGGTGGATCCCGATACCGCCGAAGCCTTCGCGACCGCCGACCGTGCACGTAACGAATTCGTGCTGCGCATTACCGGCCGTGTTCGTCTGCGCCCGGAAGGCACCCAGAACCCCAACATGCCGACCGGTATGATCGAGGTGCTGGCGAAGGACGTCGAGGTGCTCAACACCGCCGCCACGCCGCCTTTCCAACTCGATGAACACGGTAAGGTCGGCGAGGAAACCCGCCTCAAGCATCGCTATATCGACCTGCGCCGCCCGGAGATGATCGACAAGCTGCGCCTGCGCTCGCGGATCTCTCACAGCGTACGCGCCTTCCTGGAAGGCCAGGGCTTCCTGGATATCGAGACCCCGATCCTGACCCGTGCAACGCCGGAGGGTGCCCGCGACTACCTGGTGCCGAGCCGCACCCACGCCGGCAGCTTCTTCGCGCTCCCGCAATCGCCGCAGCTGTTCAAGCAGCTGCTGATGGTTTCCGGCGTCGATCGCTACTATCAGATCGCCAAGTGCTTCCGTGACGAGGATCTGCGCGCCGACCGTCAGCCGGAATTCACCCAGATCGATCTCGAGGCATCCTTCGTCGACGAAGACGACATCATGGCCATTACCGAGACCATGATCCGTCAACTGTTTCAGGAGGTGCTCGACGTCGAACTGCCGCTGTTCCCGCGCATGCCGTATGCCGAAGCCATGAGCCGCTTTGGTTCCGACAAGCCGGACCTGCGCATCCCGCTGGAACTCACCGATGTCGACGACCTGATGAAAGACGTCGACTTCAAGGTCTTCTCCGGCCCGGCCCAGGCCGACGATGGCCGTGTGGCGGCGCTCAAGGTGCCGGGCGGTGCCAAGCTGTCGCGCAAGGAAATCGACGAGTACACCAAGTTCGTCGGCATCTACGGGGCTCGCGGCCTGGCCTGGATCAAGGTCAACGAACGTGCCAAGGGCATCGAAGGCCTGCAGTCGCCAATCGTCAAGTTCATGGACGGCATCATCGAAGACCTGCTCGACCGCGTCGACGCACAGGACGGTGACATCATCTTCTTCGGCGCCGATAACGCCCGCATCGTCAACGAGGCGATCGGTGCGCTGCGCGTCAAGCTGGGTGAAGATCTGGAACTCTATACCCGCGAATGGGCGCCGCTTTGGGTGGTCGACTTCCCGATGTTCGAGGAAGACGGCAACGGCCGCATGCAGGCGCTTCACCATCCGTTCACCGCGCCGTCCTGCGATGTCGACACCCTGCGCGACCGCCCGGCCGAGGCGCTGTCCAAGGCCTACGACATGGTGCTCAACGGCACCGAGCTGGGTGGTGGTTCGATTCGTATTCATGACCACGGCATGCAGCGTGCGGTGCTCGACGTGCTGGGCATCGGCGAGGAAGAAGCCGACGAGAAGTTCGGCTTCCTGCTCGACGCCCTGCAGTACGGCGCGCCGCCCCATGGCGGCCTGGCCTTCGGTCTGGATCGCCTGGTAATGCTGATGACCGGTGCCAAAACGATCCGTGAGGTCATCGCCTTCCCGAAAACCCAGAGCGCCGCCTGCCTGATGACCGACGCTCCGGGTGTGGTTTCTCCGACGCAGCTCAAAGAGCTCAATATCCGCCTGCGTCAGAAAGCCAAGCCCGAGGGCGAGCAGGGGGTTTGAGCCACACCTAGCACCTGAATACACGCAATTCCGATCCGCCGGCGCCCTTGGGGCGCCGGCGGCGCATGAAAAGGAGGTTTTTTTCATGGCCGGACACAGCAAATGGGCCAATATCAAGCATCGCAAGGCGGCACAGGACGCCAAGCGCGGCAAGATCTTCTCCAAGCTGATTCGTGAACTGACGGTGGCCGCACGACTGGGCGGTGCTGAGCCAAACGACAACCCGCGTCTGCGGGCGGCCATCGACAAGGCGCTTGGCAACAACATGACCAAGGACACCATCCAGCGTGCCGTCGACCGTGGGGCGGGCAACACCGATGGCGATGCCATGGAGGAAACCGTCTACGAGGGCTATGGCCCGGACGGTGTCGCCGTGCTGGTCGAGTGCATGACCGACAACCGCAATCGCACGGTTTCGGAAGTGCGCCATGCGTTCTCCAAGCATGGTGGCAATTTGGGGACTACCGGTTCCGTGTCCTTCATGTTCCATCATCAGGGCCGGCTGCAATTCAGTGATGGCACTAGTGAAGAAGCGCTGATGGAGGCCACCCTGGAGGCCGGCGCGGAAGACGTGATCAGCCATGACGACGGCAGCATCGAGGTCATTACCCAGCCGGGGGATTTCTGGGCGGTCAAGGAAGCGCTGCTCGAGGCAGGCCTCACGCCATCACACAGCGAGATCGATAAGTATCCCGACAACTACTCGCCGATCAATGAGGTCGAGGTGGCCCAGAAGGTCATCAAGCTGGTGGACATGCTCGAGGACCTCGATGATGTACAGAATGTCTATTCCAACGCCGATTTCGACGAGGCCGTTCTTGAACAACTCGAATGACCGGGTAATCAACGCGGAGGCATGCCCATGCTGATCCTGGGCATCGATCCGGGGTCGCGCATCACTGGCTATGGCGTGCTCGATGTCAGCCAGCCTCGGCCGGTGTATGTCGCCAGCGGCTGCATTCGCCTCAAGGACGATGACCTGGCTCAGCGCCTGGCCCAATGCTACGCCGGCATCAGCGAGTTGATCGCCGTGCATCGACCGGCGGAATTCGCCATCGAACAGGTGTTCATGTCCAACAACGCGGCTTCTGCGCTTAAGCTTGGGCAGGCGCGTGGAGCCGCCATCGTATGTGCCGCCAATCATGGGCTGCCGGTCAGCGAATACGGGCCGCGACAGATCAAACAGGCGGTCACCGGCACAGGGGCTGCCGATAAAAGCCAGGTACAGCATATGGTGACGGCCGTATTGGGGCTTTCGGCAACGCCCCAGGCGGATGCTGCGGATGCCCTGGCGATCGCCTTGACGCATGCCCATGCGCGGCTCGGTCTGGTCAAGCAGGGCGCCTTCGGTGGCCGTAACTCGCGTCAGGCACGGGGCAAGAGCTGGCGGGACTATCGCCCCGGTTGATATGCCGGTCGCACGAAGGCTGCGCCTCTGAAACAAGCCGCATCGTGCGCCTTATTTCCAGGTCAGACAGCAGGCGGTTTTATATTATCAAACGCTGTTTGGATATGCTGGTCAGCCTGTGGGGCGACCAGTATAGTGATTCGACACTTTCTCAGGTATTGGCTCAAGAGCTTGCTCAAGAACGTAGTCAAGAGCTGACTCAAGAACTGACTCAAGAACTCTGAACTCTCTCAAGGATCTTGACGGTATGATTGGACGCCTTCGTGGCACTCTGCTGGAAAAGCAGCCGCCCTGGCTGGTCGTGGATGTGGGCGGGGTAGGCTATGAACTCGAAGCCTCCATGACGACCCTGCTGGCCCTGCCCGGTGTCGGCGAAACGATACAGTTGCACACTCACCTGACCGTGCGCGAGGATGCGCACCTGCTGTTTGGCTTCGCCAGAGAGAAGGAGCGTGCGCTGTTCAGGGCGCTGATCAAGGTCAATGGCGTCGGCCCCAAGCTGGCCCTGGCCATCCTCTCCGGCATGGATGAGGACCAGTTCATTCGCTGCGTGATGGATGACGACATCAAGGCCTTGACGCGTCTACCCGGCGTCGGCAAGAAGACCGCCGAGCGGCTAGTAATCGAAATGCGCGACCGTTTCCCGCACTGGACCCAGGCAAGCGAGAACGCCCTTGCCGGGCTCGAACAGGCCGCCGCCCCAGACACGTCGGCGAGCGATGCTCGCGCTGATGCCGAAGCCGCCCTGGTAGCGCTTGGCTACAAGCCCACCGAGGCCGCCAAGATGATCGCCGCTCAAGATGAGGGCCTGTCGACCGAGGCACTGATCAAGGGCGCTCTGGCCCGCAAGTTGGCGGGTTGATGATTCATGACCATGGTAAAAGTGAGCGCATGCGCTTCAAGGCAGTGTCCGCACGGCACCTCCAGGCACTGGAGGGCTCATGATTGACAGTGATCGGCTGATCGCCGCTCAGCCCCGCGAAGGGGAAGTGCCGATCGATCATGCCATTCGCCCCCAGCGGTTGGCCGACTATATCGGCCAGCCGGCGGTGCGCGAGCAGCTCGACATCTTCATCAGCGCCGCCCGTGGCCGCGGCGAGAGCCTCGACCATACGCTGGTCTTTGGCCCCCCGGGGCTTGGCAAGACCACCCTGGCCAATATCATCGCCCATGAGATGGACGTCGATATCAAATCCACGTCGGGGCCGGTGCTCGAGAGGGCCGGGGATCTGGCCGCCATGCTGACCAACCTCCAGCCCGGCGACGTCTTGTTCATCGACGAAATTCACCGCCTGTCTCCGGCGGTGGAGGAAGTCCTGTATCCAGCCATGGAAGACTTCCAGCTCGATATCGTCATCGGCGAAGGGCCAGCGGCACGTTCCATCAAGCTCGACCTACCGCGTTTCACCCTGGTCGGTGCCACAACTCGGGCGGGGCTTTTGACCTCGCCGCTGCGTGATCGCTTCGGCATCGTTCAGCGGCTCGAATTCTACAGCCTCTCGGAGCTCACCGAGATCGTCACTCGTTCCGCGCGCCTACTCGGGGTCGAGGCAGACCAGGCAGGTGCGGCCGAGATCGCTCGCCGAGCGCGGGGCACACCGCGTATCGCCAACCGCCTGCTGCGGCGGGTGCGCGATTTCAGCGAGGTACGCGGCAGCGGTGTGCTGGAGGCCAATATCGCCGACCAGGCACTGAACTTGTTGAATGTCGATTCCCATGGTCTCGATCATATGGACCGGCGGCTGCTGCTGGCGATGATCGAGAAGTTCGAGGGCGGTCCGGTGGGCGTCGACAGTCTGGCAGCGGCGATCAGTGAAGAGCGCGACACCATTGAGGATGTCATCGAACCCTATCTGATTCAGCAGGGCTTTATGATGCGCACCGCGAGAGGGCGAGTCGTTACCCGTCAGGCCTACCTGCATTTCGGCTTGAGCCGAGATGAGGGCCTGTCGCCGGATGAATCAACACCTACGCAAGAGGGCGGGGCATGAGTGAATTTCAGCACCCAGTCACCGTCTATATCGAAGATACCGATGCGGGTGGCATCGTCTACTACGTCAATTATCTCAAGTATATGGAACGGGCGCGCAGCGAGTGGCTGAAGCAGTTGGGGATTACCCAGCGCGCATTGCTCGATGACGGCATCCAACTGGTGGTGCATCGCCTGGAATGTCGCTATGCCAAGCCTGCCCGGCTTGACGACGAGCTCAGCGTCAGCGCGGAGCTCAAATCGCACAGTGCCTGTCGACTGAGTTTTCATCAGGTCGTTCAGCACGGTGGGGAACCCCTGTGCCATGCCACGGTCGACATCGCCTGTCTGGATGCGAACAGCCTCAAGCCCAGGCGCTGGCCTGCCGGCCTTAACAAGGCGCTGTCAGCCTGAAGAAATGACCTGCCAGCCTGGGGCGCTAACGTCACAGGCTCGGCCTGAGGTTTTCGTATGACGAACGCGTTTGATAAAAGAGGATTCTCGTGAACGACTCCATGTCCATACCACATCTAATCCTGAACGCCAGTGGCGTGGTGCAGTTCGTGATGCTGCTGCTGATCATCGCCTCGGTGCTGTCCTGGGTGGTGATCTTTCAGCGCAGCTTCGTACTGCGTCGCGCCAAGCGGGCCCACAAGGCCTTCGAGGACCGCTTCTGGTCAGGCATCGATCTCAACGAGCTGTACCGCGAAACCCCTGCAGAGCAGGAAACCCAGGGCGCCGAACACGTGTTCCGCTCAGGCTTTCGAGAGTTCAACCGCCTGCTGCCTAAAACGCGTAACCCTCAGGCGATTCTCGAAGGCGTTCAGCGCTCGATGAGAGTCGCCTGGTCGCGAGAGGAAGAACGCCTGAATCTACACCTGATCTTCCTGGCCACGGTGGCTTCCGCCAGCCCGTATATCGGCCTGTTCGGCACCGTCTGGGGTATCATGGGTTCCTTCCAGAGCCTATCGATGACGCAACAGGCCACGCTTGCCACCGTCGCGCCCTGGATCGCCGAGGCCCTGATTGCCACCGCCATGGGCCTGTTCGCAGCGATTCCGGCGGTTATTTTCTATAACCGCCTGTCGGCCGCGTCCAACAAGCTGCTCGGCAAATACGAAGACTTCGCCGAAGAGTTTCATTCCATCCTGCACCGCAACCTCCAGGGGCGCGGTGACCAGGATGCGGCCTGAGGGAGCAATGCCATGATGCATGGTCCGTTTCACCGTGGTGGCCGTGGCAAGCCAATGGGCGAAATCAACGTGGTGCCCTTCATCGATGTAATGCTGGTGCTGTTGGTCATCTTCATGATCACCGCGCCGATGATGACGCAGGGTGTCCAGGTCGAGCTGCCCAAGACGGCGTCCGAGCCGATTGCCGATATCGAGGACCAGGAGCCGGTGATCGTCTCCGTCGACCGCGAGGGCAGCTATTACATCTCTGTCGGTGACGATAAAGCGACTACCAGCCTTGAGGATATCTCCGACAAGGTGATTGCCATTCTTAATCGGCGCCCCAATACCCCGGTTCTGGTTCGCGGGGATCGCAATGTGCCCTATGGTCAGGTCATCACCCTGATGAGCACACTGCAAGTCGCCGGCGTCAGCGATGTCGGCCTGATTTCCGAACCGCCGCCCGCCGACAATTAAGGAGCACGCATGGCCAGACATGACTCCCGCGTGGGCTACGGCCTGCCGGTGGCCCTGGCGCTTGCCCTGCACGTTGGGGTCGTGGTGATCAATGTGCTGGAATTTCCGACCTCTGACGAAGAGCCAAGCTCGGCTTCGGTGGTCAAGGCGACGCTGGTCAGTACCGAAACCGCCACCGACCAGGCGCAGCGTACCGAGGCCGCCAGGGCCCGTGCCGCCGAGCGTGAGGCGCAGGAAGAAGCCGCTGCCGCTGAGCGTCAACGTCAGCAGGAAGCCGAACAGGCGGCCGCAGAGCAGCGAGCTCAACAAGCGGCTGAGCAGGAAGCGGCACGCAAGGCCGCCGAAGAGGCACGTAGTCAGGCCGAGGCCGAGGCGCAGCGACGTGCCGAAGAAGCTGCCGCCGCCGAAGCTCGCCGACAGCAAGAGGAACAGGCACGCCAGGAGGCAGAGGCACAGCGCCAGGCGCAGGCAGAGGCCGAGCGTAAGCAACAAGAGGAAGCCCGACGCCAGGAGGCAGAGGCCGAAGCGGAAGCCAAGCGCCAGGAGCAGGCCCGCCAGCAGGCCGAAGCTGAGGCCAAGCGACAGGAAGAGGCCCGCCAGAAGGCCGAAGCCGAAGCTGAGGCCAAGCGTCAAGAAGAGGCGCGCCAGCAGGCTGAAGCGGAGGCCGAACGCAAGCGCCGGGAAGAGGCCGCCAAGCGTGCGGCCGAAGCGGCCAGCAATAGCCTGGATAGTGCGATTGCCGGTGAGGAAGAAGCCATCGCCAATGCCCGTCAGGCGGAGCAGGCCAGTAATAGCTTCCAGAACCTGGTGCGCAGCGCCGTCGAGCAGGCCTGGATTGTTCCGCCTAACCTGAGTTCAGGTGTCGAAGCGCTGGTCCGTCTGACGTTGCTGCCCACTGGCGAGCTGGTCAATACGCAGCTCGTCCAGAGCAGTGGCGATGCGGCCTTCGATCGCTCGGTTCTTCAGGCGGTGGAACGTGCCGCGCCTTTCCGCGAGATGCAAGATCTGCCGCCTGCGGCCCAGCGTCGCTTTCGCGACTTTAACCTGAGATTCAAACCGGGAGATGTGCGCTGATGAAACGTTATATGAGCCTGTGGTGCGGCATGCTGTTGCTGCTGCTGACCAGTCTTGCCCATGCTGACCTGACCATCGAAATCACCCAGGGCAGTGACCGTGCCACGCCGATTGCGGTGGTGCCTTTCGCCGAGCAGGGCGCTCAGTTGCCCACGGACATTGCTAGCGTGATCGCCAACGACCTCGAGCGCAGCGGCCAGTTCAAGCCGCTGTCCCGAGACGACCTGATCGCCACGCCGAGCGCCAGCAGTGAGGTCAACTATCGTGACTGGCGGGCGGTAGATGCCGATTACCTGGTGGTGGGCAAGGTCGGCACCGATGGCAGCATTCAGTACGAGCTGATGGACGTCTACGGCCAGGAGCGCATGCTCGGCAAGGTCATCAATCTCGCCAGCCCCGATCAGTCGCGAGCCGCGGCGCACCGTATCAGCGACGAGATCTTCGAGGCCATCACCGGGATTCGTGGCGCCTTCTCGACCCAGATCGCCTATGTCACCTCACAGGGGGTGGGCGAGGACATCCAGTATGGCCTGCAAGTGGCTGATGCCGACGGCTACAATAGCCAGCAGATTCTGTCCTCCGACGAGCCGATCCTATCGCCGGCCTGGTCGCCGGATGGCCAGAAGCTGGCCTATGTATCCTTTGAAACCGGGCGTCCGGCCATCTATATCCAGAACCTGGCATCCAGTCAGCGGGTGCGAGCCAGCTCATTCGAGGGCATCAATGGGGCTCCGGCCTGGTCCCCGGATGGCCGCAAGTTGGCCATGTCGCTTTCCAAGGATGGCCAGCCGGAAATCTACGTGATGGATGTCGGCGCGGGTAGCTTTCAACGCCTGACACGCAGCGACGCCATCGATACCGAGCCAACCTGGGCGCCAGACGGCAAAAGCCTGGTATTCACCTCGGATCGCAGCGGCGGCCCGCAGCTGTATCGCTATGATTTGGCTAGCGGCGAGGCCAAACGGCTGACCTTCACCGGGAACTATAATTCTCGTGGGCGCTTTTCGCCTGATGGCGAGACCCTGTTCATGATCCATCGCGGCAGCCAGGGGTTCCAGGTGGCCAAGCAGGACCTGGAAACGGGTCGCCTGACGACCTTGACCGACTCACGGGCCGATGAATCCCCCAGTGTTGCGCCCAACGGCACCATGGTAATCTTCGCCACCCAGCAAGACGGCAAAGGCGTGCTCTCAGCGGTCTCGGCGGATGGCAGGGCGTCTTTCCGGCTACCCGCCGCCCAGGGTGATGTTCGAGAACCCGCCTGGTCCCCGTTTCTGAATTAAACGATCATTGCGTCAATACCCTGCCAGTCACTGGCAACTTTCAAGGAGTCGAATATGCACCTTTCCCCCTATGCCAAGCATCTCGCCGTAGCCGTTTCACTGGTCGTCATGGCCGGCTGCTCCAGTACCGGCGGCACCCAGGACGGTTCCATGGCGGGTAGTGAAGGCGCCGGCAGCACCAGCGGTGGCGCGTCCAGCCAGGGCATGAATTCCGGCCAGGTCGGGTCCAACAGCATGGGCATGCGGGATGGCCAGCAGGACGATATTCCCCAGGTTCGCACCATCTATTTCGATTATGACCGCGACACCATTCGCAGTGAGTTCGAGCCGGTCATGGCCTCGCATGCCCAGTACCTGCGTTCTCACCCCAATGCCAATGTGGTACTTCAAGGACATACCGACGAGCGCGGTACCCGTGAGTACAACCTGGCTCTCGGCGAGCGTCGCGCCAACGCCGTCCAGCGCTTTTTGATGGTGCAGGGCGTTTCTCCGTCACAGCTTGAGGTGGTCAGCTATGGTGAGGAACGTCCGGCCGTGCGTGGCAGCAGCGAAGACAGCTACGCCCAGAACCGTCGTGTGGTGTTCGACTACTGAGTCGCCAGGTACTGCCTGCAGCCGATGGAGTGATACATGAAAGATGGTCTGTCGAGATTGACGTTGACGACCCTTGGCGCCGGGCTTTGCCTGGCGCTGCCACCGCTGGCGAGTGCCGCACCGGTGGTCGAGGATCTCTCGCAGGGCTCCGGTAACTTCTATCAGCGCGCCGAAGTGCGCGAGGAGTCCGGGGGTAGCCTGGTGCTGTTCAACCAGGTGCAGGAGAACCAGGAGGAAATCAAGCGCCTGCGTGGCCAGATCGAAGAATTGCGCTACCAGCTAGACCAGCAGCGCAAGATGGCGCAGCAGCGCTACCTGGATCTCGAGAAGCGCATTCAGTCTGATGATGCAGCAGCCGCCGCAGCGGAGCAGGCAGTGGCTGCGGGCGAAGCAGAAAACGCTACGAGCTCGGCAAGTGAGTCTTCGGCGGGTAGTGAACCGACTACCAGCGATGAAGCACGCGCCGCCTATCAGGCCGCTTTTGCCAAGGTGCAGGCGCGGGACTTTCCCGCCGCCATCACGGCCTTCGAGAGCTTTGTCGCTGACTACCCCAACAGCGGGCTGACCGCCAACGGCCACTACTGGCTGGGTGAGCTGTATTCGGCACAGACCGAGCTCGACAAGGCATCCGCGGCTTTCGAGAAGGTGATTCAAGACTTCCCGCAAAGCAGCAAGATGCCCGATGCCCTCTACAAGCAGGGGCTGTTGAGAGCGCGCCAAGGTAAGCCCGACGAGAGCCGTGCCTTGCTCGAGCGGGTACGCAAGGAGTTTCCTGACAGCAGTGCGGCCGGGTTGGCCAATGACTTTCTCAACCGGTCTGCGGACTGAGGCAATTGGCCACTCGAGGAGCATCGATGAGCTGCAAGATCGATTATCAGGCAGGTCCTGACCTGCTGGCGGATCGGGTGATCCTGGTTACCGGGGCCGGCGACGGCATTGGCCGTGCCGCCGCGCTGAGCTATGCCGGTCACGGCGCCACGGTGATTCTGCTCGGTCGCACGACCTCTAAGCTTGAAGCCACCTACGATGCCATCGAGGCGGCGGGTGGCCCTCAGCCGGCCATCTTCCCGCTGAATTTCGAGGGTGCCACCCTCAAGGACTACCACGACATGGCCGAGACCCTCGACAAGGAGTTCGGTCGGCTCGATGGCATCCTGCACAACGCGAGCCTGTTGGGACGGTTGACGCCCTTCGATCAGTACGACCCCGCGCTGTGGGAGCAGGTCATGCAGGTCAATATCAACGGGCCAATCTGGATGACGCAGGCGCTACTGCCGCTGCTGAAGGCCTCTGATGATGCCTCGGTGGTCTTTACGTCCTCGAGCGTGGGACGCAAGGGGCGGGCTTTTTGGGGCGCCTATGCGGTTTCCAAGGCGGCGACCGAGAACTTCAGCGAGCTGCTGGCCGATGAACTGGAGAATGTCTCCAGCATTCGCGTCAACACTTTGAATCCTGGGGCCACACGCACGCAGATGCGTAAAACGGCCTATCCCGCTGAGGATCCGCAGAAACTGCGGACGCCGGATGAGATCATGCCGACTTATCTATGGCTAATGGGGCCCGATAGTCAGGGTCATAGCGGCGAGCGCTTCGACGCCCAGCCACCAAAATCCTGATATCAGGACGCTTTCTCAAGATCCAACGACAATGGCCTGGCGTTTACGCCAGGCCATTGTCGTTTGAGAAGACGTCTGGTGAAACGCCGTTTCAGCCTCGCTTAGTATCCGAGCGCCTTGGCCAGTGCGGCGGGCGTAGCGAAAACATGATCCGCCTCCCAGGCATGGATATCCTCCACTTCGTCCAGATAGCCATAGCCCACCGCGACGGCCGTCATGCCGGCGGCGCGAGCCGCCTCGATATCGCGGCGATGATCACCGATGTACCAACATTCCTCGGCCGTGACGCCTAGCCGGCGCGCGGCTTCCCAAAGCGGCGCCGGGTCGGGCTTCTTGACCGGAAGATCATCGGCGCAGAGGAAAGCTCCGGGAGTCAGGGCCAGCGCCTCGATCAAGGGGGCGGCATAGGCGCGGGGCTTGTTGGTGACGATGCCCCAGGCTCGCGGCGGTTCGGCCCAGGCCGTGATCAAGGGCGCCAGCCCCTCGAACAGTCGACTCTCAGCGGCTACATCCTGCCCGTAGGCGTCGAGCAAGAAGCTGCGGGCCGCATCATGCTGGACATGGTCGTGCTCGAGACCGAGTGCCAAGGTGACCAGCGCGCTGCCGCCATTGGAAACCTGCGCCCGAATCGTCTCATAGGGCAGGGCAGGCAGGTCGTGGTGGGCACGCAGAGCATTGGTGGCTCGCGCCAGGTCGGGGGCGGTGTCCACCAGGGTGCCATCCAGATCGAATAGCAGGGCTCGCGGCGGCTTAGGCGTTGCTAGGCTCATGTGGTCTCCCGCCGGGTCTGGATCATGTAGTTTACCGAGACATCGTTGGCATCCAGGCGATAGCGACGTGTCAGCGGGTTGTAGGTCAGCCCGGTCTGCTCACCGAGATGCAGGCCTGCAGCACGCCCCCAGCCAGCAAGCTCGGCGGGACGGATGAACTTCTTATAGTCATGGGTGCCCCGCGGCAGGAGCCGCAGCACGTACTCAGCACCGAGGATGGCAAAGGCATAGGCCTTGGGGTTGCGGTTGATGGTCGAGAAGAACACCTGCCCCCCGGGCTTGACCAGGGTGGCGCAGGCGCGAACCACGGCTGCCGGGTCCGGTACGTGCTCGAGCATCTCCAGGCAGGTGACGATGTCATAGGCGCCGGGCTGCTCGGCGGCCATTTCTTCGGCGCTGGCCTGGCGATAGTCGACGTCCACACCGCTTTCCTCGCGATGCAGCCGGGCTACGGCCAGCGGCGCTTCTCCCATGTCGATGCCGGTTACCCGAGCGCCTCGGTGTGCCATAGCTTCGGCGAGAATGCCGCCGCCACAGCCGACATCGATGACGCGCTTGCCCGCCAGACCTGAGCGGGCGTCGATAAAATCCAGACGCAGCGGGTTGATCTCGTGCAGGGGCTTGAACTCGCTGTCCTTGTCCCACCAACGGCTGGCCAGGGCCTCGAATTTGGCGACTTCCGCGGCATCGACATTATCGCGATAATCGTTGTCGGGGCGGCCATCCCGGTCCTTCTGCGGGGCTTGCTCCGGCGCTCGCTCCGGCGCTCGATCCTCAGCTTGTGCTGAGTCGTCTTGCTGGGGGTCGTGATTGGACGCCTGGGATTCACTGCTCATCTGGTCTTTCTCCCACAAAATGATTGCTGGCCACGCGGCAAGGCGCGTGATCTAGACTCGGTGCCATGGCTGCGACGTGCTCGGCGGTGCCGAAGCACCCACAGCAGAAAAGCTGAAAGGCGAAAGCCCGTGCGCATTCTGGCTTAAGCAGAGCGCATGGCCCGCTCGTACTGACGGGCCTCATGGAGCAATGCCTGATGGTCGAGCCCAACGAGTTCCGAAGCCTCCAGGCGCGCGCAACCGGCGATCCAGACATGGCTGACCTGATGGCTTTGTACGGCATAGACCGCCGCCGACGCCGGCTGGTGGACGGGAACGCTGTTGAGAGCCTCGAGGTCGACGGCGATCAGGTCGGCATCGAAGCCTTCGCGGAGCTGCCCACGACGCTTTTCCATGCCAAGCGCTCTGGCGCTGTCGCGAGTGGCCAGGGCCAGTGCCGCCATGGCCGGCAGGGCGGCAGCGTCACCGCTAACGCCCTTGGCGAGTAATGCCGCCGTCTTCATCTCATCGAACATGTCCAGGTCATTGTTGCTGGCGGCACCGTCGGTGCCGAGCCCAACCGTGATGCCAGCCTTCTGGAGCCTGTCCACCGGGCAGAAGCCACTGGCAAGCTTGAGATTCGACTGGGGGCAGTGGATGACGGCGGTATCGGTCTCGCGTAGGAGCGCCAGGTCCTCATCGTCGACCTGGGTCATGTGCACGGCCTGAAAGTGCGTGCCAAGCAGGCCGGCATCAAACAGCCGGCGCAGCGGTCGCTTGCCGTACTGGGTTAGCCCCTGCTCGACTTCATCGCCTGTCTCATGGACGTGCATCTGGATCGGCAGGCCGAGCTGCTCGCGGGCCTCGCGCAGTCTGGCCAGGCTGGCGTCGCCGACCGTGTAGGGCGCATGAGGCCCGAAGGCCAGTGAAATCAGCGAGTGATCGTTCAGGCGGGCCTTCAGCGCCTCAGTTTGGCGCACGCCACTCTCGAAGCCCTTCGACCAGGGGGTGGGAAAGTCGATCAGCGGCGTGCAGAGCTGCGCGCGCATGCCGGCTTCCTCGATTACCGGCACCACGGCCTCCGGCGCCAGGTACATGTCGGCGAAGGAAGTGGTGCCTGAGCGGATCATCTCGGCGCAGGCCAGGCGCGTCCCCGCCGCTACGAACTCAGGGTTCACGTGGGCGGCCTCTGCCGGCCAGATATGCTCGTTGAGCCAGGTCATCAGTGGCAGATCGTCGGCGAAGCCCCGCATCAGGCTCATGCCGGCGTGATTGTGGGCATTGATCAGCCCCGGCAGCAGGGCATGGTGCGTTAGGCGCAGGGTGCGCGCCGGTCGGGCGTGCTGGGCGACCTCGTCGATCGGCCAAGGGCCCAGCAGGCGGCCGTCATCGATGGCGATGGCATGGTCCTCGAGGGTCGGCAGGCCATCACTCATGGGCAGAATCCAGCGCGCCTCGATTACCAGCTCTACGTCACGCGGTGCGTTAGATGGCATCGCATCACTCCTTCGGTATGATGGCCCCATTCTACCCGCTCCTGCGGATGCTTGCCTGCCCCGGAGAGACCATGACTGCCCACCTGACACCGATTCGCTGGTGCGATGACGACAGCCTCGAACTGCTGGATCAGCGCTGGCTGCCAAGCCGGCGCGAGACGCTGCGAATCGACACTGCCGAGGCGGCCGCCGAGGCGATCACCGCCATGGTGGTGCGCGGTGCGCCGGCGATCGGCATTACCGCGGCCTATGGCGTCGTGCTGGCCGCACGCCAGGCCAAGGGGCCGCAGTGGCCGGCAACACTGGACGCCGCCATGACAAGGCTTGGCGCATCACGCCCCACGGCGATCAACCTGTTCTGGGCGCTGGAGCGCATGCGGGCTGTGGTCACGGCGCACCGCCATGTTGCTGAGCCGCCGGTCGAGCAGCTCCTCGAGACGGCTCGAGATATTCAACGCCAGGATCTTGCCGACTGCCTGGCGATGGGAGCATACGGGGCCGAGCTGCTTGGCCGAGAGGCACCCAAGGCGGTCATGACCCATTGCAATACCGGGGCATTGGCCACCGGCGGTCATGGCACGGCCCTAGGCGTGATCCGCACCGCCTGGGACCGTGGGCTGATTACCCACGTGCATGCCAATGAGACACGCCCCTGGTTGCAGGGCGCTCGCCTGACCGCCTGGGAGCTGGCCGAGGAACGTATCCCCGTGACTCTGGCGGTGGATTCGGCGGCCTCGCTATTGATGGCCCAAGGCAAGATCGGCTGGTTGATCGTCGGCGCCGATCGGGTAACGGCCAATGGCGATGTGGCCAACAAGATCGGTACCTTGGCGTTGGCGGTGCAGGCGCGTCATTTTGGCGTCAAGGTGATGGTGGTGGCACCGACCAGCACCTTCGATGCGAGCCTGGCAAGTGGCGCCGACATTCCTATCGAGACCCGAGAGGCCCGTGAGCTGACCCACCAGGGCGAGCGCGCCGTGGCGCCTGACGGCATCGATATCTACAATCCGGTGTTTGATGTCACCCCGGCTGGACTGATCGATGCCATTGTCAGCGAACAGGGCATCATCGAATCGCCAAATCGGGCCAGCTTGGCGGCCTGGCTGGGAGAGACCTCTCCGGGTGGCTCCGCCTGATGGTCGGCTATGCCATAATGCAGGGATTCGCTCATCGAACAGATGGTTATAGCAAACGCTAATACATACAGTTGATATAGAAAAGGACTGCCATGATTCGCAAGGCTGTGTTGCCCGTCGCTGGCCTAGGTACTCGCTGCTTGCCGGCCTCCAAGGCCATTCCCAAGGAAATGATCACCATCGTTGACAAGCCGGTGATCCAGTACGTGGTCGAAGAGGCCGTGGCGGCTGGCATCAAGGAAATCGTGCTGGTGACCCACTCGAGCAAGGGCGCCATCGAGAACCATTTCGACAAGCATTTCGAACTGGAAACCACCCTCGAGGCCAAGGGCAAGCTCGAGTTGCTCGAGGAGCTGCGTCATATCATCCCCGATGACGTCAAGATCATCAGCGTGCGCCAGCCGGAGCCGCTGGGCCTGGGCCACGCGGTGCTCTGCGCTCGCCCGGTGATCGGCGATGACGAGCCCTTTGCCGTCTTGCTGCCCGATGTGCTGGTCGACAGCCAGGGGCTTGATCAAAATGACCTGGCCGGCATGATCCAGGCATTCGAGCAAAGCGGCCAGTCGCAGATCATGGTCGAGAACGTGCCCCAGGAGCTGGTCTACAAGTACGGTATCGTGGCTCTCGAAGGTGAAACCCCGGAAGCGGGTCATTCCGCAGCGATGGCCAGCGTGGTCGAGAAGCCCGCCGTGGAAGATGCGCCTTCCAGTCTTGCGGTGATCGGCCGCTACCTGCTGCCGGGCTCCATCTTCGCGCTGCTGGCCGAGACCCAGCCCGGCGCCGGTGGCGAAATCCAACTGACGGATGCCATCGATACCCTGATTGCGCGTGAGGGCGTTCAGGCGTTCCGCATGCAGGGAGCGACCTACGACTGCGGTCATCAGCTTGGCTACCTCGAAGCCATCCTGGCCTTTGCCAAGCGCCATCCCAAGTTCGGCGCCGGCTTCCAGGAACTGATGCAACGCTACGTCGCCGAGGACTAAGCCATGCGCGTTGTCGTACAGGGAAGTGAACTTGCCGCCGCGACGGCTGCGGCGGCACTGGCAAGCGTGGGGCATCGCGTCAGCTGGCAGCCTCACCCCGACCAGCCCTGGGCTGAGCTGGAGCAGGCCGATTGGCTGAGTCGCGAACCGGAGTTGATCGCACAGTTAGAGGCGGCCTGTCGAGATGGGGCCCTCACGATCAGCGACACCAGTGCCGAGTTGGCGGCCGGGATAGCCGAGATCGATGTGCTGTGGCTGGCCCTGGCACCGGATCAGCGCGATGCGGCGCAGCTTGCCGTCGAGGAGCTCGCCGCTCGCCAGTCTGAGCCGCTTGTGGTGGTCAACAACTCGACCTTTCCGGTCGGTGAGACCGAACGGCTGGAAGCGCTGATGGGCCATGCCGGCCAGGTCGCCGTAGCACTGCCTGACATGCTCGAGGAGGGGCGTGCCTGGCAGGTCTTCACGCGACCGGTGCGCTGGTTGCTGGGCAGCGAGGATGCCCGCGCCACCGATCAGGTGCGTGAGCTGCTGAGGGCCTTCAATCGACGCAGCGAAGTCTTCCAGTGCATGCCGCGACGTGCCGCCGAGCTGACCAAGCTGGCTATCAACGGCATGCTGGCCACCCGCATCAGCTACATGAACGATATCGCCGGTTTGGCCGACACCCTGGGCGTCGATGTCGAGCATGTTCGCCAGGGCATGGGCGCAGATACCCGCATCGGCTATGAGTATCTCTACCCGGGCTGCGGCTTCGGTGGTCCAAACTTTTCACGGGATCTGATGCGCCTGGCAGACGTGCAGTCGGCCAGTGGGCGGGGCTCGGCGCTGCTAAGCCAGGTGCTGGATATCAACGAGCACAAGAAGGAGACCCTGTTCCGCAAGCTGTGGGCCTATTTCCAGGGCCAACTCGAGGGTCGCACCGTGGCTATCTGGGGCGCAGCCTTCAAGCCCGGCACAGCACGCATCGATCATGCGCCGGTACTGCCCTTGCTCGAGGCGCTATGGGCCCAGGGCGTCAAGGTCCGCTTGCACGACCCGGCCGCGCTTCATGCGCTGCGAGAGCGTGTCGGTGAGCATCCGCTGCTTACGCTGTGCGAGGGTGATCCTTATGCGGCCTGTCAGGGTGCCGACGCGCTGATGCTGGTCACCGAGTGGAAATGCTACTGGAACCCGGACTGGCGACTGCTGGGCAGTCTCTTGGGCGAACGCTTGATCCTCGACGGTCGCAATATCTTCGATCCTGACTTCGTGGCAGGCCGCGGCCTGGTCTACCGAGGCATCGGACGACGCGCCAACCCATGAGTGCCGGCCGCTGCCACTGATTTCCAGTCGGCAGCGGCCACTGTCAGCCTCAATCCTGCCAGGGCAGTAGCACGAATTTGCCGACATGCTGCTTGGTCAGGAATTCCTGCTGGGCGGCGACGATATCGCTCAAGGCGAAGGTCTTGGCGACCAAAGGGCGTATCTCGTTACGCTCGATATAGCGCACCAGATTCGGTATCACCTGTTCGGCCCAGGCGGTCGTGCCGATCAGCCGCACATCCTTGAGGTAGAGCTTGCGCATATCCAGCGTGACCACTGGGCCGGCAATGGCTCCGGACGATACCAGGCGACCGCCACGCTTGAGTAGCTTCAGCATGACCGGAAAGTGCTCGCCTGCCACGTTGTCCACTACCAGGTCCACTGACTCGGCACCGAGCTCGGCCAGCAGGTCAGCGTCGCGGTCAAAGAGATGGTCGGCGCCGATGGCCTTGAGTTTTGCGTGTTTGCTCGCGTGGGCGACCGCCACCACGGTGGCACCACGACGCTTCGCCAGTTGCACGGTGGCCGATCCCACGCCACCCGAGGCGCCAGTAATCAATACCGTCTCTCCCCGGCAGAGCCCCGCCCGAATCAGCATGTTCTCCGAGGTACCGTAGGCGCAGGGAAGGCTGCCTAGCTCGGCATCTGTCCAGTCGCAGTCGACCGCAAAGACCTCGCTGGCTGGAACCTTGACGAACTGGGCAAAGGCTCCATCGAAATCCGAGCCCATCCAGTGATTATCCCAGTGATCGAAACCGTGCTTGCGCATACAGGAGCGCACCAGCACCCGCCTGTCGAGCATACCCGCGTCGGCATCCGGTCCCGCTTCCACCACGATGCCACAGCAATCGGTACCCTGAATGAAAGGGAAGGGGGTTTGCGCGTTCCACCCACCATCATCGATGGCGTCATCGCTATCACTCCCGGCCATAGCGTCGGTGGAAGCCGTCACAGAAGACGAATACCAGCCCAGGCGCGTGTTGATTTCGGTATTGTTGATACCTGCCGCCAGCACCTTGATCAATACTTCGCCCGGCCCGGGTGTCGGAACAGGGACCTCTCGATAATCAAGTTTGTCATATTCGCCGGCACCGGTAGTCACTACCGCTTTCATCATGTCGCTCATGAGCCGCTCCGTTATCTGTATCAAGCGCTTAAGAACCAAAAAACCCCCGCCGATGGCGAGGGCTTTGACGCATAGCACATCCCGTGAGATGGGCTTGTCGAAACCTAAGTCCGTAACCTAAGTCCAAAACCTACGTCCTGAACCTACGCCCTGAACCTACGTCCGAAACAAAAGTTACGCGAAGTTCTGCGCAACGAAATCCCAGTTAAGGATCTTCCACACGTTTTCGAGATACTTAGGACGGGCATTGCGATAGTCGATGTAGTAGGCGTGTTCCCACACATCGATGGTCAGCAGCGGCGTCTGGCCGTGAGCAACCGGGGTGTCGGCATCGTCGGTGTTGACGATATCCACGCCGCCGTCATCGGTCTTGATCAGCCAGGTCCAGCCGGAACCGAAGTTGCCAGCCGCCTTGGCGTTGAAGGCTTCCTTGAATTCTTCGAAGGAGCCGAACTTGGCGTTGATGGCATCGGCCAGTGCACCGGTCGGTTCACCGCCACCATTCGGCGACAGGCAGTGCCAGTAGAAGGTGTGGTTCCAGACTTGAGCTGCCTGGTTGAACAGGCCGCCGGAGGAAGACTTGATGATCTCTTCCAGTGACTTGTTGGCATCGTCGGTGCCATCGGTCATCTGGTTGAGCTTGGTCACATAGGTCTGATGATGCTTGCCATAGTGATATTCCAACGTCTCGGCAGAAATGTGCGGTTCAAGCGCGTTCATTTCGTACGGCAGGGCGGGTAGTTCGAATGCCATGATTTACTTACTCCTCGTCGGTCAAGGGGAGGTACATCCACTCAAGTACTGGAGCCCTCAAAAACATAATTCAAGGAGCGGGAGTCCAATTCGTCAGGGCGGATCCCGAACCTTTAACGAGATGCCAAAGGCATGCCAAGAAGGTGCGTATATGGCAAAAAAACCTTACGATACCAAGCATCTGCGCCTATGTAGTGTCGCCTCATCATAGCACTCTGGGGTATGCTCGCCAATGATCGAGGTTTATGCCTCAATCGTGGCCACTCCGGCCTCACTTTCTTTTTACATTCTCTACCTGGCAAGGAGTCACCTATGGCCGAGCGCCCTGAGGAAGAGCGCCTGACCCACATCGTCCCGGATGTGAATGCCAGCCTAGGCGGCCAGGCTCGCTACACGCCGCCAGCACCGAGACTGTGGCCACTCTGGTGCCTGATTTTGCTGCTGGCGGGAGCCCTTGGCGGATTTGGCTATCTGGCTTGGCAGGAGCGTCTCAACCTCGAGAAGGAGCTCCGCCAGTTGCAGGGTCAGCTATCCAACGTGCACGCGCGCTTCGATGGTTTCGATGCCAACCGCGGCAGCAATCTAGAACGTTTCGAAAATGCTCTGGATGCCCTCGGCGAAGAGCAAGGCCAGCTGGTGCAGCGGCTCAACGAACAGGAAACCCAACTGGCGGACTTTCGCGACACGCTTTCCGGCAGCGATGACAGTGAGGCGCTCATCGCGCGCCTGAACGCGCAAGCCGAGCGTCAGGACAATCTCAAAGCGGCACTGGATGCCATTGGCACTTCGCTGGATGCCCTCGAGAGCAACGGCAATGATGCCCGGGCGGCCCTGGCCGCGCGCCTGGACGTGATCAAGGGCGACACGACAACGCTTGATGATCGCCTGGACGAGGTCGCAGCCAAGCTTGCGCAAACTGAACAGCGCCAGTCCGCTCAGGAAGTGGTTTCCGCTTCGCTGATGAGCTCGACGCGCTCGCTCGAGACCGACCAGGACGCTCTGACGCAACGCCTCGATGAGCTCGCGACGAACCGAGACGAGGCAGCCACGTCGAGAGAGGCCTTGCTGAAGCGTCTCGATGATTATCGTGCCCAACTGACCGAACTGCGACAGTCGCAGCTGGCCATCAGCGCCCAGCTGGAATCGCTGGAGAGTCGCTAAGATGCGCTGGAGCCCTGGATGGCGACTGTGCGTCTTGAGCATTGGCATTACCGCAGCGCCCATTGCCCAGGCCCTGGACGTGGAGATTGACGGTCTGGACGGCCAAGCCGCTGAGAATGTCGTGCTCTATCTCGACGCCATCGAGGCCTCCCAGTACCGCGAAGAGCGCCTGATGGCCAAGGTGCGCAATCAGACGCTTGAAGCCATGCGTGTGTATGGCTATTACGAGCCCAATGTCGAGATCCGCTTCACGGGTGATCCCATCGATGGAGCCGAGCTTTCCATCACGCCGGGTGAGCGGGTCAAGGTTACCGTGCTGGAACTGAACGTAACCGGCGATGCCGAGCAGGATGAAGCCTTCGATAGTGTCCTTGCCGACCCTGGACTCGCCGTTGGTGAACCGCTGGTGCATGCCTCCTACGACAGCCTGCGCAGCAAACTGTCGTCACTGTCTCTGCAGAGGGGCTATTTCGATGCGGATTTTCCGGAGCGACGCATGGAGGTGCGTCCCTGGGAACAGAGTGCGCGTATCTATCTGACGTTTGATAGCGGCCCTCGCTACCGCTTTGGAGATATCGTCATCAAGGGCAGCCAGATCGATGAAGACCGTCTGCGCAGGATGCTGCCCTTCGCGTCTGCCGACCCCTACCTGGCCGGCCAACTGGCTCAGTACAATCAGCGCTTGTCGCAGAGCAACTGGTTTTCTTCGATCAGTGTGCGCCCTCGGCTGGATACCGCCTCTGATCTAGCACTGGAACCGCCCTCGAAGCGATCTCCCTCGCCCTGGTGGCAAGAAGCAGGACTCGAGGATGCTGTCGCCGAGACCGAATCGGCCGCAGCCAGCCGCATCGAGCAAGTCGCGTTGATCGCCGCCGACCGCCTTTTCCCGGACCCGCGCCATGAAGTGCCGGTCGACGTCACCGTCGTACCTGCCGATCGGCATCGCTTCGAGGTGGGGATTGGCTATGCCACCGACGTGGGGCCCCGCACTCGGCTGTCCTGGACGCAGCCCTGGTTGAACAGCGCGGGCCACAGCCTGACCAATGAGCTTTTCCTTTCCGCGCCCGAACAGGAGTTCTCCGGCGAATATCAGATCCCGCTCGAGAACCCGCTGCGCGACAGCTACCGCATCGACTACGGCTTTCAACAGGTCGACAACGAGGATACCCAGAGCTTGGAGATCTCGACGGAAGTGTCTCGGCGCTGGAAGTTCGACAACGGTTGGACCCAGGATGTGTTCGTGCGCACGACTTACGAAGACTTCACACAGGCCAGTGAAGACGATCAGGTACTGCTGTATTACCCCGGCATCAGTTGGTCACGCACCCGCAGCCGCAACCCGATCTTTCCAACCTGGGGAGACCGCCAGCGTCTGTCGCTGGCCTATTCCGACACCGCCTGGGGGTCTGATGCTACCTTCCTGCGGGGCACGCTCGATACCCAGTGGATTCGCATGCTCGGCGACAATAATCGTTTCGTTGGCCGCGTGGGCATGGGGGCCATCGAAACCAATGACTTCGACAAGATTCCCCCGTCGCTGCGATTCTTCGCCGGTGGCGATAGCAGCGTGCGTGGCTATGGCTACGAAAGTCTGTCGCCTGAAAACGCGGATGGCGAACTGACCGGTGGTCAGCAGTTGTTTACGGCCAGCCTAGAGGCCCAGCGCCGGGTCACTGGTGATTGGTGGGGCGCGGCCTTCGTCGATACCGGCGACGCCTTCGATGCCTGGGGAGCCCCTGACTTGAAGACGGGGGCGGGTCTCGGGGTGCGCTGGATTTCCCCGGTGGGCCCAATTCGTTTCGATGTGGCGCATCCCCTGGATGACCCCGACAACGCCTATCGCATTCACTTCTCCATTGGCCCGGAGCTCTAAACCGGAAGGGACAAGACCGGAATGAACATACGCAAGGCATGGGGCCGGGCGCTGTTGCGATTACTGCTGTGGTTGCCCATATGGCTGATCGGCCTGGTTATACTCGCGATGGGGCTGGCACTCTCTCCCTGGGGAACTGGGCTGCTGCTGGAACAGGGACAGTCGAGAGGCTTCTTCACCTATCGTGACGCCTCGGGAGCCCCCCTGGATCATCTGGTGATAGACGGCCTTGCTCTCGAGGCAGGGCCGGCCAGCATCGACGTCGAGCGCCTCGAGCTCGTCTGGGCAGACGACTGCCTACTCGACAGCAAGCTGTGCCTTGATCGTCTGGCCGTAGAAGGAGCGCGAATTCGCCTTACCGCCAGCGAGCCGGGGGCAGCTGAGCAAGCCCCCTCCGAGGGCGGGGCCGCCCCGTCTATCCAAGTGCCATTCCCCATCGAGCTGCGGGATATCCTGCTTGATGATGTCGACCTGCGTCTTGCCGATGGCACGCACCTGACGTGGTCGCATTTCCAGACCGGCGCTTCACTGGACGCTGGCACCTTGACCCTGTCACCCACCACGCTGTCCGGCATGCGCCTGACGTTGCCTTCCAGCGAAGGCCAGGCCCTGGCCCTGGATAACGCGGACCGTGCGCCTTCGTCGTTGAGTGCCCAAGCCATAGACAGTGCGGGGCAGGTCGCCCGGCAGACTCGGCCGGTAGTGAGCGATACTAGCGCGCCGAGCGAGCCAACTGTCCCACTGGCCCAGCGCGAGCGGATCGCCTTGCCGGCCATCACACTGCCGCTTGCCATCGAGGTGCCGAGCCTCGTCATCGAGGATGCCGCACTCACCGGGCCGAGCGCTTATCGCATCGATCGTCTGGCGCTGAGCCTGTCAGGACAGGGCAGCGATATCGAGATATCGCCCCTGACCCTTGCCATGCCTGAAGCCGACGCCCGCCTCGAGGCCAATATCACGCTGCGTGATGACTATCCGCTCGAGGCGAGTCTCAATGCCCAGGTAAAGCAGCTGGCCGCTATGCCGGCGCTTGCCGGCGAACGGCTCGACCTGCGCCTTGACGGCAGCCTGGCCGACTTGAAGGTATCGCTTTCCGCCAAGGGGCCTGCGACCGCGCAGCTCGACGCCAGTCTCGATGCTCTGGCTCCCACCTTGCCGTTTGAGCTCAAGCTAGAGTCCGATGCTCTGCAATGGCCCTTGTCCGGTGCGGCGCCCAGCGCTGATACACCGTCAGGTGCGGGAAACAAGGGGCAGCCTTACCGGTTGACTGACCTCAGGGCGCGCCTGAACGGCAGCCTGCTCGACTATCGCTTGGCCCTGTCGGCCGAGGCCTCGGGGCCGGCGGTGGCGCCCACTCGGCTGGCAGCGACGGGGACCGGCGACGCCGAACACTTTGCCTGGCTACCGTTATCGCTGAAGAGCGGCGAGGGCGCCCTGATCAGCCGGGGCAAGGTCAACTGGGCGGATGGACTGACACTCGATACCACCATCAATCTGGACGGGCTCGATCCCGGCGCCTACACCAGTGCCGTGGCTGGCCGTCTGGACGGCGATGCCACCCTGAGCTTCGTGCAGGCAAACGATGGTTGGCGACTCGGCATTCCGGAGCTTGCCATCGACGGCACCCTCAATGACTTGCCGGTCTCTCTGTCGGGCAGCCTCAGCGGCAACAGCGATATGCGCTGGAACATCGAGCAGCTCGACCTGCGCCAGGGCGAGAACCGCCTGACCGCCCAGGGTCAGATCGGCGATCAGATGGATCTATCCGGCTCGCTGCAGGCGTCGGGGCTCAACGCCCTGTCACCGGAGCTTGGCGGTACCCTGCAGGGCGACTTCCAGCTTGGCGGCAGCCTGGACACACCGACTCTGGCGCTGGACCTGAGCGGCGAAGGTCTGGTCTTTGCCGAAAACCGTCTGGGAGCCCTGACCCTGCGGGCGAGCACCCAGGGACTCGAGGATCCTCAACTCGACCTCAGCCTGGAGGCTGAGCGCCTAGACGCCGGCGGGCAACGGATTTCGCGCCTGACGCTCGGACTCGACGGCCGCTTGTCCGCGCATCGGCTGACCCTCGAGGCTGCGGCCGGACGAGGCATGCCGCTGTCCCGGGCTGATTTCACGCTGGAGGGTGGCCTCAACGCCGACCGCGACCGTTACCAGGGGCAACTGATGCCGCTGGAAGTCGACGCGGATGCCGGCACACTGCGCCTGGACGAAGCCCTGACCTTCGATGTCGACATCGCCAAGTCTGCGGTCAGTCTTTCGCCGTTTTGCCTGCTTCGAGAGGAGGGCGGGCGTCTGTGCAGCACCCAGCCCGTCGATGCCTCTGCCAAGCAAGGGCGGGCCAGGCTGCAGCTCACGGAGCTACCCATGGCCCTCCTGGAGCCTTCTCTGCCGGTTGGCTGGAAGGCAAGCGGTGATAACAACGCCGACGTGGTGGTCGCCTGGCAGGATCAGGGCACCAGCTGGTCGCTGGATGCCAACCTCGATAGCCGCCTGGATATCGAGGCCCAGAATGCCTTTGGCCAGCCCGTCACGCTGCCCACCACCCAGTTGAAGCTGACCGCCAATGCCACCCCTCAGGCCGCCAATGCCGAGCTGGATCTCGAGCTCGAGCAAGGCGGCAACGTCAACCTGACGCTGCGTATCGACGACCCCCAAGGGCAAGGAGCATTGGACGGGCGTCTTCGGCTCCAGAGCCTGCAGCTCTCGCCTTATCAGCCCCTGGCTGGCGATATGGAAACCCTCGAGGGTAGTCTGAATGGCGATATTGCGGTGGGCGGCACCTTGGCCTTGCCCACCCTGACCGGCAACCTGACGCTCGATTCGCTGCAAGCGAAGGGCAGCGGTATTCCGCTCGCGGTGAGAGATGGCGAACTGACGGTGCGTCTGCGTGGCGACAGCGGCCAGATAGAGGGGGTGATCCGTAGCGAACGAGGGCGCTTGGACATTCAGGGTGACGCCCGCTGGCCAAGCCTCGATGAGTGGGAACTGGCGATGTCGCTCGATGGGCAGGAAGAGCCATTGCAGCTGGATATAGCCGATATTGGCCGGCTGCGAATCGCCCCGGATCTCCAAGTCGATGTGCGGCCCGAACGGCTCAGCGTGCGCGGCCAGGTCAAGGTACCCTGGGCGCGGCTGGAGATCGGCCAGATTCCGCCATCGGCGACCAGCCCGAGCCCTGATGAGGTCATCATCACCCGACGTGACGAACGCCGGGCGCGTCGTGAGGCGACACGGGCCGAGAAGGCCGGCGCCGGCGAGGATACCGCCGACGCTCTGGCCTCGGCGGGTATGGCCACCAGCATTCAGGTCGAGCTGGTGCTGGGTCCTGATATGGATCTCAAGGCCTATGGCCTGGAAACCGGCCTGGACGGCCGCCTGCAGGTTCGCCAGAGCAGCGGCCCCGTTCAGCTGTTCGGCGAAGTCAGCCTGGTAGGCGGCCGCTTCCGCGCCTATGGTCAGGACTTGAGAATCCGACAGGGCCAACTCCTGTTCAGCGGGCCCGCCGATCAACCGCTGTTGCAGTTCGAGGCAATTCGCAACGAAGACAAGACTCAGGACGGCGTGATCGCCGGTCTGCGAGTCTCCGGATCCGCATCGGCGCCTAGCCTATCGGTGTTCTCCGAGCCCGCCATGGAAGAGTCTCGAGCCTTGTCCTATCTGCTGCGGGGGCGCGCGCCCAATGATACCGAATCCGACAACAGTGCTCTGACGTCGGCATTGATCGGGCTGTCTCTGTCCCGCACCGGCGGTGCCATAGGCCAGGTCGGCGAGGTCTTTGGCATTGGCGACCTGGCTCTCGATACGGCCGGCAGCGGTGATGAGTCAGAAGTCGTGGTTAGCGGGCAACTCAGCGACGATCTACGTGTCAGCTATGGTGTCGGTGTCTTCGAACCGATCGCCGAACTGACGTTGCGCTATACCCTGTGGCGCAACCTATACCTTCAGGCAGTGTCGGGTGCCGCCCAGGCCGTTGATCTGGTATACAGCTTCAGTCTCGGCAAGGCGGACGCCAGGCAATGAGCCGGTTGCTCTCACTTTTTCACAAGGTCTTTCATAAGGTCTTTCATAAGGTCTTTCGTCATCTCAAGGAGCCCATCATGCGCCATGCCGATAAACAGCAACCCGTCAGCCCGGAACGGGCTCTACCGGGGCGCGACACACCGCTGAGCATTAGCGGTATCCATCATGTCAACGGCGCCTCCATGTGCCCGCCGTTTCCGGAAGGCAGTGAAGACATCGTGCTGGGCCTGGGCTGCTTCTGGGGCGCCGAGCGGCTGTTCTGGGAGTTGCCCGGCGTCCTGGTCACGGCCGTCGGCTATGCCGGCGGTTATACGCCCAACCCCACCTACGAAGAGACCTGCAGCGGCTGGACGGGCCATACCGAGGTAGTGCGGGTGGTCTACGACCCGGCCGTTATCTCGTTGCAGAGTCTGCTGCGTGTCTTCTGGGAAGCCCACGACCCCACTCAGGGCATGCGTCAAGGCAATGATATCGGCACCCAGTACCGTTCGGCGATCTACGCGACCAGCGAGTCTCAGCGCCAGGCGGCCGAGCAGAGTCGCGAGCAGTATCAGCACGCCTTGAAGGACGCCGGTGGGGGAGAGATCACGACCGAGCTCGCGCCGCTGGAGGCCTTTTATTACGCCGAGGAGTATCACCAGCAGTATCTGGCAAAAAATCCCAATGGCTATTGCGGTCTGAAGGGAACCGGCGTCAGTTGTCCGATCGGCTAGCCACGAAGGTGGGCCAGTGAGTCGCTGCGCCTGCAGAGGCCCAGTCGTTGAGCTGCCTGGCCACGCGGCGCATCAGCCAGGAGCTTGGCCGACCATGACGGCACTCGATGAAACCGACGTGCCCGCCATGGCGGGCGATCTCGACTCTGACGGAATCCGCGGGAGTGGGGAGGCGCTCGAACAGATCGCCGGGCATGAAGGGATCGTCGGCAGCATGCAACATCAGCATCGGTAGCTCGATATTGCCAAGCAAGCGCCCCGCCGATGCCCGGGCATAGTAGTCGCTGGCGGAACTGAAACCATGCAGCGGTGCCGTCACCTCATTGTCGTAAGCCCAGAAGGTATCGAGCTCTTTGAGCTGATGCGGGTTCAGGGCGATCGGCATGGGCTCAAGACGCATTTTTGCCGCAATCTTGCGTTTTAGATCCTTGAGCAGGTGGCGCTGATAGACTTTGGCAAAGCCACGATTCAGTGCATCGGCACTGGCGGCGAGGTCCAGTGGCGCGCTAATGACGATAGCACCGGCCAAGTCGAGGCCATCGCCTCCCTGCTCGGCCACCAGTTTGGTCAGCATGTTGCCGCCCAGCGAAACGCCAGCGGCAACTTTCAGGGCCTTGGGGTAGCGCTTCGCCAATTGGCCGAGCACCCAGTAGGCATCGGCGGTATCGCCGCTATGGTACGCCCTGGGCAGGCGATTGGGGGCCTTGCCGCAGCCACGAAAGTGCATCAACACGCTTCGCCAACCAAGCCGCGCGGCGGTAGCCATCAGCCCCTTGGCATAGGGGGACTCGACCGACCCTTCCAGGCCATGGAAGAGGATGAACAGCGGAGCGTCTTCTGCCACGGGGGGCGGTAGCCCCCAGGCCAATTCCACGAAATCGCCGTCCGGCAGATTGACGACCTCCGTTTCGAAAGCCAAGCGCGGTGCAGGCAACATCCGCGGCAGTAACGTCTGCAGGTGGCGATTGGCAAGCCCTCTGGCAGGGCGAAAGTCGGCGGGAACGATGGTGCGTGACATGCCTGCCTCGCGAGTAGGGGATACCCCCAAGCTTATCGTGCCTGAGGGATGCTGCAACACTTCTCGCGGGTCAAATGACCGGTGTCAGGTTCTCGCCCCCCTGATCGGTCACCAGCACATTGTCCTCGATACGTACTCCACCATGGGGAGCCAGTGCCTCAACGGTGGCCCAATCGATCTCGCTTCCAGCAGGCGCCTCACGAAGCGGGTCCAGGAGCATCGGGATCACATAGCACCCCGGCTCCATGGTCACCACCATGCCGGCCTCAAGCGTTCGCGTCAGCCGCAGCGCCGGGTGCTCGGCAGGCGGCGGTAAGGCCACTCCATCAGCGCTTTGTCGACCGGCCACATCATGAACCTGAAGGCCCAGCAGGTGCCCCAGCCCATGGGGACAGAAAGCTCGGGTAATGCCCTGTTCAACGGCCGCCGACGCGCTGCAACGAATCATGCCCAGCTCAGCGAGTAACGCCCCCAACCCTTGGTGCATGCGGGCATGCAGCGTTGGATAGTCGACGCCGGGCGCCATATCCCCAATCAGGTTCTGCTGGATCGTGGTCACGCCTTCGATCAGGCCGGCAAAGGCGTCGCTGGCATCGCCACCGGCCCAGGTGCGGGTGATATCGGCCGAGTAGCCACGGTAACGATGCCCGGCATCGATGAGCAGGCTGTGATGATCAGCGGCAGTTGCCAGCGCATAGTGCTGATAGTGCAACACGGCAGCATGCTGATTGACGCCGACGATGCTTTGATAGGGCAGATCCGATTCGCGCTGACGACTGGCCCCCAGGTAGGCGAGCTGGATATCGAGTTCGGCGCCGCCGTCGAAAAAGGCGTCGCGAGCGGCACGGTGACCGAGTCCGGCACGTCGATTCGCCTCGCGCAGACAGTCGATCTCATAAGCGCTTTTCCGCACGCGCCCCTCGTCCAGGGCTTGCGTCAATGCCGGCGGGTTGAGCTCGGCGCCCAGGCTTCTGGCGGTTTGTTCATCGACGTCACCAAGGACGGCATAGCGACCGGCAGGCAGCCCAGGGGGCGTTGACGTGGCCACGGGCTCTACGGCAAAGGCGTCGACCCAAGCCTCTTCGGGCAGCTCGGTGCCCAGATGCCAGAAATCCGTGGGCGCATGCAGCTGAAGTCTCGGCCGTTGTCCTGGGCGCACCAGCAACCAGCTGTGAGCCAGGCCCTGCTGGGGAACCCAGTGCATGAAATGGCCGTAAGTGGCAAAGCTCGCGTGCTGATCGTCGGCGAAATGACGCTGCGGATGGCCACTATAGATCAATGCGCCATCGAAGCCATGTGTCGCCAGCAGACGGTCGTAGGTGGCCTGGAGTGCCTCGAGGTGGGCAAGCTGCTTGTGTTCAAGCGTCTCTTTCATGATGTCACTCATCTTGGGTGTCCATAAGGATCGAATCAGACCGCCGGCGCATCAAGGGTCGACCAGAAGTTCTCGAGACCGCTTTGGCGGGCCTCGCGATGCCGATAAAGCCTCACTTCAAGCGCGATATCCCAGTGAGACGCGCCGGCGCGCATCAGTTGCCCCGTTTCCAGGACGTCACGCGCGACTCGCTCGGGTAACCAACCAAGCCCATGGCCCAGGCATACCAGTTCCTTGACGTTGCTGCTTTGAATGCTCTCGGTCAGCACGTTGAAGTGGCAGGCCTGGGGCTGGCGAAGCAGGTGATCCTCGATCGCTGCCTGCATCAACCCGCGAGCGTGATAGGCAATCAGCGGCTGGGGAGCGCGCCTCTCCCCCGGCAGCGTGAAGCGGGGTTGCCCGAAACCGTCGGGGATGGTGACCGGCACCAGCCGCTCGGCGCCGATGACCCGGTGCTCGAAGGGCGTCATATCGAGCTCCAGGGGCGTACGCCCCTTCGGCCAGTAGCAGGCCGCCAGGTCGCACTCGCCGCGCTCCAGCGCCTGGAAGTAGTCGGCGGCCAGCCAACCGGTGGCGCGTAGGTAAGGTTGTAGGGGCGGCTGTCCCATCTCCTCCAGCCAGCCGGACAAGAAGTGCGATAGCAGGCTTTGAGGGGCCGCCAGCAATAATCGGCGTGACTGCGCTTCATTGAGGCGCGTTATACGATCACGGGTAATGCGTAACCGCTCGGTGGTCTGCTCGCACAGCGCAAGAAACTCCTCGCCTGCCGGCGTCAGCGACAATGGCAGGGTCTGGCGGTTGATCAGCGTCGTTCCCATCTCCTCCTCGAGCAGCTTGATGCGGCGGGAGAAGGTTGGCTGGGTGACATTCTGCTCATCCGCAGCCCGCGAGAAATGTCGCGTGCGGGCCAGGGCAATGAAGTCTTCCAGCCATCGTAATTCCATAGCATTCCTGTCGTCTGAGGTGCCGTACCGTGTCTATCCGCGCAGCAAAGCGAGGCGGCAGGAGCCGCCTCATGACTCACAGACGGCCTTCCTCTACACCATGGCAGGCAACCCGGGCTCCATCCTCTACATCGATCAGTGCCGGCACTTCCTGGCGGCAGCGCTCATTGGCATGCGGGCAGCGGCCATGGAAGACACACCCTGATGGCAGGTTAACCGGGGTCGGTACCTCGCCTTGTAGTCGAATATGCTGCGGGCGATCATCTTCCAGTCGCGGAATCGCCGACAGCAAGGCTTGGGTATAAGGATGTCGCGGTTTCGCAAAGAGGGTGCCGGTGGGCGCAATTTCACACACCATGCCCAGATACATCACCGCTACCCGTGTGCCAAAGTGTTCGACCACGGCGAGATCGTGGGTGATGAACAGGTAGGTCAGATTGCGTTTCTGCTGCGCTTCCATCATCAGGTTCAGCACCTGGGCCTGAATCGACACATCCAGGGCCGAGATCGGCTCGTCGGCGACGATGAACTCCGGGTCCACGGCCAGAGCTCTGGCGATGGCGATGCGCTGACGCTGCCCCCCCGAGAACTCATGGCCGAAACGCGAGCCCCAGTCAGGGTCGATGCCCACTGAGTCCATGACGTCGCGCACCTGGTCACGCACGCGCTCCTTTGACCAGTCAGGGTGGTGCAGGCGAATCGGTTCTTCCAGCGTCTGCTGGATGGTCATGCGCGGATTGAGCGAGGCGTAGGGATTCTGGAAGATCATCTGCATACGCCGACGGTAGGGCAGCAGTTCCTTGGCGGACAGGTGATCGATGCGCTGTCCGTCATAGTGGATCTCGCCTTGACTCGGCGATAGCAGCCCCATCACGGTGCGCGCCACCGTGGACTTGCCGCAGCCGGACTCACCCACCACGCAAAGCGCTTCGCCGCGGCGGATGTCGATATCGATGCCGTTGATGGCATGCACGTGCTCCTGCTCACGGACCAGCTTGCCGCCCTTGAACTTGAGCTGCTCGAGGAAGTCGCCAGATAGCGAGAAGCGCTTGTAGAGGTTGCGAATCTCCATCAGCGGTGCAGCGGTATCGTTTTCCCGGTGGCCAGCGAGGGCCGCAGACGCCTTGGGATCGTGCTGTGACACGGCGGCGGTCATAGGATCTCCTCCCGCGAGTCGCGTTGTTGTTGATTGACCAGCTCAGCGACCATATGACAGGCCACCCGGCAGTTACCCGAATCGACAAATCCCGGAACCTTGTCGAGACAGGCCTTGCGGGGCTCGCCGTTGGCGTCGTTGACGAAGCCACAGCGCGGATGGAAAGCGCAGCCGCTGGGCAGGTTCGATAGCGAAGGCATGCTGCCGGGAATCTGATTGAGCCGTGACCCAGGGGTGGCCATCTGCGGCAAGGCATTGATCAGCCCCTGGGTGTAGGGATGTTGCGGGTCGTTGATGATTTCGCGGGTCGGGCCCTGCTCGATCACTCGGCCGGCATACATCACCAGCATGCGCTGGGTGACCTGGCTGACCACGCCCAGATCATGGGTGATGAGCACCAGGCCCACGTTGTGCTTCTCGCACAGCTCCAGCAGCAGATCCATGATCTCTGCCTGGATGGTCACGTCCAGTGCAGTGGTTGGCTCGTCGGCGATGATGATATCCGGGTCGAGTAGCAGAGCGATGGCGATGATCACCCGTTGACGCATGCCGCCGGAAAGCTCGTGGGGGTATTGATCGAGGCGCGTCTCCGGTGACGGGATCTGCACCTGATTCAGCTTGTGCAGGGAAATCGCCCGAGCCTCTCGAGTCGAGATGCGGCGATGGGCCTTGAGGCATTCGACCATCTGTTCCCCGATCGAGAGCACCGGGTTCAGGGTCATCATCGGATCCTGAAAGATCATCGAAATGCGGTTGCCACGGATGCGTCGCAGGCCGCGATCCTTCATGCCCGACAGCTCTTCGCCGTCGAAGGTGATGCTACCGCCGGCGATATAGCCGGGTTTGGCGATCAGGTTCAACAAGCTGAAGGCCGCGACCGACTTGCCTGCCCCGGACTCACCGACGATCCCCAGTCGCTCGCCGCGATCGAGGCTGAAACAGACGTCGCGCAGGGCGCGTACGTCGCCGCCGCGCAGGGCGAAACGAACGTCGAGGTTATTCACTTCCAGAAGTGCCATGGGTGACTCCTCAGCCCTTGTAGAGACGTGGATTGAGGACATCGCGCAGCCAGTCGCCCAGCAGGTTGATGACCAGCACGAGAATGACCAGCACCGCACCGGGGATCAGCGTGATCCACCAGGAACCCGACTGAATGTAATCGAAGCCCGACTTGATCAGCGAGCCAAGCGAGGGGTGCGTCTCCGGCATGCCGAGACCGAGGAAAGATAGCGCGGCCTCGGAGATGATGGCGTTGGCGACCTGCACGGTCGAGATGACGAAGATCGGCGACAGGGTGTTGGGCAGGATGTGGCGAAACATGATCCGCCGACTCTTCAATCCCATGACCCGTGCAGCATCGACGTACTCCTTGCTGCGTTCGGCCAATACCGAGGCACGCACGGTACGGGCGTACTGCGGCCACTCGGCCAGGCCGATGATCAGCACCAGCAACGGCACCGCGTATTCACTGAAGGTGGCACCGCCGAAGATCGCCTTGACCAGGGCACCGACGATGATCGCCACCATCAGGGTCGAGAAGGACAGCTGGATATCGGCCAGACGCATCAGGAAAGCATCCACGCGCCCTCCCAGATAACCGGCCATCAGACCGAAGCTGACACCGATGGCGGCCTGCATCAGCACGGCACCGAAGCCGATGATCAGCGAGACGCGCAGACCATAGAGAATGGTCGACAGCAGATCACGCCCCTGGGCATCGGTGCCCATCAGGTACTGAGGGTCGGCGCCGTCGATCCAGAAGGGGGGAAGCTCCGAGGCCATAATATCGATCTGAGCGAGATCATAAGGGTTGGCCGGCGCCAGCCAGGGGGCGAATACGGCGGCGAAGATCAGCATGGCAAAGAGCACCAGGCTCACTTGGGCCACCAGGTCGCGCTTGAAGCTATAGAGCAGGTAGGAATCGCGGAAGCGTGCCCACCTGCCGGGAACGATTGTGTCACTCATGGCGTTCTCTCTCATGGCAGCAGGGCTCAGGCGGGCTTGCCGGTGAGCTTGACGGTGGGGTTAACCAGGCCGTAGATCAGGTCGACCAGGGTGTTGGTGATCACGAAGATCAGACCGACGATCATCAGATAGGTAACGATCAGCGGAATATCCGAGCGCTCGATGGCGTCGAGGAACATCAGTCCCATGCCCGGCCACTGAAAGACCGTTTCGGTGAGGATGGTGTAGGCGACCAGGGTACCTATCTGCACCCCGCCCACTGTGATGACCGGCAGCATGGTGTTCTTGAGCGCATGCACGAAGTAGATGCGGCGCAGCGAGATGCCTTTGGCACGGGCGAACTTCACGTATTCCGACTGCAGTACTTCGAGCATCTCGGCCCGAATCAGGCGAATGAACAGGGGCAGCATGATCGAAGCCAGCGAGATGGCGGGCAGCACCAGGTAGGTGAGGCCTTCCAGGGAGCTGAAGTTGGTGTCCCAAGTGCCGAACACATGCACCGGGTTGCCGCGGCCATAGGCGGGCATGCCCCCGTCGGTCGACAGCAGATCATTGAGCCAGGCGCCCCAGGCCGTATCGGCAGGGAAGGGCGTGAAGTCGACGCCAATGGCAAACAGCTGAATCAGCACGATGGCGGTCAGGAACACCGGGATCGAGATACCGACGATCGACACACCCATGAAGGCCCGCGATAGCCAGGCTCGGGGCTTGATGGCGCTGTACACGCCGATCGGCACTGACAGCAGCACGATCAGGAAAGTGGTCGCCGCTACCAGCTCCAGGGTGGCGGGGAGGTGGCGCATGATCACCTGAGTGGTCGGCTCATTGAAGATGTATGAATAGCCGAAGTCGAATTGGGCGGCGTTCTTGGCGAAACGCAGGTACTGGACGAAGAAGGGGTCGTTTAGCCCCAGCTCTTCACGCAGCTCCGCGCGCTCGCTTTCGGGCACGGACTGGCCAACCATCTGCTGGATCGGGTCGCCCAGGTTGTCCTGGATGGCGAAGCTGATCACGCTGATGACAAACATCACCAGGAAAGCGTGGAACAGTCGCTTGATCAGAAAGGCAATCATGGATTGCGTCCTGTAGGCAGGCGGTCGCCATCGCACGGCCAAGTGGCCGTGCGATGACAACGGAATCGGCAAACGCCGGCCCGCAAGGGCCGGCACGGGAGGCGAGGATTACTCCTCGATGACTAGATCCCCGATATAGGGGAAGTTCATGACGTTGACGATCGGCTCGATATCGACGTTTTGCGCCGAAGCCCAGGCCAGATCCTGCCAGTGCAGCGGGATAAAGGCCGCATCGTCGTAGAGCGCCTTCTCCACGGCCTGAAGCATCTCGGCACGCTTCTCCAGGTCGACCTCGACATTGGCTTCGGCGACCAGGGCATCGATCTCCGGGTTGCAGTAGTTGCCGGCGTTGTACTGGCCAGCACCGGTGTCGGGGTCCGGGCACTCGGTGAGATACTGGTAGAAGTTAGCGGAGTCCTCGGTGTCGGCGTGCCAGCCGATCATCATCATATCCGCGGCGCGGTCGTCGAACTCGCCCCAGTACTGAGCCTTGGGCAGTGTCTTCAGGTCGACGGTCACGTTGATGCGCGCCAGCATGGCAGCCACGGCCTGGGCGATCTTGGCATCATTCACGTAGCGGTTGTTGGGCGCCATCATGGTGATGCTGAAGCCGTCCTCATAACCTGCCTCGGCCATCAGTTCCTTGGCCTTCTCCACGTCATAGCGCGGGCTGAGCTCGTCGTTATGGCCCGCATAGCCCGCCGGTGAAAGCTGAGCTGCCGGAGTGGCGAAGCCTTTCATCAGGCGGTCGGCGATGCCTTCCTGGTTGATGGCATAGGCAAAGGCCTGACGCACGCGCGGGTCCTTGAAGGCCTCGACGCGATTCTGGTCCATTTGGAAGGTGATGATCCGCGTGCCCGACATGGTCACCAACTGGACGTCTTCATCGTCGCGGATGCGGTCCAGGTCGTTGGGCGGCACCGGCGCGATGAAGTTGACGTCGCCCGAGAGTAGCGCGGCCACGCGGGTGGCGTTTTCGCCAATAGGCGTCAGTACCACCTTGTCGACGTTGCCCGGGGAGCCGGTGTCCCAATAATCGTCGTACCGCTCGAAGTCGGTTCGCACGCCCTGCTGGCGGTTGGTCACCTCGAAGGGACCGGTCCCTGAGATATGACGAGAGGCGTAGGAGTTACCGTTCTTGACGATTTCGTCCTTGGGGTCGCCGTCCTCATCCGTGCCGCTGTAGAACTGGCTGTCCAGCGGGAAGATGTAGGTCGCCAGGTTCAGCAGCAGCGGGTAGGGCTTGGAGGTGGTGAACTCGACCGTGGTGTCATCGATGGCTGTTACGCTGTCGATAGGGGCGAAGATCGCCTTGAAGTCAGAGCTCTCTTTCAGCCGCTCGACGGTGAAGACCACGTCGTCTGCGGTGAAGGGGTTGCCGCTGTGGAAGGTCACGCCCTCACGCAGCGTCATGCGCATGGTGGTGTCGTCGACCTGTTCCCAGGATGTGGCAAGGCGCGGCTCAAACTCAAGATCCTGGGTCCAGCGCACCAGCGGGTCGAAGGTCATGTGCGACAGCTGAAGGGTGGCGCCGGAGAGCTGCTCGTGGATATCCAGCGACACCGGGTCGGCGTCATAGGCCATGCGCAGGGTGTTTTCCGCACTGGCAGTGGCAGGCAGTAGGGCAGCACCCACGGCGGTGGCTCCGATCACGGTGGCCAGCAGAGTTTTGCGAAAGATCATGTAAGTCCCCAATTGTGGTTGTTATCGACGGTGTCATGCCGTTGTTATGCAGCCTCGCGGGGAGCGAGTGCTCTAAACACCTTAGACAGTCGTTTGAGGACCAGACAATCGAAATTATGACAGGCGTCATTCACTAGCTGAATCGGCCAGCGCATGAGAGGGCAACTCGGGGGCTTCAATCCGTCTGGTCGGCAGGTACCAGGCGGTCGACGCGATACAGCTGCGGCACCTGATCGAGGCCTTCGACGGTGCACTCGAGGTCGGTGACGCGACCATCATTCAAGCCATAGACCCAGCCGTGCACGGCCAGTGGCTGGCCACGTTGCCAGGCCCGTTGAATAATCTTGGTCCGACAGAGGTTATCGACCTGCGCCTTGACGTTGAGCTCGCACATGCGATCAACCTGCTCTGCGAGGGGAAGCGTCTCGAGAGTTTTACGGTGGCGGCTGTAGAGCTCGCGCACGCTGTGCAGCCAATAGTCGACGATGCCGCATTCCCCGCCTGTCATGGCGGCCTTGATGCCTCCGCAGCCGTAATGTCCCACGATCATGATGTGCTTGACCTTGAGCACATCGACCGCGAACTGCACCACGGACAGGGCATTCATGTCGTTGTGATGCAGCAGATTGGCGACATTGCGGTGCACGAAAACTTCGCCCGGCGGCAGGTCGACGATCTGGTTGGCCGGCACGCGTGAATCCGAGCAGCCGATCCACAGGTAATCGGGGTTCTGCTGGCCGGAGAGCCGCGCAAAGAAACCAGGGTCCTCTTTCTGAACGCTCTCGGCCCAATCGCGATTGCGCTCCAGTAGTGTCTTCATCTGATTCATCATCGTCGAACCCTCTTCGGTGCGGCCGCTGTATAGGGCGCGTCTTTTACCCTTGTGATGCCAGACGGTCAACGCAAGACCTCCCGGCACCTGTTCATCACTGTTATCATCCCCGCATCGGTTTTTTGGTTCCAGTATTCAGGAGAACATCGTGTCCCAGTTCGATTACGACCTCTTCGTCATTGGCGCAGGGTCAGGCGGCGTGCGCGCCGCACGTACGGCCGCGGCCGCCGGTGCCCGTGTCGCTATCGCAGAAGACCGCTATCTTGGCGGCACCTGTGTCAATGTGGGCTGCGTACCCAAGAAGCTTTACTCCTATGCCGCGCATTTCCAGGAAGCCTTTCACGATAGCGCCGGCTTCGGCTGGCAGCTGCCGGAAGCGCCGCGGTTCAATTGGGCGACACTGCGTGACAACAAAATCAAGGAGATCAAGCGGCTGAACGGCATATATGGCCGGCTACTCGATAATGCCGACGTGCGCCTGATCAATGGCCGCGCCACGGTGACCGACGCCAACCACGTGGAAGTGAATGGCGAGAGCTTCAGCAGCGAGAAGATTCTCGTCGCCACCGGCGGCTGGCCTTGGGTTCCGGATTTCCCGGGGAACGAGCACGTCCTCAACTCCAACCAGGTCTTCGACCTCGAGCGCTTTCCCGAGCGTTTCCTGGTACTCGGCGGGGGCTATATCGCGGTCGAGTTCGCCAGCATCTTCAACGGCCTGGGCAGCGAGTCTCATCTGGTCTATCGCGGAGAACTCTTCCTGCGCGGCTTCGATCATGAGGTTCGCGAGTTCACTCGCGATGAAATGGCCAAGAAGGGCGTCAACCTGCACTTCGAGACCAATATCGAACGTATCGATGCCGACGGCGACGCCTACCGGGTCACCCTCACCACTGGCGAGACCCTCGAGGTCGACGCTGTGCTGTCGGCCACTGGCCGCAAGCCGCATCTTGAAGGCTTAGGGCTCGACAAGCTCGACATCGCCCTGGATCGCGACGGCAAGATCGCGATCAATGAGCGCTTCGAAACCTCGACGCCTTCCATTCTGGCGCTGGGCGACGTCACCAGCGGACCGGAACTCACGCCGGTTGCGTTGGAAGAAGCCATGCATCTCGTTCAGCACCATTTCGGCGACAGCGCCCCCAAGCCTCTGGATTACGCCAGCATCGCAACGGCGGTGTTCTGTCATCCCAATATCGGCACCGTGGGGCTCTCCGAAGAGGAAGCACGCGACAAGTATGCGGCGATTCGCGTCTATGCTGCCGACTTCAAGCCGATGAAGCATACCCTGTCCGGAAGCGACGAGCGCTGCCTCATGAAGCTGATCGTTGATGATGCGAGCGACCGGGTACTCGGTGCCCATATGGTGGGTGAAGAGGCAGGCGAGCTGATTCAGGGCATCGCCATCGCCGTTCGTGCAGGCCTGACCAAGACCGATTTCGACGCCACTGTGGGCATTCACCCCACCGGAGCCGAGGAATTCGTCACCATGCGCAGCGTGACACGCACCTGATCAATAAAGCTCATGTTACCCGCGCGCCTTTACTGAACGCGCTTTCTCAAGGCCATTCCGCATGCGGGATGGCCTTTTTGTATGCCGACGTTGAACCTGTCGCGATTGAGCTGGGCTAAACTGGAACTGTATGTCTGCATGCTGGCAGGCCGCGCCAGGCAGGGCTTGCAGCGCGGTCATAATCTTAAATTATGGATTTTGCGCATCGTAATAAAGGCCCCTTTGATCTGGTCATAACCCTTTGTTATGCTTATGCGCAAATTCGCCAATAGCGAAGCATATCTATGAACGTACCGACGCAGCCTTTCACGACTTCTGCCGAACTAGCACGACCAAGCGTTGCTGATGCCGTAGTGGGCAATGCCAAGACATCTCTGTTCATTCGCAAGCCGAATCCCGACGATGGCTGGGGCATTTACGAGCTCGTCAAGGCGTGTCCGCCGCTGGACGTCAATTCCGCCTATGCCTACCTGCTGCTGGCCACCCAGTTCCGAGATAGCTGCGCCGTCGCCACCAATGAAGAGGGCGAGATCGTGGGTTTCGTCTCCGGCTACGTAAAGAGCAATGCGTCGGATACCTATTTTCTGTGGCAGGTCGCCGTGGGTGAGAAGGCACGCGGCACGGGGCTTGCCCGTCGCCTGGTCGAAGCCGTGATGAGCCGCCCCGAACTTGTGGATGTGCGCCACCTCGAGACGACCATCACCCCAGACAATGCGGCATCCTGGGGCCTCTTTACCCGCTTGGCAGATCGCTGGCAGGCACCGCTCAACAGCCGGGAATATTTTTCCACTGACCAGCTCGGTGGCGAACACGACCCGGAAAATCTCGTACGTATCGGCCCCTTCCAGCCCGATCGTATCTAAGCGCCCGCGCATATTTCTGCAACAGCCTGCTGGAGCCACTGGCAGTGGGCTGTATGCTGTCGCGCCCAGATTTTCCTTTAGTCCGTATTTCTCACTATTTACTCGCTATTCATCACAAGGAGGTCAACATGCAGACCCAGATTTTCGAACAGATGGAATCAGAAGTTCGCACGTATTCACGCTCTTTCCCGGTCGTGCTGACCAAGGCGCAGGGCGCACGCCTGACGGATGAAAGCGGCAAGGTGTATATCGACTTCCTGGCCGGTGCCGGCACGCTCAACTATGGGCACAACCATCCGAAGCTCAAGCAGGCCATGCTGGAGTATCTGGCCGATGACGGTATCGTTCACGGCCTGGACATGTGGACCAAGGCCAAGCGTGAGTACCTCGAAACTCTTGACGAGTTGATCCTCAAGCCGCGTGGCCTCGACTATAAGATCCACCTGCCAGGGCCGACCGGCACCAATGCCGTCGAGGCGGCGATCCGTCTGGCACGCGTGGCCACTGGCCGGCACAACATCGTGACCTTCACCAACGGTTTCCACGGTGTGACCATGGGCGCGCTGGCCACTACTGGTAACCGCAAGTTCCGCGAAGCGACCGGCGGCATTCCGACACAGGGCGCTGCCTTCTTGCCCTTCGACGGTTACCTCGGTGAAGGCGTCGACACCCTCGACTACTTCGAGAAAATGCTTGGTGACAATTCCAGCGGCCTGGATATTCCTGCCGCCGTCATCATCGAGACCGTACAAGGGGAGGGGGGGATCAACCCCGCCGGCATCGAGTGGCTCAAACGCCTCGAACAGATCTGCCGTGACCATCACATCCTGCTGATCGTCGATGACATCCAGGCCGGCTGTGGCCGTACCGGTAAATTCTTCAGCTTCGAGCACGCCGGCCTCAAGCCGGACATCGTCTGCAACTCCAAGTCACTGTCCGGTTTCGGCCTTCCGTTCGCTCATGTGCTGATGCGCCCCGAGCTGGACAAGTGGAAACCCGGCCAGTACAACGGCACCTTCCGCGGTTTCAACCTGGCCTTCGCTACCGCCACCGCAGCCATGCGTGAGTTCTGGAGCGACGACAAGCTTGAGCGTGATGTGATCCGCAAGGGCCGCATCGTCGAACAGCGCTTCCAAGAGTTGGCAGCCTGGCTGACCGAGAAGGGCATCCCGGCCTCCGAGCGTGGCCGTGGCCTCATGCGCGCCCTGGACGTGGGTACCGGTGACATTGCCGACAAGATCACTGAAGAAGCTTTCAAGCGCGGCCTGATCATCGAGACCAGTGGCCATGACGGCCAGGCCATCAAATGCCTGTGCCCTCTGACCATCAGCGACGAAGATTTGCTGGAAGGGCTGGACATCGTCGAAGCCAGCATCAAGCATGTATTTGGTTAAGTCGACGCCGGCCACCCGATAACGTGATGGCAGCGCCATGGGAACCCGGCAAAACCGGGTTCCTGATCAGTATTCCAACAGAGGAAGTTCGCAATGATCGTTCGTAATCTCGAAGAAGCCCGTAAGACAGATCGTCTGGTGAAGGCCGAAAACGGTAACTGGGACAGCACACGTCTCTCGCTGGCCGACGACGGCGGCAAATGCTCCTTCCACATTACCCGTATTTTCGAAGGCACCGAGACCCATATCCACTACAAGAACCACTTCGAAGCCGTTTACTGCATCGAAGGGGAAGGTGAAGTCGAGACTCTGGCCGATGGCAAGATCTGGCCGATCAAGCCAGGCGACATCTACATCCTCGACCAGCACGACGATCATCTGCTGCGTGCCAGCAAGACCATGCACCTCGCTTGTGTCTTCACACCAGGCCTGACCGGAAACGAAGTGCACCGCGAAGACGGCTCCTACGCTGCGCCGGACGACAACAGCTAAGCTCCATGTTTGCCGATGCAGGCGACGTGCACACAGGCGACGTGCACACAGGCGACTCGTGTACACACAGGGCCTGCATGCAAAAGCCCCGATGAGTGGATCATCGGGGCTTTTTGGTTTCTCGCCATTTCGTTTCAGACTACGAAGTCGATCAAAGCGGGTCAGGTCAATCCTGGCTGATGTGTCCTTGCTTGCCAGGGTCAGGGCGCCTTATCGAAAGACAGGGTCACTTCGCCAAGGGTCACGCCGAACTTCGACATGTTGGTCCGGTTGATCAGGCGGCCATCCGGCTGCAGATACATCCAGTCGTCCATGGTGAAGGTCAGGTTCCGGCCGCCCACGGCAACGTCGAGCGGATAATTCATGTGGAAGACATGGCCGTACTGCCTTGCTTCCACTTCGCCCTCGACGTCGCTGGCCTGGCCGACCCAGCGATGTTCGTCGATGCGCTCGAAGGTCCAGACACGGCGGTCGGTTTCGCCATTGGCATACTGAAAGCGCTCATCAAGCGTCAGTGTATCGCCTTCGACGGTGCCGGTGATATCGACGGTAAAGCGCCGCTGCACTTCGCCTGAGTAGTCTTGGACCATGCCCCAGGCCCGGGTATCGCCTTCAAAATACTCGGCAATATCCAGCCTCGGCTCACTGCCTGCATAATCCTCGACGTCCACGCCGGCGCAGCCCGTCAGGGCAAGGCCGAGAAACGCAAATGCCCAAAGGGGGTATTGCTTGGCAAGATGGCGCATGCATTGCTCCTGATCTGAAAGGTCATGGCGTTGAGAGTCGTGCCTTGGCAGCGCGTTCAGTGGCAAAACGCGAAAGAAGGGCGGTTGCACTGATGGCGAACGATGGGCGCAGCGCCGCATATTTCGGCCAGCAAGACAGCGTGCGCCTCGCGCTTTGCGCAATGCCTGGGTCCGATGGCCTGACTAGAATTGCGGTGCATCGAAACCAACCGGTTCATCGGTATAGACGCATACATTAGCGTCTTCGATGTCGCCATCCGGGGATTCCACCTGCGACTGGAAAAACGCCTGGATTTCACGGCGTTGGCAGTGGGCTTCGAAGGCTTCACGATTGGCCCAGACTTCATGGAACACGATCGGATAGCTTTCACCCTGAGCAAAGGGGCTCTCGATCTGGCGAGTCACCGTGTAGCGCAGACAGCCATCTTCACGGTGCGCATTGGGCTCAAGGCTCTGTAGCGCCTTGAAGGCGGCATCTTCGCGGCCAGGCTTGGGCTTGAAACTGGCGATGCAGTAGATCTTCTGCGACATGCGTAACTCCTGGAGGATGAACCGGACATCGGTGTTATACCAGAAACAATGTAACGGCCGGAGTAGCTTGGCTGGGCAACGGCTGGGACATCGCCGCGAGCAAAGCCTATCGAGCCTGACAGCTGCTTAAAACGCGGCATCTTCCTCGGCGATGATGCCGTCATGCTTCAGCTGACCTTCGATCATGGATAAGTTGGCTCGGGCGGCGGAAATCTTTTTAATATGGGCCTGACGGTTATTGCCGTCATCTTCTTCCCATGCTTTTTCGGCCAGTTCCAGCGCTTCTTTGGCTTGGGCCAGGTCATGCAGGGAATATTCTGCGCTCATCGGTAGTCTCCTGTTATGAAAGCCGCGAACGGTAGCACTTGCTGCCACAAGTGTCGATTTGACCAGCAGGCGAGTAAAGCCCGTATCCAGTCACTGCCAAGGCTACTACTGTAGTAGTCGCTGGTCGCTGGTCGCTGGTCGCTGGTCGCTGGCTTGGGCGACGGTGAGCCGATCACGGATATCTCAGTGGCTCTGTTTAGAGCCCCATCCATAGCTTCGCATAATGTATATTATGTTAAATTAGATGTGCGAGGCAAAAGAAACTTGCCACTATTGCTGCCTTTTTGCCTTAGGTTACTGGCCATTTGGCCGTCATACTTACATCATTGGACTCTTATAACATCTTCCCTATGCCGCCTCGATGCCTTATGGCGTAGCGGTCATGGTTATTGTCGACGCTTCTCGGGAACACGCTATGAAAACCACAATACGTCTCGTCATTGTCATCATCGTGCTGACGGTGGCTTTGGGCAGCATTTTCGGATGGAAGTACCTGAAAATGCAGGAAATGGGAGAAAAGAACGCACAAGCCCAACCACCGACGTCCGTCGAATCAGTTACCATCGAGCCTCAATCCTGGCGCCCGGGCTTGAGCTCGGTCGGCTCTCTTCGCGCCATCAACGGTGTCGCAGTGGCCAATGAAGTGGCTGGCGTGGTCAGTGAAGTGGCCTTCGAGTCGGGCCAGCGCGTCAGCAAAGGTGATGTGCTGATTCGCCTCGAAGACAGCGTCGATCAAGCCGCGCTTGCGGCTCTGGAAGCCCAGGCACAACTGGCCAACGAGACCTACCAGCGTTATTCGAATCTGTTGCCACGCAATGCGGTCTCCCAGTCTCAGTTCGACGAAGCTCGGGCCAACTATCAGGCTGCCCGCGCCGATGCCGAACAACAGCGTGCCCAGCTCAACAAGAAAACCATCCGCGCTCCCTTCGACGGCGTCGTTGGCCTGCGCCAGGTCGACCTGGGCGAATATATCGCCGTCGGCACGCCGATTGTCGACCTGAACATGCTGGACCCGATCCACGTGGACTACAGCGTGCCGGAGCGCGCGCTTGAGCAAGTGGCCGCCGGGCGCAGCATCGAGATTACCGTCGCCGCCTATCCTGACCGCGTCTTCGAGGGTGAGATTCTGGCCATCGCACCCTCGGTGAATCAATCGAGCCGCACGCTCAATGTGCGTGCCAAGCTCGATAACGCCGACGGCGCACTGCACCCAGGCATGTTCGCCGAGGTCAATACGCTTTCCGCCGATACGCGGGAGGTTCTTACCCTCCCCCGCACGGCGCTGTCCTTCAATACCTATGGCGACTTCGTATTTCGTATTGTCGAAAATGACCAGGGCCAGACCATCGCATCCCGCCAGCAAGTGACGACGGGCAGCACCCGAGGCGATGTCATCGAGATTGTCGATGGCCTCTCAGAAGGCGACCAGGTCGTGGCCACTGGCCTTCTTCGCCTGCGCGATGGTCAGCCAGTCAAGGCGGTCGACATGAATGCGTCAGAGTCTCAAGCGACGAATGCTGACGAGGAGGCGCAGGGCTGATGAAATTCACCGATATCTTCATCCGGCGCCCGGTGCTCGCCACCGTGATCAGCCTGCTGATCCTGCTGATTGGTCTGAGGGCCGCCATGGATATGGAGGTTCGCCAGTATCCGGAGCTTGAAAGCACCGTGATCACGGTGACGACGTCCTATCCGGGAGCCAGCTCTGAACTGGTGCAGGGCTTCGTGACCACCCCCTTGCAACAGGCTATTGCCGAAGCCAATGGCATCGACTTCATCGAATCGACCAGCATCCAGGGCTCCTCGACCATCGAAGTCAACATGGAGCTAAACTACGACGCCAACGCCGCCCTGGCTGAGGTTCAGGCCAAGGTGGCCAGCCAGCGCAGCGTACTGCCAAGTTCTGCCGAAAGCCCAGTCATCGAGTCATCGACCGGTGACAGCACGGCACTGATGTACCTGGCGTTCTATTCAGAGCAAATGGAAGTACCACGCATTACCGATTACCTGACGCGCGTGGTACAGCCCAAGCTTCAGGCCCTGCCGGGGGTCGCCAAGGCGAGAAGCTTCGGTCAGAGCATGGCCATGCGTATCTGGCTAGACCCGCAGCGCATGGCGGCCCTGAACGTTAGTCCCAGTCAGGTCATCAATGTCCTGCAAAACAATAACTACCAAGCCGGTGTCGGTAAGACGCGCAGCGAGTTCGTGCTCATCAATCTGACGACCAATACCGACATCACGGACCCCAGTCAGTTCGAAGACCTGGTGGTGCGTAATGACGAAGGCGATCTGGTGCGCCTGAGAGATGTCGCGCGTACCGAACTGGGGTCCGAAAGCTATGACAGTACCGCCTGGTACAGCGGAACGCCCTCCACCTTCATGGCCATTGAGCAGGCGCCTGGCGCCAATCCGCTGGATGTGGCCACGGCCGTTCGCGACACCCTCCCGGAAATCCGCCGCCAACTGCCGACTGGCCTCAAGGTCGTACTGCCCTACGATGCCTCTGAGTTCATCGATGACTCCATCAAGGAGGTGGTCAAGACTCTGCTCGAAGCCCTCGTCATCGTCTTGGTGGTGATCTTCCTGTCGCTCGGCTCCTTTCGCGCGGCCCTGGTGCCTGCGGTAGCGGTCCCGCTGTCCTTGATCGGTGCGGCATTCGTGATGCTGATGCTGGGCTTTTCGCTCAACCTGCTTACGCTTCTTTCGATGGTACTGGCCATCGGCTTGGTGGTGGATGACGCCATCATCGTGGTCGAGAACGTACACCGACACATCGAGGCCGGTGAATCCCGTTTCGATGCGGCCATCAACGGCGCGAGGGAAATGGCGGTGCCGATCATCGCCATGACCACCACCCTGGTGGCGGTCTACGCGCCTATCGGCTTCATGGGCGGCCTAGTCGGCTCACTGTTCACGGAGTTTGCGTTCACCCTGGCAGGTGCCGTGGTCGTTTCGGGCATCGTGGCCCTGACGCTTTCACCGATGCTATCTGGCAAGGTGCTGAAGCCTCACGGACAATCGTCGCGCTTCGAAAAAGGTGTCGAGTCTACCTTCAACGGCTTATCGAACGGCTATCGAGGGCTGCTGACGCGCACTCTCGAGACCGTCTCGGTGCCGGTAGTGTTCGCCACGGTGGTGCTGGCCTCTATCTATTTCATGTTCATCACCAGCCAGAACGAGCTGGCCCCCACGGAAGATCAGGGCATTATCTTCTTCCAGGGCACCGCACCACAGACCGGCACCCTCGAGTACCTGGAACGCTATGCCAATGACATCCAGGCCCGAGTGGAAGGCATCGACGGCTACAAGGAGTCGTTCATGATTCTCGGCGGCACCAGCGCCGACACGGTGTTTGGTGGTTTCAAGATGGCGCCCTGGAGCGAACGAGATGTCTCGCAGATGGAAGTCATGCCTAGTCTGCAGGGGGCGCTATCTCAGGTGACCGGCTTGCAGACTGCCGCCTTCGCACGCCCTTCCCTGCCCGGCTCCAGTGGCGGCTTGCCCGTTCAATTCGTACTGACGACGGGCAACAGTTACGAGGAGCTCAATGCCATCGCCGACGATCTGCTCGGACAGGCCATGGGTAGCGGGAACTTCGCCTTCCTGCGCAAATCGATCGATTTCAATCGGCCCAACACCCGCATTCTCGTGGATCGAGACCGGGTGGCGGATATCGGCCTGACCATGGCCGATATTGGCCAGGCACTGTCGACGCTACTCGGTGAAGGCTTCACCAATCGATTCAGCATGGACGGGCGTAGCTACAAGGTCATTCCTCAGGTCGAGCAGCAATACCGCCTCGATGCCTCGATGATCGATAACTACTATGTCGAAGCCGATTCCGGTGAGCAGGTGCCACTGAGCAATCTGGTGCGCTTCGAGGACAGCGTGGAACCCTCTAAACGCAGCCAGTTCCAGCAACTTAACTCGGTCGTCCTCGAGGGCGTACCGCGCCCCGGCGTCACCTTGGGCGATGCCCTTGCCTGGCTCAACCAGACGGCCGCCGAGAGCCTGCCTCCAGCTTACTCGGTCGACTACAAGGGGGAGTCACGGCAGCTGATGAATCAGGGTAGCGCTCTGGTACTGACCTTCTTCCTGTCGCTGATCGTCATCTACCTGGTGCTGGCGGCACAGTTCGAGAGCTGGCGTGATCCACTGATCATCCTGGTTTCGGTACCTATGTCGGTGGCCGGCGCCATGACGTTCATCACCCTCGGGGTTTCGAGCCTGAATATATACACCCAGGTAGGCCTGATCACCCTGATCGGGGTGGTGGCCAAGAATGGCATCCTGATCGTCGAGTTTGCCAATCAGTTGCAGCATGAGGAAGGGCTCAACAAGCGTGACGCCGTCATCACCGCCTCGGCGATTCGCCTGCGCCCGATCCTGATGACATCGGTAGCCCTGATCGTCGCCATGGTGCCGCTGCTGATAGCCACCGGTGCCGGAGCGGTCAGCCGATTCGATATTGGCCTGACCATCGCTTCCGGGCTTGGCATCGGCACCCTGTTTACCTTGTTCGTGCTGCCGGCGTTTTATCTGCTGCTGGCCCGCGATCACAATGCGGCCAAGGATGCCGACGCCGAGGCAAGGACAGCCTCGTGAACGTGCAGGCACCGGGGGCTCCCCGGTGCCTGCACAGCGCGTGCCTACATGGACAGGCTCGTCATCACTCCTTATCATCGCGGAACTCTTCTCGAAGATCGCTGTGAGAAGGCTTAATATTCCGGCGGTGGCTAGGGTCGGATACCAACGACCGGGAAAGGTGCAGGATAAAGATGGGCAATCGCTATTCATGCCTGGCGGCATTATTGGGACTCTCGCTTCTTGCAGGGTGCGCCTGGTCGCCCCAGGCTCAGCAAGAGGCACATGCCAAGCTGGCCACCACGGCCCAGTTGAATGCGCATTTTGCGCAATTGGAAGCAGCGGTTGACGGTCAGTGCGGTGGCCAACAGGAGCGCTACGCCCAGCAGCAGCAGCGACTCGACGGCGTGGATGCCGACATCCGCGAAGTTGGCAGCCTGCTGCGTCGACTGCGGGCTGATCTGGCGCAGGCCGATCGCGAACCGCAGACGGTGGTTAAGGACTGTGCCGTCGATTCGGATATCGGCAACAAGGAGCTTCTGGGGCGCTCCGAATGGGTAGGTCTGCCAAGCATTGGCACCTATCTCCAGGCGAGGATCGACTCAGGTGCCGACACCTCATCACTCTCGGCCCGCGACATCACGCCCTTCGAGCGCGATGGCGATAACTGGGTGAAGTTCAAGCTTGCCCTGGAGCCGGATGACGCCGTGGTCGATGCCGTTCGCGACAAATGGATCGAGGCGCCGATCGAGCGCCGTGTGCGAGTGCTGCAGTCCAATGGCGAGGCCTCACGCCCGGTGATCAGCTTACTGATGACGCTGGGTCCGATTCGCGAACAGGTCGAATTCACTCTGAATGACCGCCGCCAACTCAGCTATCCGGTGCTGCTGGGACGGCGCTTCATGATGGATATCGCCGTTATTGATGTGGCCGAACGTTACCTGCACCCACGCCCGGAATTCCCGGAAGGTGCGCCCGCTAGCGAGGCGTCCGACGATGAGGCCCGCGACCTCGATAACGCCGAGTCTCCTGGCGAGAGCTGAGCCCTCCTCGCTTGCCATCATCCCCTACACCCACCGCCATGCCGGTGGGTGCTGTCTTATTTGAGGACTGCGTATGTCACGTCTGCCCTTCTATCTACTTGTCGGCTTTCTGCTGATCGCCGGCATTGCGCTCAGCGTGCATCGTCATGTTGCCTTCGAGGTGCCCTGGACGCCAGGCGAGCAGCGCCAGGTCTGGGAGGTCGAAGCTCAGGTCAACTTCACTGCCCTGGGCGATCCGGTCATGGTCAATCTGGCGCTGCCATCCACCCAGCAGGGCTACCGGGTGCTGACCGAAAACACAGCCTCTTCCGGCTATGGCCTGGCCTTCCTCGAAGACCAGGGCAGCCGCCAGGCCCAATGGTCGATTCGCGACGCCGCTGGCCCACAGCAGCTCTACTACTCGGTGCAACTGCTGGTAGCCCCTCAGGCAGTTGATCGTGAAGCCGAGCCACCTCCCCTGCCTCGCGAGATCGCCTGGGAGCGTCCTTTCGATACGGCCGCCAGCCAGGTCATCGAGCGTGCTCAGCAGCGTTCTGCGGATGCCGTCACCTTTGCTCGCGAGCTGATCCGTGACTTCACCGGCGATCGTCAGGGCGAAAACGCTCGACTGCTGCTGACCCAGTTCGAGCGCACGCCACTGCTGGTGCGCTTGCTCAATGAAGCCGACGTGCGGGCCCGCGAAGTCAGCGGCCTGGCACTCGATGACGGCCGTCGCCGCCAGTCACTGCAAAGCTGGTTGCAGGTGTTCAGCGACGACGGCAGTGCGGTGCTCTTCAACCCGGTAACCGGCGAACAGGGCAAGCCCGATAACCTGTTGCTGTGGGAAGATCGAGGCGGGGCCGTGCTCGAGGTACAAGGTGGAACCAACTCCCGCGTCAGTTTCTCGATGATTCAACATAATCAGCCGGCCTCCACCGCGGTGCGCAATCAACTGGCCGAAGACACCCTGATCAATTTCTCGATTCATAGCCTGCCACTCGAAGAGCAGGCGCTCTTCCAGACCATTCTGCTGATCCCGATCGGTGCGCTGGTGGTGGTGTTCTTGCGGGTGCTGGTGGGGCTCAAGACCTCAGGCACCTTCATGCCGGTGCTGATCGCCCTGGCACTCATTCAGACCACCCTACTCACCGGCTTGATCGGTTTCCTGCTGGTGGTCACCGTGGGCCTGATCATCCGAAGTTATCTTTCTCACCTTAACCTACTACTGGTGGCGCGAGTGTCGGCGGTGATCATCACGGTCATCGCCATCATTTCGGTTTTCTCGGTGATGTCCTATCGGTTCGGCCTCAATGCCGGCCTGACCATCACCTTCTTCCCGATGATCATCCTCGCCTGGACCATTGAACGCATGTCGATTCTCTGGGAGGAGGAAGGCCCCAAGGAGGTACTGATCCAGGGGGGTGGCAGCCTGCTGACGGCGGTACTGGCCTATCTGGCCATGAACAACCCCTGGGTGCGCCATGTCACCTTTAACTTCCTGGGCGTGCAGTTGATTCTGATGGCTCTGATCCTGCTGCTCGGCAATTACACCGGTTATCGGCTTCTGGAGCTCAAACGCTTCAAGCCGGTGACGGAGGATTGAGCCCATGTGGACGACTCCCGGCAAGTTGAGAAGCAAGGGCATCATCGGCATGAACCGGCGCAACATCCGCTACATCGGCCGCTACAATAGCCGTAAGCTCTATCCGCTGGTCGATGACAAGCTCAAGACCAAGCTATTGTGCCATGAGCATGGCATCACTACTCCGGCACTGATCGGCACCGTAATTACCCAGTTCGAGGTCAAGCACGTCACCAAAATCCTGCAGGGGCATCCCGGCTTCGTGATCAAACCGGCCAAGGGATCCGGCGGCAAGGGCATTCTGGTCATCGAGCACGTCGATGGCAGTGCCTATATCAAGCCCAGCGGCGCCCACTTGGGCCGTGAGGATATCGAACGCCACGTTTCCAACATCCTATCCGGACTCTATTCCCTGGGCGGGTCGCCGGACGTGGCCGTCATCGAGTCATTGATCAATTTCGATGACACCCTGACCCAGTACACCTACGAGGGTGTGCCAGACATCCGTGTCATCGTGTTTCAGGGCTATCCGGTGATGGCGATGATGCGCCTGTCCACCGCTGCCTCCGATGGCAAGGCCAATCTCCATCAAGGCGCTGTCGGGGTCGGGCTGGATATCGCTACCGGTACGGCATTGCGCGGCGTACAGTTCGACCGTCCCCGGCATGACCATCCGGACACTGGCCATGAGCTCGCCAGTCTGCGCATTCCCGGTTGGGGGACCCTGCTGGAGCTGGCGGCGAGCTGCTACGAGATGACGGGACTGGGTTATCTGGGGACCGACATGGTGCTGGACCGGGATCATGGCCCGATGCTGCTCGAACTGAATGCTCGTCCCGGGCTCGCCATTCAGATGGCCAACGGGGAAGGGCTTCGCCCTCGCCTGGATCTTATCGAGCAACAGCCCGAGGGCGTCGATGCGGCCTCCAGGGTCGCGTTCGCCCGGCAGCACTTCGCCCGCCGTGCCGAGCTCATCTCATCTGCGGATCCGGCGCCGGCCTGAGGCTAAGTGTCCGGCTGTGTTATCAGCCAGTCGCACCGGCGCCTTCCAGAGGGCATGGCGCTCTGACTGGCTGAGGGCTCATGTGGCGCGTAGAATGGTCGCTTTCGTTACACCGCTAGGCGCGCCATGCCCCAAACGCAATCACTGATTCAACAAGCCGAGCGCCACTGCGAGTCGCAGGGTGCACGCTTCACGCCGATTCGTCGTCGCGTGCTGGAGATGATCGCCACCACCAGCGGCGGCCTCAAGGCTTACGAGCTGCTCGACCGACTGACCCAGGAGCACGCCGCCGCGCGGCCGCCCACGGTATATCGCGCCTTGGAATTCCTGATTGAACAGGGACTGATTCACCGCATCGAATCCTTGAATGCCTATGTCGCCTGCCCCTGCCCTGAGCACGCCCACGGCTTTCAGCTGCTGATCTGCCGGCACTGCGGTCGCGTTGAAGAGCTGCACCTTGATGACGTCAACGACCAGCTGGCAAGGCGCGCTCGCGATCAGGGGTTTCGCGTCGAGCGTCAGACCATCGAGCTGCTTGGCAGCTGCCACGCTTGCCTGGCGGCCCACCACGAGCCTACCCTTCACGCCCAATCCTGAGTCGAGCCCCTCATGAGCGACGTTTTCAAGCGCCTGGAGCGCGTTCCCACCGGCACTCGCGAATCGCTGGCCACCATCCTGGACAACATCGGCTGGAACGACGCAGGCCTGATCCCGGCTATCGCTCAGCAGCATGACAGCGGCGACGTGCTGATGATGGCCTGGATGAACCGCCAATCACTGCAAGAGACCCTCACCACCGGCTGGGTCTGCTATTGGTCGCGCTCCCGCGGCAAGCTGTGGCGCAAGGGCGAGTCGTCGGGCCAGATGCAGATACTCAAGGCCGCGCACCTGGACTGCGATGGTGACACCCTGTTGCTCTCCGTCGATCAGACGGGGCCCGCCTGCCACACCGGCCGGCGCAGCTGCTTCTATGTTGCCCTCGATGATGATGGCGCACAGATCGAGGGCGACACCCTGATCGACCCCGACCAGCTCTACGCTCGTTCCTGATAATCATGGCCAGTCGCTCAAACGGCTCGAACCCGCGCAATTCTTCCAGCTGCACTTCCAGCAAGCTGACGCGACTGGCCAGCTTCCCCTTGATCGGTCTGATCAAGGTCTATCAATACGGCATCAGCCCCTTGATAGGCCCTCGCTGTCGCTTCTGGCCAAGCTGCTCTCACTATGCGCTGGAGGCAATTCGTGAGCATGGCCCTGCTAAAGGGGGCTGGCTTGCCTTGAAGCGATTGAGCAAGTGCCACCCCTGGCATCCCGGCGGTATCGACTTGGTGCCTGAGGCCAAACCCGAACAGCCCCCATGCAAGCATGCGGGCTGTTCGGATAAGCCAGGGGCTGATGGTCACCGCGACGAAAGGACCTCCCCCCGCGACTAGCACGAGACTGACCTGTCAGGCGCCGGCTTCCGCCTTGGCCACCTGGTAGATGCGCTCGAGCATCGCATGCAGCCCATTGCTACGGGTCGGTGACAGATGCTTGTCCAGGCCAAGGTCTTCGAGAAAGCTTGGCGGCGTGGCGACAATCTCGGCAGGCGGACGATCGTTGAAGATCCGCATGAGCACGGCGATCAGGCCAGAGACGATGGCCGCATCGGAGGTGGCATCGAAGTGCAGCCGGTCGCCATCTCGCTGTGAACGCATCCAGACATTGGACTGACAGCCCTGAATCTTGAGCTCATCGGTCTTCCACTCGTCGGGAAAGGCCGGCAGTTGCTTGCCCATGTCGATGATGTATTGATAGCGATCCATCCAGTTATCGAACATCTCGAACTCTTCGATCAGTTCGGCCTGGCTCTCCTGAGCGGTGTCGGACATGGTCTCTCCATAAGATGCGTGGCTGCGGGAACGGCTGACGCCTCACCCCGTGAATACTGGGTGCCAGTATAACGGCTCGTCGCCCGGGGCGTCGTCCCCTGCCCGCCGCCTCTTCTGCCCCCAGCCACCCTTTCAGCTACCCTTTCGGCCCCCGGCTGTCATGCCCTCACCGGCTCACTGCCCCCTTGCTCCTACTCGTCGAGGTCAATCGAGCCCATGGCCGCTCATCTGCTGCTGCCATTCCTCGGCTTCGGCGTGCAGGTAGCGGGCGGTGGTATCCAGCCGGGAGTGACGGGCGCTGCGGGCTAGGTAACGAAGCTCTACTCCGCCCTGGGCCTGATGCGTAATAGCGGTATGGCGAAGCCAGTGGGGAGTTGCCGCGCGCAGGGTACGCGCCAGAACCGCATTGCCAACATCTGGCTGATCGCCCGCATCGCGACTATCTTCGTCCTCAAGCCTGGCCGCCGCGGTATCGAACGCCTTCTTGATCAGCCGATAGAGCTGGTTATCCCCCAGGCCACGCTTTCCATCCAACCCGCGGAGTACCGGTGAGTCGTCATCGGACTCAGGAAACCTGTCCAGACCCAGCTGCTCACGCCAGTCACCGAGCAGGGCCATCATGTCCGGCGGCACCGGAATCGTCGCCAGCTTGCTACCCTTGCCAACCACTCGCCACCACCAGCGCCCTTCCCGACGCTGGAAATCTCCCATCCTGGCGGCGGCCATCTCGCTGATGCGCGGAGCCAAGAGATAGGCAAAGCCGAAGATCATCCGCCGTCGCTGCCATTCAAAACGCTCACGCGGGCTGGCTGTCTGAGCCAGCGGCTGATTGAGCCAACCCCAGAACCAATCCCATAAGGGGCGCTCCAGATAGCGCTCGATGCCCTCCTGGCGATTATCGAGACGCCGGCGCTTGCCCCGCATCAGGCGAAAGGGGTTATGGTCCACCCACCCCGCTTCAACCAGCCAGCTATAGAGCCCCTGCAGAATCACCAGGCTCTGGCGACGACTGGCCGCCGACAGCGGGCGACGGAAGGGACGCCAGTCGTCGGCATGGCGGGGCCTGGGCGGCCCTATCCAGTGCGCGGCGGGCCTTGGGTCAGCAAGGAAAGCCTCGAAGTCGTCGAGACCGTCCCGCCGAAGCGATCCAAGCGTCAGCCCCTGGCTGTCCAGCCATAACAGCAGTCGTTCCGCTTCCTTGCGATAGGCACGAAAGGTTTGGACGCTATCCCGATACTCCTCCAGCCAGGCGGCCACGGCTTCGACATCGCTATGAGCGCTGATCCGTACGCCATCGGCAAGCACCGCTGCCCTGCCCTCCAGGGAAACCGGCACCTCGCGCTGCTGCGCCACTTCTCCCACCTGCTGCGGCCATCGACTCTCTGTCACCTCGCGCTCCCTGTAATGGTTCCTGCACTGCCGCTGTGTCGCCCGATCAGTCGGTCATGTTGTAAAGATGCCGCCGAATCATGGCCTTCATCTCCGTCTCCAGCACCTAGATTGCTATTGTCGCCGTTACGCGGGCACATAATCAAGATAAGGCGCGTAATCATGAATTTATATCCCTAATGATAAATAATTTTACGTAATACGTATTACGTAAAATGCTTTATCCAATGCCTGGTTGCCGATAATATGGCTAAGATAGAAAAGGCCTTGGCCCGCCACCTCTCACAGAGCAATGGACACCCGGCGCCAGGCGTACCGGCGATAAATCGATGTGTTGAACAGGAGAAAAGCGTCATGGCGCGAAGCGGCGTGCAGTACGAGGATGTGCAGCGGGCGATTCATACCCTGCTGAGCCGCGGAGACGCGCCTAGCGTGCAGCGCATCCGCGAGGTGCTGGGAACGGGCAGTTTCACCACTCTCAGCGAGCACCTGCGGCAATGGCGGGTCGAACGCGAAGAGAACCGCGACCAGCCGCCCGCCCAGGAGTTGCCCGAGGCCTTGCAGACATTGACGCAAGAGCTGTGGCGCCAGGCGCAGGACACCGCCAGCGAGGGACTGGCGCTCTATCGTCAGGAAGCCGACCAGCGCATCAGTGAGGCACAGGAGGCCGCCCGAGAAAGCGAACGGCGGGCAGAGGATGCCGGCCAGCGTGAATCGGCGGTTGCCGATCACTTGGCCAACGCCCAGACCCGGCTTGAGGAACAGAGCGCCACCCTGGCGAGCTGCCAGGCCCAGCGCGACAGCCTTGCCGAGCGTGAAGCGAAAGCCCTGCAGCGGGTTCAGCAACTCGAGCAGGAGCTCACGCGACTCCAGGAGCGCAATGAGGCGCTGGCCGCTCAGCACCATGAAGAGTTGGCGGCGCGCGATGCCGAGCACCAGGCTCGGCTGCATCAGGAAGAGCAACGCAACGAAGCCGCCGAAGCACGACTGATGAGCCTGCTGGATGACGCCCGCCAGGAGCGCCATGCCGCCGATAAGCAGCATGGCGTTCGCCAGGCACAACTGGAGGCACGCAACGAAAATCTCGACAAGCAGCTGCAGGAGCAGCGCACACAGCTAGCCGATTCCCAGCAGCAGCATCGCGAGGCGCACTGGGAGCTTGAACAGCGCAAGGAACAGGACCGAGACAGGAAGCGGCAACAGGAACGTCTCGAGCATCGCCTGGAAGAAAAGGATGCGGAAATTGCAGCGCTAAAGAAGCGCCTGTTGGAGACCGAAGCGCGGCTGGCCAAGACGCCACTGCCGCCCTTCGTCTACTAAAGCGTTAAGGGCAAGTTGCCACAGGTAGGTTGAGAGAGACAGAAGGGCTGAAAGGTAACCAGGTAGGAAAGCAGCCGGATAGACAAGTCGCGCCCTAACGCAAAACGGGCGCTCTGGGGCGCCCGTTCTTTGCTGAAGCTTAATCACTCGGCGACGCTCAAGCACCGCCTTGCCACCCGCTTTGGCCAATTAGCGGTAGTAGGCCTGGCTGGTATCGGTGTGGTCGGTGATATCGCGGATACCGGTAAGCTCCGGGATGCGCTCGAGCAGGGTCTTCTCGACGCCATCCTTGAGTGTCAGGTCGACGGCCGAGCAACCCTGACAGCCGCCACCGAAGGCCAACACGGCCACGCTGTCCTCGGTCATCTGCATCAGCTTGATTTCACCGCCATGGGCGGCCAGCCCCGGATTGATCTCGCTGTAGAGCACGTAGTTGACGCGATCCTCGAGGGGGCTATCGGCGTTGACCTTGGGCATCTTGGCGTTGGGCGCTTTGATGGTCAGCTGACCACCCATCCGATCGGCGTTGAAGTCGACTACTGCCTCGTCAAGGAACGGCAGGCTGTTCTTGTCCAAGAAGACGGTGATCTTATCGAGCGCAAGTTTCTCGTCTGTCGGCTCTTCCTCGCCCGGGCGGCAGTAGGCCAGGCACGTCTCAGCGTAGGGCGTACCCGGCTGGGTGATGAAGATACGCACTGCGATACCTTCGACGTTCTGCTTCTCGAGCAGCTCGGCGAGATAATCCTGGGCACTGTCGGTAATCTGGATGCTCTGGCTCATGGGGAGATGGTCCTGATTCGAGAGGTCGAATTTGCTTATCATGTTAAGCAAAAGTGCGCGGCGAAACAATCCCGAGTGAATTACTCAGGCTTATGATACCCACCCGGCTTGGCGCTGCCCGTCGCCACCGCCTTTCTGATAAGCTATCGCGCAAAACCGAGACTCGACCCGCTCGACACAGTAGAAGAAGCGACTCACGCTGGAGACCGCCCCGAATCATGGCCGCTACCCCGACCCCCGTCACTGCCACCCTCGCCGAACGCCTTGCTTCCCGCATTCTGATCCTCGATGGCGGCATGGGCACCATGCTGCAGAATGCTGGACTCGATGAAGCCGACTTTCGCGGCGAGCGGTTCGCCGACTGGCCGTCGGACCTGAAAGGCAACAACGACATGCTGGCGCTGACCTGCCCGGACCTGGTGACGCGCATTCACCGCGACTATCTGGAAGCGGGCGCCGAAATCATCGAGTCCAACACCTTCAACAGCACTCGACTGTCTCAGGCCGACTACGGTATGGAAGCGCTGGTGCCTGAGCTCAACCGTGAATCGGCACGCCTCGCCCGCGAGGTCTGTGATGCGGTTGGCGCCGAGACCGCTATCCCACGCTATGTGGCCGGCGTCCTCGGCCCCACCTCGCGCACGGCTTCGTTATCACCGGACGTCAACGACCCGGCCAAGCGCAATGTCACCTTCGATGAGCTGCGCGAGAACTACTACGAGGCCGCCGAGGCGCTGATCCAGGGCGGCGCCGACCTGATCCTGATCGAGACCATCTTCGACACCCTCAATGCCAAGGCGGCGATCTACGCCCTCGAGGAGCTATTCGAGTCACTTGGCACACGCCTGCCGGTGATGATTTCCGGCACCATTACCGATGCTTCGGGTCGCACCCTGTCCGGCCAAACCACCGAAGCATTCTGGAACTCGGTGCGTCATGCCCAGCCGTTCTCCGTGGGCCTCAACTGCGCGCTGGGGGCCGAGGAGCTGCGCCCTTATCTGGAAGAGCTCTCGAACAAGGCCGACACCTTGGTCTCGGCACACCCCAACGCCGGCCTGCCCAATGAATTCGGCGAGTACGACCAGACCCCCGAAGAGATGGCGGCCATCGTCGCCGAGTTCGCGAGCAGCGGTTTGGTCAACATCATTGGCGGCTGCTGCGGCAGCACCCCCGAGCATATCAAGGCCATCGCCGATGCCGTAAAGGACATGGCGCCGCGCCAGGTGCCGGATCGACCGATCGCTTGCCGGCTGTCGGGCCTCGAGCCTTTCAACATCAGCGCCGACTCGCTGTTCGTCAATGTCGGCGAGCGGACCAACGTCACCGGCTCGGCGCGCTTCAAGCGTCTGATCAAGGAAGAGGACTACACCACCGCCCTCGAGGTCGCCCTGGAACAGGTCGAGAACGGCGCCCAGATCATCGACATCAACATGGACGAGGGCATGCTCGAGTCCGAGGAAGCCATGGTGCGCTTTCTCAACCTGATCGCTGGCGAGCCCGACATCTCGCGCGTACCGATCATGATCGACTCCTCGAAATGGGAGATCATCGAGGCCGGCCTCAAGTGTGTGCAGGGCAAGGCGGTGGTCAACTCCATCTCCATGAAAGAAGGCGAGGACGCCTTCCGGGAGCAGGCGACCCGCTGCATGCGCTACGGCGCCGCGGTGGTGGTGATGGCCTTCGACGAGCAGGGCCAGGCGGATACTTTCGCTCGCAAGACCGAGATCTGCGAGCGCGCCTATCGCTTGCTGGTCGACGAGATCGGCTTCCCGCCGGAAGACATCATCTTCGACCCCAACATCTTCGCCATCGCCACCGGCATCGAAGAGCACAACAACTACGGCGTGGACTTTATCCAGGCCACTCAGTGGATCCGCGAGCATCTGCCCCACGCGCTGGTCTCCGGCGGCGTGTCCAACGTTTCCTTCTCGTTTCGTGGCAATAACCCGGTGCGCGAGGCCATCCACTCGGTGTTCCTCTATCACGCCATTCGCGCCGGCCTCAGCATGGGCATCGTCAACGCCGGTCAGCTGGCGGTCTACGACGACCTGCCGGCAGAGCTTCGCGAGGCGGTCGAGGACGTGGTCAACAACCGCCGTGACGATTCCACCGAGCGTCTGCTCGATATCGCCGATAAGTTCAAAGGCGACGGCAGCGGTGCCGCCAAGAAGGAAGATCTCGAGTGGCGCAGCTGGGAGGTTGAAAAGCGCATCGAGCATGCGCTGGTCAAGGGCATCACCGCCTATATCGAGGACGACACCGAACTGGCCCGCCAGCGCGCCACCCGCCCCATCGAGGTCATCGAAGGCCCGCTGATGGACGGCATGAACGTGGTCGGCGACCTGTTCGGCGCCGGCAAGATGTTTCTGCCCCAGGTGGTCAAGTCGGCGCGGGTGATGAAGCAGGCGGTCGCCTACCTGATTCCCTATATCGAAGCCGAGAAGAGCGGCGAGACCCAGGCCAAGGGCAAGATCGTCATGGCCACGGTCAAGGGCGATGTCCACGACATCGGCAAGAACATCGTCGGCGTGGTCCTGCAGTGCAACAACTACGAGGTCATCGATCTGGGCGTGATGGTGCCAGCCGAGAAAATCCTGCAGACCGCCCGCGACGAGAACGCCGACATCATCGGCCTGTCCGGACTGATCACACCCTCGCTCGACGAAATGGTCCACGTGGCCAAGGAAATGCAGCGCCAGGGCTTCGATATTCCGTTGTTGATTGGCGGCGCCACCACCTCCAAGGCCCATACTGCGGTCAAGATCGAGCCCCAGTACGAGCATCCGGTGGTCTACGTCACCGATGCCTCCCGAGCGGTCGGCGTGGCATCCAGGCTGCTGTCGCCGGAGCTCAAGCCGGCCTACACGGCCGAGTTGCGCGCCGAGTACCAGACCGTGCGGGAACGTAACGCCAAGCGCCGCCCCAAGGCCGCCGACCTGAGCTACGAGCAGGCCCGCAAGCGCCGCTTCAAGACCGACTGGGCCGCCCAGCCGCCTGCGGCGCCGAACTTCACCGGGCTCAAGGTGTTCGACGACTACGACCTCGAAGAACTGGTCGAGCGCATCGACTGGACGCCCTTCTTCATGAGTTGGCAGCTGGCCGGCAAGTACCCGAAGATCCTCGATGACAAGGTGGTTGGCGAGGCCGCCCGCAGCCTGTTCAAGGATGCCCAGGAGATGCTCGCCAAGCTACTCGACGAGGGCCATATCACCGCCCGTGGCGTCATCGGCATCTGGCCGGCCAACAGCGTCGAGGATGACGTGATCGAGGTCTACGCCGACGAGTCGCGTAGCGCGGTCATCGAGCGCCTACACCACATCCGCCAGCAGACCACCAAGAACCGCGATGGCATCTGCTATAGCCTGGCCGATTTCATTGCGCCTCGCTATGACGCCAAGGGTGAGGAAAGTGGCATTCCCGACTGGATCGGCGGTTTCGCGGTGACCACCGGGCATGGCGTTGACGAGCTGAGCAAACGCTACGAGGCGGCCGGCGACGACTACAACGCCATCATGGTGCAGGCCCTGACCGACCGTCTCGCCGAAGCTTTCGCCGAGCGCATGCATGAGCGTGTCCGCAAGGAATTCTGGGGCTATGTGCCCGAAGAGTCGCTCGATAACGAGTCACTGATTGCCGAGAAATATCAGGGCATTCGCCCGGCGCCCGGCTATCCGGCCTGTCCCGATCACACCGAGAAGACGACTCTGTTCAGGTTGCTCGACGCCGAGCAAAACAGCGGCCTGGCGCTGACCGAAAACTTCGCCATGTGGCCGGCGGCAGCGGTCTCCGGCTGGTACTTCGCCCATCCGCAGTCGAAGTATTTCTCCACCGGCAAGATCACCCGCGACCAGGTCGAGTCGCTGGCCCGCCGCAAGAACATGCCGCTTGGAGAGATGGAGCGCTGGCTGTCACCGGTGCTTTCCTACGACCCGAGCTGATATCGGTGTTGAAGCTGCCCTGAGCCACCGAGCCCTTAGCTAGCGACGCTTCTACGCTGCACGTCGGAGCCTGCCCTCAGGGTGGGCTCCATCACTTGACTGGAAGGCGGCATGCTGCCCGAATCCTCACGACGAAATACCATTCTCAAGCTTGCCCTGCCGATCATTGCCGGCATGCTATCGCAAAGTCTGCTCAACCTGATCGATGCCGCCCTGGTCGGTTCGCTGGGCCAAACGGCACTGGCAGGCGTCGGCATCGGCGGCTATGCGATGTTCATGATCACCGCCCTGGTATTCGGGTTGTCCTCGGGCGTTCAGGCACAGACCGCCAGGCGCCACGGTGAGCAGGACTGGCATAAACGCACCGATGCCCTGCATGCCGGCCTGGCCATTGCCCTGTCGCTGGCCTTGCCGCTGACGGCGCTATGTCTGTGGCAGGCGCCGACATTGATCGGCCTGATCAATCCTGACACCGGCGTTCACGCCCAGGCCGTCGAGTACTTCCGCTGGCGAGTGGTCTCACTGGTTCCGATCGCTATGATCTTCTGCTTCAGGGGCTACTGGAATGGCGTTCAGCAGACCGGCATCTATCTGCGCATCATCCTGATCATGCATGTTGTGAATGTGCTGACGAGCATTGGGCTGATTTTTGGCTATGCAGGCCTGCCAACACTAGGTGCCGCCGGTGCCGGTGCGGGTACCAGCCTATCCTTGCTGTTCGGGCTGATCCTGTGGGCGGCATATACCTGTCGTCACGCCGGCCCCATCGGCGGCAGGTTCAATATCACTACCCTGCTGACGACGCTGCGACTGGCTGCACCGCACTCCTTTCAACAACTGTGGTTCGCCGCCGGCTACGCCGTGTTGTTCTGGATCCTTGGCCAGTTGAACACCGCAAGCGTAGCGGTGGGGCATGTGCTGGTGAATCTGTCACTGCTGCTGATTCTGCCAGGTGTCGGCCTCGGGGTGGCGGCGATGAGCCTGGTCGGACAAGCAATGGGCCAGCAATCGAACCAGGAGGCGCACCGCTGGGGCTGGGACGTGGTTCGCATCGCCTGGGTTGGCCTGACTCTACTGGCTTTGCCGATGCTGATATTCCCCGATATCGTGCTTGGTATCTTCCTGCATGACCCTGCTCTGGTAGCCCTCGGGCACCTGCCTTTACAGCTGACCGCGCTGATGATGGTCCTGGATGTCTGCGCGCTGGTGCTGGGCCAAGCCTTGCTCGGTGCGGGCGCCAATCGCACCGTGATGGCCATGACCCTGGCGACCCAATGGCTGATCTTCCTGCCTCTGGCCTGGTGGGTCGGGGTAGCGCTGGGGCATGGCCTGCTGGGCATCTGGTGGGTGCAGCTCGGCTACCGTTGCTTGAATTCGCTGGGCTTTGCCGTCATTTGGCAGCGAGGCCACTGGCAACGACTGGCCATCTAGGCTTTCTCCGATCACACTCGACCTCCTGACGTCGAGATGGATCGGCCCTAATAACTCTTTGATTAAAATCTATGAACATTTATTCTTTCATAGAATATAAGGTTAGGAGTATCGTCGCTCATAAACGGCATCACTCCTTCATCACGCCCTGACCAGCAGGACACGACTGAATGTATCGGTACGACAACTACGACCAGACCCTCGTCGATGAGCGGGTCACCCAGTTCCGTGACCAGATGAACCGCTACCTTGATGGCCGCCTGGGCGAAGAAGAATTCCGCCCACTGCGCCTGCAGAACGGTCTCTATATCCAGAAATACGCGCCGATGCTGCGTATTGCGATCCCCTACGGCATGCTGTCGAGCGATCAACTGCGCCGTCTGGCCTCGATTGCCCGGCGTTACGATCGGGGATACGGTCACTTCAGTACCCGTCAGAACCTGCAGCTCAACTGGCCGGCCATCGAGACGGTGCCGGATATCCTTGGCGAATTGGCCGAGGTGCAGATGCATGCCATCCAGACCAGCGGCAACTGCATTCGTAACACCACCAGCGATCAGTTCGCCGGCATCGCCGCCGATGAAGTCGAGGACCCGCGCCCCTGGTGTGAGCTGATTCGCCAGTGGTCAACACTACACCCCGAATTCGCCTTCCTGCCGCGCAAGTTCAAGATCGCGGTGACCGGCGCCGCCGCCGATCGTGCAGCCATCCAGGTCCACGACATCGGGCTGCGCCTGTGGCGCGACGCCGAGGGCGAAGTGCGCGTCCGGGTGCTGGCCGGTGGCGGCCTGGGCCGAACGCCGATGATCGGCGACGTGGTACGCGACGACTTGCCCTGGAAACACCTGCTTACCTACCTCGAAGCCTGTGTGCGCGTGTATAACCAGTTCGGCCGCCGCGACAACAAGTTCAAGGCCCGCATCAAGATTCTGGTCAAGGCGCTGGGCATCGAGGAATTCCGCCGGCGGGTCGACGCCGAGTGGGAACATCTCAAGGATGGCCCCCAGACTCTGACATCCGCTGCCGTGGAAGCTGCCAAAACCCACTTCCCGGAACCCGAGCGCCGTCCGGTCAGCGAAGCAGCCATCGCCGCCTATGAGCAAAAGCGTCAGGACGACCGCGCGCTTGCCCGCTTCGTGACCAATAACGTCACCGATCACAAGGTGGCCGGCTACAAGGCCGTCACCCTGTCACTCAAGCGTCGCGAGCTGGCCCCAGGCGACGTCACCTCGGATCAGATGGAGGCTGTGGCCGACCTTGCCGAGCGCTTCAGCTTCGGCGAGGTTCGCGTGACCCATGAGCAGAACCTGGTGCTTTCCGACGTCCCCGTGGATCAGTTGGAAGCCCTCTGGCAAGCTCTCGACGACTTGGGCATGGCCAACCCCACCGTGGGCACCCTCAACGATATCATCTGCTGCCCAGGTGGCGACTTCTGCGGCCTGGCCAATGCCGTATCGATCCCCATCGCTCAGGCCCTGCAAGAGCGTTTCGAGGACCTGGATTTCCTCTATGACCTGGGGCCGCTGGATCTCAACATCTCCGGGTGCATGAACGCCTGCGGCCACCACCATGTGGGCCACATCGGCATTCTGGGCGTCGACAAGAAAGGCGAGGAATACTACCAGGTCTCACTGGGCGGCAACTCGACCGATGACGCCTCCCTGGGCAAGATCCTCGGTCCGTCGTTCTATCGCGAAGACGTCCCCGATGTGATCGACAAGGTGCTCAAGGTCTACGTCGAGTCGCGCCACGATGACGAACGCTTCCTCGACACCTATCGCCGCATCGGGATCAAACCTTTCAAGGAGCGGGTCTATGCCTGATCAACAGCCGACAGTGGCCCGTACGCTGCTCAAAAAGGGTCAACCGGAAACCGACACCTGGGCGCTTTCTCGCGATACCGAAGCCCTGCCCGAGCAAAGGCCGGCCATCGTGCCACTGGCGCTATGGCTCGATGCCAAAGAAGACAATGGCCTGGCGCCTTGGCTGCCTAGCGATACTGCGCTCGATAACGAACTCGCCAAGGAGCTTGCCGCTGCACCGCGCATTGCCATCGACTTCCCGGCCTTCACCGACGGCCGTGGTTACACTCTCGCGCGGATGTTGCGCGAACGCTTCGACTACCAAGGTGAGATTCGCGCCATTGGCGATGTACTGGTCGACCAGCTCTATTACATGAGCCGCTGTGGTTTCGATGCCCTGGCGCTGCGCGATGACCAGCTTCTTGAAGATGCTCAGCGTGCGCTGGGTGCCTTCAGCGTCAGCTATCAGCCTGGCGTCGATACCCAGGAGGCCCTCTTCGAGCGTCGTCTGCGGGAAGGCAATCACTCCTGAGCCGCCTCTGATCGACGGCTGTGAACCACCAAGGGCCCGGCATAGCCGGGCCCTTGGCGTTTGTCGTTTCTCACTGCGTTTCAGCCACACAATACTACTGGCGCGCGCATCCTCAGCCGCGACGCTTTTGCTGACGTTCGCGATTGTTAGCCCGTGCTCGTTCGGACTTTTTCAGCATGATCAAGGTTGCGCCCAGCCCACCCTGCGATGCCGGGGCCGAGGCATAGGCCTGCACTTCCTCGAACTGAGCCAACCACTTGGCCAGATACGAGCGCAACACGTTGGCGGGGCTGTCATCCTCTCGCCCCCGACCATGCACTATCATCAGCGATCGCAGCCCATGGGCATGGGCGTCTCGGATAAAGCCGAACAGTTCGCGGCGACACTCGGTAAGCGGCCGGCGTTGCAGATGCAGGTGGGCCTCGGGCGGATAGCCTCCATGACGCAGGCGCTCGACCACCCCGAGCTGGATGCCGTCACGACGATATTCGAGGGGATCATGGGAGCCGACCACTTCCACAAAATCATCCGATAGGAAGTTGCCCTGGTCGTCTGCCTGCTGTGCCGCCAGACGTCGCGCCTGCTGTGCCTCGTTAGGTCCCTTGGGCCTCCGACTCACATCGGCTCGATCCTTGCCCTTGGCAAGCGGGAGCACATCTCCCATCTGACGGCGAAATTCGCGATCCATCATATTCATGGTGATAGCCTCCCGGCGCGACGGTGTGCTGACTGGCGTTCCAGAAGCATGCCATGCCAGGATGAGCGCGCGAACCCCCAATGATCTCAAAATCCACTACCAAGGCCACTTTCATGCGCATCCTTAGATACGCCATCGGCGCCTCGCTTGGCACCATGCTGGTCGTCGCCGCCTATCTATGGTGGGTGCTGTTGAGCCCATTCGGCTATGATCGTCCCGCCGACCTTCCCGCGATACCCAGCGGCGAATATCAGGTGTTCGTCTACGGCACCTTGACCTACGCTCCCGTTCGCTGGCTAGTCTACGGGCGCACGGGCAGCCCCGAGGCGGCCAGTCTGTCCGGCTTTCACCAGCGAGAACTGGATCTGGTAGAAGCCCCAGACCAGCGGGTCGATGGCATGGTACTGCATGTAGATGCTGATGAGTTGGCCGACCTGGATCGTTATGAACGCCTGGGCTATCGCTATAAGCGGGTGCGCGTTCAACTTGATAACGGGGTCAGCGCCTGGGTGTATCGACGCCTCTAGATTTTCCCACCGAGCCCGACACTGCAATTTTATCCCAATCGAATAAAGATAACGGTATAAAATAAAGAGTGGAAGACCACACAAGCTGCACGGTTGTGGGTGCCCTGGGGGCCGCCTACAATATCTGCCATCACTTGCGCACCCCCGTACAAGGACCCTGACGACGTGATCACCCTCTACCATAATCCCCGTTGCTCCAAATCCCGTCAGGCGCTGGCGCTGCTCGAGGAAACCGGTATCGAGCTGCATGTGCATCGCTATCTGGATGTGCCGCTGGATGCCGAGCAGCTCGCTGCGCTGCTCGACCGCCTCGAGGGTAACCTCAAGGATCTCGTCAGGACCAACGAAGCTGAGTGGAAGGCTCAGGATATCGATATCGACGACCGCCAGGCCGTCATTGCCGCCATTGTAGCCTCACCGAAGCTGATGCAGCGCCCGATTGCCGACCGGGGCGACCACGCCATCATCGGTCGGCCGCCGGAAGCGGTACTGTCGCTGATCGACGCCGCATGATTCGCTCTTTCAATCATTGATACCTGGAGCCTAGATGAGCATCACCACGCCTTATGTGCTGATTCTGTTCTATTCCCGGCAAGGCGCCACCAAAGCCATGGCTGAAGCCATGGCCGCCGGTGTCGAGTCGGAATCTGGCATCGCCGCTAGGCTGCGCACCGTGCCGCCGGTTTCTGCGACCTGCGAGGCGGTGGACCCTGACATTCCCGCCGAAGGTGCCGTCTATGCCAGCCTCGATGACCTGAGACACTGTGCGGGCCTGGCCATCGGTAGCCCAACGCGCTTCGGCAATATGGCGGCTCCGCTCAAGCACTTCCTGGATGGCAGCAGCGAGCTATGGATGAATGGCGCTTTGATCGACAAGCCGGCCAGCGCTTTTACCTCTACCGCCAGCCTGCACGGAGGCCAGGAAACCACGCTGATGACCATGCTGGTGCCCCTGTTGCATCACGGCATGGTGCTCTCGGGCTTGCCCTACAGCGAGACCGAGCTTTTCACCACCACCACTGGCGGCACCCCCTACGGGGCCAGCCATCTGGCCGGACAGCGCAGCAATCGCTCTCTCGATGAGCACGAGCGAAATCTTTGCATGGCACAAGGGAAACGTCTCGCCCGCCTGGCTCTGGCGCTTGCCCCCATGCGTGAGAGCACCTGATGAGACAACGGTTGGAACGCATGGAAGATCAACAAGGGCTCGACACCATGGTCGACAAGAGCCGTCGACTGGTCATCACCAGCTATCTGGCTCTGCTCGTCTTGCTCAGCTACGGTGGGCTGGTCATGCATGATGTACAAACCGATGGCTGGGGCCCCTGGCTGGTGAGAGTGATACCGCTGTTGCTGTTCCTGCCGTCGATCCTGGTCAAGCGCGCCCGTGGCCACGCCTGGCTATGCTTCGTCAGCCTGCTGTATTTCATGCAGGGCGTAATGTTCGCCACCCTGCCCGGCCAGACGGCGTTTGGCCTGCTGGTTGCGATGGCGTCGCTGGCACTATTCGTTGCCAGCCTGGGCTATGCACGCTTTCGTAGCCGCCAACTGCGCCATCAATCATCTGGCTACCCACAGCAGAAATGACGCCATTATCCAAGGCTGACACCACCAGCCACCTCGCCAACTGGCGCGCGGCGGCAGTGGCCACGCTACCGGTCATGTTCGGTTATCTACCGCTGGGAGCGGCCTTCGGCATCCTGGCAATCGACGTCGGCATCCCCTGGTGGGCAGCGATGGCCATGTCGATCCTCATCTATGCCGGCGCCGGGCAATTCCTTGCGGTGGCGCTGCTCGCCAATCAGGCTGGCCTGATGGAAGTGGCAGTCGCCACCCTGATGCTCAACTCTCGCCACCTCTTCTATGGGCTGTCGCTGTTGCGCGCCTTCGCCGGCGCCGGATGGCGCAAACCCTACCTGGTCTTCTCGCTCACCGACGAAACCTATTCGCTGTTGACCTCGCAGGAAGGCCATGCCGGGCAGGACCACGCCCAGGCCTTCCGGCTCAGTGCGCTGAATCAGCTATGGTGGGTGCTAGGTAGCCTCGCGGGGGTGCTGATTGGCAGCCAACTGGCTTTCGACACCACCGGAATCGAGTTCGTACTGACCGCCTTGTTCATCGTACTGACCATCGAACAGGCGCGAAGACTGCGCCAGTGGCTACCTTTCATCGTCGCCACCTTTACCGCGCTGGGCGCCCTGGCATTGCTGCCCGAGCGTCATATGCTGCTGGGCGCCATCGGTGCCGCCAGCCTGATCCTATTACTTCAGTACCGGCTCGGATCAGCAAAGCAACGCACAGCAAAACGATGCATGGCAAAACAACAGCAGCGAGAGACATCGTGACCCAGAATTCCTTGCCTTTGCTCGGCTTTATCGCCGTATGCGCCCTAGCGACTTTCTTGACCCGGGCCCTGCCCTTCATCGCCTTCTCTCGTCAGGCAGAGCATCCGCTGGTCATCCACCTGGGGCGCTACCTGCCGCCAGCGGTGATGCTGATTCTGGTCATTTACGCAATGCGTGACTGGCGCCCCCTGTCGGAGGGAACCGCCAACCTATCCGCTAATGGCTGGCCGATGATACTGGCCGGGCTGATCGTGGCTGGCATGCAGCTTTGGCGTCGAAATGCCCTGCTATCGATTCTAGCCGGCACAGGAACCTACATGAGTCTGGTTCAGTGGGTGGGCTGACGATCATGCGTTGGTGAGGCGTGCACAAACAACGGTTGAGCCTTCGCCTTGCAACAGCGAAGATAAAGAAAATGCAGAGGGAAAGATTGCCATGACAAGGAACATTGCCGATATCCGGCGCGACTACGAGGGCGGCAGTCTCAATGAAGAGAATACGCCCGAGACACCTGAGCCACTCTTCGATGAATGGCTGACCCTGGCACTCGATAGCGAGGGAGACGACGGCAACGCCATGTCGCTTGCCACCGTCGATAGCCTGGGACGCCCCCATGCGCGTATCGTCCTGCTCAAGGGTTATGACGCGCGTGGCATGGTTTTCTATACCAATTACCAGAGCCACAAGGGCAGCGAGCTTGCTACCGTCCCCCATGCGGCACTGGTTTTTTGGTGGCCGTCGCTCAGCCGGCAGATTCGCGTCGAAGGCCGGGTAGAGCAGGTCTCGGAGTCTGAATCCGATCAGTACTTCGCCAGCCGACCGCGTGAGAGCCAACTCGGAGCTTGGGTGGCGACTCAAAGCGTGGAAATTCCCGATCGCCAGTGGATCGAGGATCGCCAGGCGCGGTTCGAACAGGCTTACGACGGCCAGGATATCCATCGCCCCGCACACTGGGGGGGGTATCGCCTTGTGCCAGAGATGATCGAATTCTGGCAGGGCCAGCCCAGCCGGTTGCATGATCGCATCCGCTACCAAGCGCGCGAAGGAGAATGGTTCAAGGTGCGCCTGGCGCCCTGAGACCGCCGGCCTTAGACTTCCGTTCGCCCTTCAACCACCCGCAGAGCAAATATCGGTCAGAAATGACAGCGCCCGGCCAAACTGGCCGGGCGCTGTGCTATCAGTGCTGCAAGCTCGCCAAGGTTACTCGGCGTCAGGCAGCCACTGCTGAACCACATCCTGGTTGTCGTCGACCCACTGCTTGGCATTCTCGTAGGGATCGCTACCTTCCTCCTGGTTCATGAGCATGACTTCGCCCATCTGCTCAGGGGTCCACTGGAAATTATCGAGGACAGCATAGGCCTCTGGCATATCGTCTTTCAGGCCCTTACGAGCGATGGTGTGAATCTGCTCGGCACCGCCGTAAACACCCTTCGGATCCTCGAGATACTTGAGATCCCAGCGAGCGAACATCCAGTGCGGCGTCCAGCTGGTGACGACGATCTCTTCCTTGTTCTGGATGGCGCTAGCCAATGCCGCCGTCATGGTCGCACCACTACCGCTGCGCAGATCGGCATCGAGATCGTACTCGTCGATCACGTCTTCGGTCAGACTCATCAGGCCAGCACCCGGATCGATACCGACGATCTGGCCATCAATGGCGTCTGAGTTCTTATCAATATCAGTGATGGTGTCCATGTCGCTATAGGCCGGTACCACTAGCCCAAGCTTGGTGCCATCCAGGTTGGTACCCAGGTCTTCGACGTTGTCTTTGACGCGATCGAAATAGTCTGCATGAGTCGTGGGCAGCCAAGCCGCAACGATCGCATCCGCGTCACCATAGGACAGGGCCTGCCACATGGCAGCCGCTGAGAGCGATGACATTTCAACGTCATAGCCTTGGTCTTCCAACACGGCACGCACCACGTTGGTGGAAGCGACTTCGGAGGCCCACTCGACGTAGGCGAGGGTTACGGTACCCTTCTCTTGGGCCTGCACCTGACCAGCTGCGACGGCCGTGCCAGCCGCCATCATCATGGCGCCAAGGCGCACACCGCGTGACAGAGTCTTGATATCGAACATCCTTCACCTCTCTATTGCTTATTGGTGTTGAGCAGGACACCAGGATCACAACCCGATAGTCAACAAAGACCTGAGCTGAGCCTGAACGTCCTCATGATGCATATGACTTCGCATCATGCAGCCCATCACACCTCAATACCGACAGGTGTGATGGATCACGCAATACGTCACGACTTGCGTGTTTTACGGAAAGACTGGGTCAAACGATCCAGCAGCATGGCGAGAATCACGACCGCGATCCCCGCTTCAAAGCCATCGCCGGGACGCAGGCGCTGGATGGCACGCCATACCTCGTTACCCAAGCCATCGGCACCGATCATGGCCGCGATCACCACCATCGACAGCGCCAGCATGATGGTCTGGTTGATACCGGCCATCACGGTCGGCAAGGACAGCGGCAACTGAACCTTGAAGAGCTTTTGCGACGGCGTGGAGCCGAAGGCATCAGCCGCTTCAATCAAATCCTTAGGAACCTGACGGATACCCAGGGTGGTGAAGCGAATCGCCGGCGGCATCGAGAAAATCACTGTGGCAAAGATCGCCGACACAGAGCCGATGCCGAAGAACGGAATCGCCGGAATCAGATACACGAAGGCCGGCATGGTCTGCATGAAATCCAGCACTGGCATGATCACGCGGTAGAGACGCTCAGAAAGAGCGGCGGCAATACCCACGGGAATCGCGATCACCACTGCTACCAAGGTAGCAATAACCACCAGAGTTAGCGACTCGATCATCGGGTCCCACAGATCCAGATTCCAAATCAGGGCAAGACCCAAGATGGCGCCGATACCCAGACGGATACCCGCTGCGCGCCAGCACAGCAGCGCGATCAACCCCATCAGGCCCCACTCGGGGATCCACATCAACAGGTCGTTGAGACCGTTGATGCCTGTCTGGGTGACCGCGGAAATGCCGCGGGTAACGCCAGAATAGTTAGTTGTCAGGTAATTTAGACCGGATTCGATCCAGTCACCCAATTCGATACGGGGAATCTCAATCGCCATCTCAGTTGTCTCCTGCTTCTGCCAGTTCGGCCAGCACCGCACCCTTGACCACTACGCCGAGTAGGCGACGTTCCTCATCAACCACCGCGATGGGGAAGCTCTTGTCACTGAACATGGCAAAGAGGTTATGCAGTGGCTCGTCTGGGGCAACGCTACGGAAGTTCTGATGGATCAGGCTTTGGATGCTCTGCTGGCCTTCCTTGACGGCCTTGTCGGCACTGTCGGCATCGATGAGACCCACAAGCTTGCGATCACGACTGGTGACGTAGATGGAGTCCAGACCGTTCTCACTCATCTTGCGCAGGGCGGTACGCGGACCGTCATCTTCACGGGCGGTAGCGCGTACCGGGCGCATGGCATGGCGAGCGGTGAGGATGCGTGACATATCCACGCCCTCGATGAAGCGCTCGACGTATTCATCGGCTGGCGCAGTCAGAATCTGTTCCGGCGTGCCAATCTGCACGATCTCACCGTCCTTGAGCAGGATGATGCGATCACCGATGTTAAGGGCTTCATCGAGGTCGTGGGTAATGAAGACCGTGGTCTTCTTCATGCGGTGCTGAAGCTCAAGCAGCTCCTGCTGCATGTCCTTGCGGATCAGCGGATCGAGAGCGGAAAACGCCTCATCCATGAGCAATACGCTTGAATCGTTAGCCAGTGCACGCGCCAGACCAACACGCTGCTGCATGCCGCCGGACAATTGGCTAGGCAGCGCATCTTCCCAACCGTCTAGCCCAACCTGCTTCAATGCATTACGGGCGGTTTCAGTGCGCTCGGCCTTGTCGACGCCGCGAATTTCCAGGCCATATTCAGCGTTCTGCTGCACCGTGCGGTGGGGAAACAGCGCGAAATTCTGGAAAACCATGGAAAAGTGACGACGACGGCATTCCAGCAGCTCTTTGGTGCTGAGCGTCGGAATGTTCTCACCATCGATGATGATCTCGCCTTCGGTGGTATCTATCAGGCGATTGAGGCAGCGGATCAGGGTCGATTTACCCGAGCCAGAAAGCCCCATGATCACCAGGAGCTCACCTTCGTAGACATCGAAATCGATGTTGGACAAGCCCAGCGTCTGGCCAGTCTGCTCCAGGATTTCCGGGCGCTTTTGCCCTTGGTCACGCAGCTCGAGGGCCTTCTTAGGCTGGTTGCCAAAGACCTTACTGAGGCCGCGCACCTGTATCTTTACGGGTCGTGTTTCACTCATCGGCTCTGCCTGTTGTTATGTCATGCCGGCACGCCCTGGCAGGCCACCTCTAGGGGCCCTTGTGACTATGCACGGTCCATGACTGTCGTGATTGAACTCGCAGGATCATACATACTTATAAATATCCCCTCAAATCAGAACAGCTGATGATTAATCAACGATGACATGGCACAACTTCGTTTCAGAACGCTCTCGAAGAAGGCTGACTAGCGGCCTGCTTGGCGCCTTTATCAGGCACGGCTCAATCCGGTGGCGATGCCAGTCGATGGCGCTGCCAGTCGGATTCAGGCTCGTTCAGCCTGAGGAGCGCATCGACCACTTGCTCTTCCATGTTGAAGCGCAGACGGAAGCCCAGTTGCTTCATCAGCGAGCGCATGGGCTGGTTGTCGATCATGATCTTGCCGAACATCTCGAGGGTTCCCAGCCCCTGGCAATAGCGGATCATCTTGGTCATCAGCAAGCGCCCGAGCCCATGGCCATGCAGGTCATCGCGAATGATCACCGAGAACTCGGTACGGATGTTGTCTGGGTCATTCCATACCCGCACCACCCCCAGCATTTCTGACTGCCCTTCTGCATCCAGCCGCACCGCAATAAACGCCATCTGGCGGTCATAATTGATATCGGCAAGCGTCGCCAGGTCGCGCTTGGTCAGGTCCGCTTTATGATGAAAGTAGCGAAACCGGATGCTCTCCTCGGACAGGTGCTTGTGGAAGCCGGTGATCAAAGGAGCATCTTCGGCCCGGATCGGGCGCACCTCCACGTCCATTCCATCCAGCTCGACCCGTTCACGAAGTTCTTCAGGATACGGCATGATGGCATGCCGAGCGGGTGTTCCTAGATCCAACGCAAAATCCACGGCAAGCAGGCCATCATGGTTGAGCAGCAGCGGATTGATTTCCATTCCCCTCAGCCGCGGCAGATCAGACGCCATCTGGGACAACTTCACCAGCAACTCGCAAATCGTCTCGACATCCTGCTCAGGCTGCCGGGAGTGCTCATCAATCAACTTGGCAGCGTGGGTGCGGCTCACCAGGTCGGCGGCGAGCGTCATGTTAAGAGGCGGAAAAGCCACATGACGATCAGCCAGCACATTGACCTTGTAGCCGCCGACACCAAAGACCACCAAGGGCCCGAACTCAGGGTCTCGGGTAATGCCCGCACACAGCTGCAGGGAATGCTTACCGCGTTGCATCGGCTGCAGGCAGTACTCGTGGACCAGCGAGTCGGGAAACTTCTCGCGGACCTTCTGCTCGAGCCGCATCATGCCGTTACTTACCTGCTCGGGTGTGGCGAGGTCCTGAAGCAGGCCCGCCGAGAGCTTGTGCGGATGGCTGCGATAGCGATACGGCACGATGTTGTTATCGTGCACGATTTTCAGGGCCAGGGAGTCTCCTGAGTCGTGCTCGGCCTCAAGCAGATCACGCGCGACAGCGGCGCCTTCCTCCGGCGTGACGATATAACGACTCCTGGGAGTCTCAATGCCGTAGGCCGCCAGCACCTGAGCCGTTTCTGCATGGGTCAGGCAGTGACGCTGTTGCTCGAGAGCCTGATCGATCAGTTCGTGACAGTGCTGGCGAATGGCCGCACTGGTCGCAAAGGGAAGCGAGGGCGGCGTCTCCTGGAGCAGAGCCTGCACGCGACGATAGTTAACCATATGCATGAAGGCACCGACGGCCTTCTCTGGCGACATGTAGGTCGGGATACCGGCCAGGTTGCTCTCATGTCGTGCCGACAACGCCTGCTCTAGCCCCATCCAACTGGTCAGCAGGTTACGCTTGAAACGGCGCCGATTGGCGACCACCGCCTCGGCCGTGACCTTCGAGGGTGCTAGACGGGTTGGTGCATGCACCAACAGGACCGCATCCACGCCGGGGTCAGCGGCCACGACCTCCAGCACCTCGACGATCTGATCCGGCGAGGCACCCCCACCCAAATCCACCGGGTTGCGTCCCGGCAGCGTCATGTCCACATCGTCTCTTGCCAGCGCCGCGCGGGTGGTATCGCTGAAATCGGCCAGACGCCCGCCCTGGCTGATCAGGCGATCGATGGCCAGCATCGCCGGCCCCAGTCCGTTAGAGACGATCGCCAGTCGGTCACCTCGTAATGGCCGCATGCGCGACAGCGTTTCCAAGGCATCGAAGAGCTCATCGGAATTGTCGACGCGCACCACCCCTGCCCGCGCCAAGGCCGCATCGAAAATCACGTCACGATTGGCGACCCCCGGCGTCGGCGGCAGATTCGACAGCAGTGACTGCGGCGTGCGACCGCTCTTGATCGCCAGTACCAGCCTGTGCCGAGATGCCTCACGCAGGGCCGTCATCAGGTGCTGCGCATCCTGGGTGCGCTCCAGATGCAGCAGAATGGACTGGGCTGCCGTATGTTGATTGATATAGTCGAGCAGGTCCGGCAACAGTACGTCGACACTGTCACCCAGGGTCACCAGGTGCGAGAGACCGATACCCCGCCCTGCCGCCCAGTCGATGATGGCATTGCCGAGCATGCCCGACTGGCCAAGATAGGCGACGCGCCCGGCCTTGACCGGCTGGCCGGAATAGGAGGCATTGAGCCGCCGCCCGGGCACCAGGATGCCCATACACTCCGGGCCCAGCACGCGGATGCCCGAAGGCCTGGCGGCACTCAGCATTTGTTCACGGATGGAACCGCCATCATGACTGCGATCATCCAAATAGGAGCCGCCGGACAGCACCATGGCGGCGCGGACACCGGTTGTGCCAAGCTCGGCGATCAGATCAGGCACCGTGTCTACGGGCGCGCAGATCACCGCCAGTTCGGGCACCTCGGGCAGATCGGCAACGTGACTGAAACAGGGGACACCATGAACATTCTCGTATCCCTTGGTATTGACCGCCCACAGCTTGCCGGGAAAGTCGCCCTCCAGGAGGTTCTGAATCACCAGACCGCCCATTGAATAGGGCTTTTCCGAGGCGCCAATGATCACAAGACTCTGCGGCTCGAAGAAGTGACGAAGAAATCGCGTACCCAAGACCTGTCCTCCCGAGTGGGTGTAGCCTCCTTGTGTACGACTTATTGACACTGTCATGCAAGGAAGCAAGGCGATTAAGGTCGCATCAATAACCGCGGAGCCGTCGATGATCACCTCATATATCACCCATCCCCGATGCCATGATCACTTTATGGGGCCCGATCATCCCGAGAGCCCGCTGCGCCTCGATGCCATTCGCGCCCGGCTTGCCTTGAGCGGCGTGCTACAACAGACCATGCAATCGGAAGCGAAACCCGCTACCCCAGAACAGCTCGGGCGCGTCCATCCTCACCGTCACCTGTCCTCGCTCGAGCGTTGTGTACCCGAAGACGGCATCACCCTGCTCGATGGCGATACCTTGATGAATCCCGCGACCATGGACGCCGCTCGAGTGGCGGCCGGGGCCGTGGTACGAGGCGTGGATCAGGTCTACCGCAGCCAGGCCGACAATGTCTTCTGCGCCGTGCGCCCACCCGGCCACCATGCTGAAGCCACCGATGCGATGGGGTTCTGCTTTATCAACAACATCGCAGTGGGCGCCGCCCATGCCATCGCCAGGTATGGGGCCGAGCGGGTCGCTATCCTCGACTTCGACGTACACCAGTGCAACGGCACCGTGGACATCTTCAAGGACCACCCTAACGTGCTGGTCTGTTCAAGCTTTCAGTACCCTTTCTATCCGTGGCGCTATCTACGTAGTCAGTGGCACAACATCATCGACACGCCGCTGCCGCCAGGGACAGACGGCCCGGCCTTCAGGCGTGCCGTGGAAGACGACTGGCTGCCTGCCCTGCATGCCTTCAAGCCGGACATGGTGCTGGTGTCCGCTGGCTTTGATGCCCACCGAAGCGATCCCATGGCCGACCTATGCCTCGAGGCCGCCGATTTCCATTGGGTGACGCACTTGGCCATGGAGATCGCCGCCCTCTATGCCGACAACCGCCTGGTTTCTGTGCTTGAAGGCGGCTATGACATGGAGGCCCTTGGTCGCTGCGCCGAAGCTCACGTTAGCGCCCTGCTGGGCCTACCCTTCAAGGAGTGAGCGATAGGCATCCATGCCACTGTGTGTTTCCGCCCTTGAGGAAATATCGCCCCGTGCATGCAGCCGGCCGGGTGTATCGCCCGACACCGCCGAATGGTCGCCTACAGGCAATGATTCGGCGTAAAAACAGCCATCTGACCCAAGCGTGTTGTGTTAGCCTGATGGAAACTAAGTTTCCGATAGTGAAAAATCCATGAGCGCCAATAACGACCAGACCGCCGCCTTGCAGATTGCCTCAGGCCGCAAGGCCTTCGTCGAGCCACTACAGCTCGGGGAACGCCTCAAGGAAATCCGGCTATCCAACCACTGGACTCTGGAAGACGTCAGCAAGCGCACTGGCTTGGCACGTTCGACGCTGTCCAAGATTGAAAACGATCATATCTCTCCGACCTTCACCGCCGTGCAGAAACTGATCAACGGCCTCGATATCGACCTGCCCCAGTTACTAAAGCAGCCCAAGCCTCAGAGCCGCACCCTGGGGCGGCGCGACCTGACCCGCGCCGGCGAAGGCCAACAACACCCGACCCCCACCTACGAACATGAGCTACTGTCCTGGCAACTGGCGCAGAAGCACATGATTCCCTTCAAGACCATCGTGCGGGCCCGGGCATTCAGTGAGTTCAGCGAATGGGTACGCCATGACGGCGAAGAATTTCTGATCGTGCTGGAAGGAACCATCCTGCTCTACACCGAGTTCTACGAGCCACTACGCCTGGAGCGCGGTGACAGCATCTATTTCGACAGCGACATGGGGCATGCCCTGGTGTCCATCAGCGACGATGACGCGGTTGTTCTGTCTGTATGCACTCGCGGCCAGACCAGCTGAGCCATCTGTCTTCCGCGACATGCCCCCGGCACCTCTGCAGTTCACATCGGGTGCCATACGCCAGAAGACACGACACTCGCACAAGCAAACGCCCCGGCGCCTGATGCGCCGAGGCGTTGTACTGAGTACCCGAGTTCAGGGTGCCAGGCACGAGGCAATCACTTCATATCGATAATGGCTTACCTTTTTGATGTCTTGCGGTCCCCCGCTCGACGCGGCGGAATCGCGTCGTAGACCAGACGCTGCTCCGAGTGAACAGCCTGAAAATGCCGCCCCTTAGCACGCGCGATCAACATCACCCCGAAACGCTCGGCGAGTTCAACACCCTTTTGGGTCACCCCGGAGCGCGACACCAGAATGCCGATCCGCATCTGAGCAACCTTGAGAACCATCTCTGAGGTGAGTCGCCCCGTGGTATAGAAAATGTCGGCGGACATGGCGGCGCTGTCCTCGTCGAGCCATTGCCGGCCGGCCAAGGTATCAACGGCATTGTGACGCCCCACGTCTTCAACGAAATCCAGCACTTCGTCCTGACGGCAAAGCGCACAGCCATGCACCGCGCCGGCACTCTTGTAGGTTTCGTTGTAAGCGCCGAGATTCTCGAGCAATGCATAGAGTGTGGATTGAGCAAGCGTTGTGCTCGGCACAGGCGCCACGCCGGCAGCATCGAGCAGACGGCCGAAGACAGTGCCTTGGCCGCAGCCGGTCGTTACGGTGCGCTGACCAAGGCGTTCTTCCAGATCGTCAGGTGCCCGACGACTGACCACGGCCGCTGCCTCGACGTCCCAGTCAACATGAACCGCTTCCAGGTCGCTGCGCGCCGGCACCAACCCCTGATTGCGAAGATATCCCACCACCAGTGCCTCCGGGTCGGCGCCCAGCGTCATCAGGGTGACGATTTCTCGTTTGTTCAGATAGACGGTCAGTGCGCGCTCGGCAGAGATGGCCTGCCGACGCACGTCACCAAACTCGTCATGGATATCTATTTCTAGCGTCGCCGGAAGGCGGGCGTGACTAAGACGTATCGCACACATGCATCGCTCCTTGGCGACAAGCGCGGCAAGCCGCTAGGGCAGCACCGCGCAAATAACGAATCAGTTCAGCGTTAACTGCACCATATTGACCATCATTGCATTCGAGGCGCCTACTGTCTGTATCTGACCGCCGGCTTTGGCGACCTGAGATAAGGCGCCCCTGCATAGGCACAGCGTCTTCATAATTTCCAACATACGTTTTCAAGAAGCCCTGAAGTGAGTCGCCTCGCCATGAGCTCCCCTGACACGACCGCCCCCATCAGTCGCAAGCACCTAAGCTTTAGCCTCGTTCCCGAACAAAAGCGCATCAAAGGGTTCACCGCGACCCAGTGGCGTATTCATGACCTCGCACCGGGCAATACCGGCCCCCAGGTGCTGGCGTTGCAACTCTACATGACCGAACGTGCGGCCTACCGGTTCAACCTGGGCTCGCCTAGCCCGCGACTATTCGTGCGTGCCGGGTTCTCGGGACAAACTCCCGATCCCACCGCCTTGACGGCCAGTCAGGAAGTGGCGGCAGGCTGGATGGATGGCGAGCAGCAGGTACTCGAGGTAGCCATGCCGGTCGCCATCCAGCTGTGGCTGGAGGCCTATCTCGCGCATCATGGCGAAGCGCCTGTCGAAGGCCGCAAGAAAAAGCGCAAGGGCGCCGGGCGCGCTCAGGAGAACCAGGCATGACGCGTTTTTCTCGCTGGTCACAGCGCAAGCGTGGCCTTGAACCAACTGACGGGCAGACGTCAGAACGAGCCTTCACACCAGACAAGGAAGGGGCGGTTCACGATGGCGCAATCCACAAGGATAGCGTCAGCGACCATGAGTCGGCTGAGGACAGCCAGGCAACGCCGTCCCAGGAGGCCATCGAAGAGCTACCCGATCCGGCCACCCTACCCCCAGGCAGCGATCTCACCGCCTACCTGGCCCATGGCGTCAGCCGCGAGGTCCGCCGTCGTGCGCTGAAACGCATGTTTGCCGCAGACCACTATCACCATCGCGACGGACTCAACGACTACGATGACGATTATCGCCAGCTCAAGAACCTCTCGCAGGAAGTCGCCGACCGGCTGCGGGAGTGGACGCGTCAACCCTCTGACAAGGTGGAAGATACCCAGCATGAGCCGGAGCAAGCAGAGCACGACATCAGTGGGCCGGCTGAAACGACAGAGGCCAAGCGCGAAGACACGCCCGAGGCCGGTGACGGCTCACTGTCCGACGACCAGGCTCAAGCGGCCGATGAAGTGACAAGCGAGTCCACTCCCCGCCACGCCGAACAAGGGTCGCAAGAAGAGGCCCACGCCAAAGGCCACGGGACGAATGAGGCCAAGCCACCGTTGCCAGAGAAAGGCCGAACCTGACAGAGCGTCAAAAGAATAGCTGAATGCTATCGGATCGATAGCTATATTAGCGCTAAGTTTAGACCAATGAGGATTGGCGCTGACTGGGTTAACCGACGAAAATTAAGTAAAAATTTGCTCCTGACCGTTGAGGCTACATGAATCAGTGCATCGACCTGACCCCGCTGGATGCCGATCAGAACCTGGCAGCACGGGATGCTGCGCACTCCCGTATTTCTTGGCCTGCCAACCTCACGCCTGAGAGCGTCACCTATTCAAGCGATGGTCACTTGATAATCATTGCCGACGAACTGACAGGTCGCCGAGCGGCCCGTGAGTTGAAGGGTCGTGGCCTTGCCTCGATCACGCTGCTGGTAACCGCACATGCGACCGACGCCAGCACCGCAGACCTCGAAGAGACACATGCACCGGCTGAGAACCTCGGAGAGGGTGGTGAAGATAACGCCCAGCTTGAGAGGCTTCTAGAAGACACCGCATTTCTGTCGGTGCATCAGGCCCACCGCTGGCTCCTCACCGGCTATCTCGGCAAGTTCACCCTCACTCTGCCCCACGATGACGGAGAGATCGACCTTGCCAAGGCGAGCCTTGGCCGCGCGCATTTCGATCTGGTGCTTGATCTGGGCACGCCTCCCACGCTCGCGCTGGAACTTCCACCCCCCGGTTACAGCGCCACTCTCTGGGGCACAGAGGAGTGCCGGCAGGTCATCAATGACCTTCCTGAACAGGTCGGCGAATTCGCCAAGCCGCGTTATTTCCACATCGATCATGACATCTGTGCCCATGATAGTAGTGGCAAGACCGGCTGTACCCGCTGCCTTGAGGTCTGCCCCGCAGACGCCCTGTCACGCCAGTCGGGACGCATCGAGTCCTGGATCGAAATCGATCCGATGCGCTGTCATGGCGCCGGCAGTTGCACCAGCGCCTGCCCGACCGGGGCCATCCAGTATCGGCTGCCGCCTCCTGTTGACCAGCAAGCCTATGTCGAGCGTCTGCTCGACGCGTATCGCCTTGCGGGGGGACAGGCACCGGTGGTGCGCTTCGCCGAGGCCAGCTTCCTTTCGACTGAATCGCCGGCCCCGGCGGGCCATGTGCTGGATGTGCCTCTCGAGGAGCTTGGCGCAGCGGGACAGGATCACTGGCTGGCAGCCCTCGCCGCAGGCGCCGACGAGGTGCGTATTCAGCTGACCGACAGCCTGCCGCCAAGCCTGAAAACCCTGATCGACGACCAGTATCGTCAGGCCACCACCCTGCTCGAGGCGCTCGGCCATGACGGCCGCCGCTTGTGCCTGATAGCACCTGAGGACAGCGAGAGCCGCGACGCCCTGCCCGCCTTGGCGGCGCTTTCCCTACCCGAACGCACTGACGCACCCGGCCAAGATGCCCCCGCACAGGCGTCAGCAAAGGCCGGGGACAGAGAGCACGGCAAGCGCGAGCGTCTCAACGCTACGTTGGCCCGCCTCGCCGCAGCAGGACAGCCCAGCGGGGAGCGCCATGCCATGCCGCAGGGCGCGCCCTTCGGTGATGTGGTCGTAGACAACGATGCCTGCACGCTCTGCCTGGGTTGTGTCGCGGTATGCCCAACACCGGCTCTCGCCGGCGGGCGCACCTCCCCCGAGCTGAGTTTCCGTGAGGCAGACTGCGTGCAGTGCGGCCTCTGCGAAGAGACCTGCCCGGAAGATGCCATTCGCCTGATGCCGGGTTTCCTGGCAGCGCCAGAGCGTGAAGCACGCCAGATTCGCAAGCAGGAAGACGCATTCCCCTGCATTCGTTGCGGTAAGCCCTTCGCCAGTGCCAGCGCTATCGCCGCCATCAAGTCCAAGCTTGCCGATCATCCCTACTTTGCAGGTGACGCCATGGCTCGCCTGGAAATGTGTGAAGACTGTCGGGTCAAGGACGTCTGGCAGGGCCTGGCCAATGACCCCGAATCACAGCTGAAGATCTAGTTGAAGCACGATGTGGCGCCACTCTTGAAGATGACAATCTCAGTAACGCTCCAGAAGACGGTTTTGATGCGACGGTTTTGAAAACAAGGTAACGCCATGAACGATACCTCAGCGACGACCCGGCCTGATACGCAGGAAGGCGCGCATGGAAGCACTAAAGAAGACACAGACGCCCTGCGTGCCGACATCTATCGGCTATTGGCGAGACTGCTGCGTGAACCGCCTTCGGCGGAGCTTCTGACGTGGCTTTCAGCGCTCGACGCCGATGCCGATGGCAGCACCCTGGCTAAGCGCTGGACAGCATTGATCCAGTCTGCGGGCACACCAGGAATGCCTCAGGAAGCGCTCGTCAAGAAGCTCTCGGCGGCGCATTTTCGCCACCTAGTGGGCGTCGTCCAGGGAGATATCACCCCTTATGCCTCCTGGTATCGGCAAGGCAACCTGATGGATGAGGCGTTGCTGGCACTGCGCCGAGATCTGCGCCGCCTCGGCATCAGCCGAGCGGAAGAGTGCCACGATCCCGAGGACCACCTCGCCGCCGTATGCGAGACCATGGCCATGCTCCTGGATGACGGCCAACAAGACGAAGCCGCCCCCTTTTTCATGGCTCACCTCGCTCCTTGGGCGTCGCGCTGCTTCGATGACCTAGCGGCGGTAGACACCCCTTTCTACGCGCATCTGGGAGCGTTAGGCAGCGCCTTCATGAGTGAGGAGCATCGTCATCAGACAGACGAGGTCGCTCGACAGCCAGTGAGAGTCATTACCCCGGATACATGTTCCGCTAATCCCACACCTGACATGACCGATAACTAAACAAGCAGAACTGCTTAATAACGATGCCGGGCAAAAAGATCCGGATCGCAGAGGAGTGAACCATGGCACAACATCACAACCCACAGCGTCGCCTCTTCCTGAAAACGGTCGGCACGGGCACCGCAGCGGCCGGCGCCATTTTCGCGATCGGACAAGCCCCCCTGGTTCAGGCAAAGGCCACACCGTCGACTGCCTCTGACGCGCCTCGCGGCTATCGAGAGACCGACCACATCCGCCGTTATTACGCCACCTTGCGCGACTAACCCGGACTGCACTTTCGGCCAAGAGGATCGACACCATGCGATTGACGCGTACTTCCAACACCGCCAAGGCCGGCAATGGCCTGGGCATTTCCCGCCGGCAGTTTATGCAGCGCAGCGCCCTCGCCACGGGTGGCATCGCCAGCGCGGGCTTCATGGGCCATTCGATGGTCCGCTCGGCGGATGCCGCCGACAAGACACCGGTCCTTGATTCACCGGTGGAAACCAAGCGCACCATCTGCTCACACTGCTCGGTCGGCTGTGGCGTCTATGCCGAGGTTCAGGAAGGCATCTGGACGCACCAGGAGCCGGCCTTCGATCACCCCATCAACCGCGGCGCCCACTGCGCCAAGGGCGCCTCGCTGCGTGAGCACGGCCATTCCACCCGTCGCCTCAAGTATCCAATGAAGCTGGTCGGTGGCGAATGGCAGCGACTCTCCTGGGACGACGCCATCGAAGAAATCGGCAACAAGGTCCTCGAGCTCAGCGAAGCCTACAGCCCAGATAGCATCTATTGGCTGGGCTCGGCCAAATTCAACAACGAACAAGCCTACTTGATGCGCAAGTTCGCCGCCCTGGCCGGCACCAACAATACCGACCACCAAGCGCGCATCTGTCACTCGACCACCGTTGCCGGGGTTGCCAACACCTGGGGCTACGGAGCGATGACCAACTCGCTGAACGACCTCCAGAACAGCAAGTCGATCCTGTTCATCGGCTCGAACCCAAGCGAAGCCCACCCGGTCGCCATGCAGCATATCCTGCTGGCCAAGGAGCGTAGCAAAGCACAGATCATCGTCGTCGACCCGCGCTTCACACGCACCGCCGCCAAGGCGAACAAATATGTGCGCCTGCGTCCCGGTTCCGATGTCGCCTTCATCTGGGGCCTGCTGTGGCACATCTTCGAGAACGGCTGGGAAGATAGCGAATACATCAACCAGCGCGTCTATGCCATGGAAGAAGTCCGCGCCGAAGTCGCGGCCTATTCACCTGACGTGGTCGAGAACATCACCGGTGTGCCCGAGGCGGCCATGTATGACACCGCCAAAACCATCGCCGATAACCGCCCCGGCTGCGTGGTCTGGTGCATGGGTGGCACCCAGCACACCACCGGCAATAACAATACGCGTGCCTACTGCATCCTCGAACTGGCACTCGGCAACATCGGCAAATCCGGTGGTGGGGCCAACATCTTCCGTGGCCACGACAACGTTCAGGGCGCCACCGACCTGGGCCTGATGTCACACTCGCTGCCGGGCTACTACGGCCTCGCTGAGGGCGCCTGGAAGCATTGGGCCGATGTCTGGGGCCTGGACTACGAGTGGCTCAAGAGTCGCTTCGATCAGTCCGACTACGCCGACGGCAAGCCGATGTACTCCAGCGGCATCACCGTCTCTCGCTGGATCGACGGCGTGCTCGAACAAGAAGACCAGATCTCCCAGCGCGCCAAGCTCAAGGCGATGTTCTACTGGGGCCATGCGGTCAACTCACAGACCCGCGGGCCGGAAATGCAGAAGGCCATGCAACAGCTCGAGATGATGGTCATCGTCGATCCCTACCCGACCGTGGCGGCCGTCATGAACGGACGCACCGACGGTGTCTACTTGCTGCCGGCCAGCACACAGTTCGAGACCTACGGAAGCGTGACCGCCACCAATCGCTCCATTCAGTGGCGCGATCGAGTCATCGAGCCGAGCTTCGAATCCAAGCCAGACCACGAGATCATGTACCTCTTGGCTCGCAAGCTGGGCTTTGCCGACGAGCTGTTCAAGAACATCGAAGTCAACGGCACCGAACCGCTGATCGAAGACATTACCCGCGAGTTCAACCGCGGCATGTGGACGGTGGGTTATACCGGCCAAAGTCCGGAGCGCCTCAAGCAGCATCAACAGAACTGGCATACCTTCAGCTTCAATGACCTGAAGGCCGAGGGTGGCCCCGCCGACGGCGACTATTACGGCATGCCCTGGCCCTGCTGGGGCACTGCCGAGATGCGCCATCCCGGTACGCCGATTCTCTACGACACCTCAAAGCCGGTCTCGCAGGGCGGTTTGACGTTCCGCGCCCGTTTCGGCATCGAGCGCGAAGGGGTCTCGCTGCTGGCCGACAACTCCTTCAGCCAGGATTCCGATCTCGATGATGGCTACCCGGAGTTCACCGCCGACATGCTCAAGGACCTGGGCTGGTGGGATGACCTGACACCTGCAGAGAAGCAAGCCGCCGAGGGCCAGAACTGGAAAACCGACCTGTCCGGCGGCATCCAGCGTGTGGCCATTGCCCATGAATGTGCGCCCTTCGGCAATGCCAAGGCACGCTGTAACGTCTGGACCTTCCCTGACCCCATTCCCAAACATCGCGAACCGCTCTATACCAGCCGGCGCGACCTGGTCACCGACTACCCGACCTGGGACGACGTCGCCTCTCACTACCGACTGCCGACGCTCTACAAGAGCATTCAGCAGAAAGATGTCACCGGCCGCTACCCGATCATTCTGACCTCGGGCCGCTTGGTGGAGTACGAGGGCGGTGGCGAAGAGACTCGCTCGATGTCCTGGCTGGCCGAGCTGCAGCAGGAGATGTTCGTCGAGATCAATCCGGCATTGGCCAATGATCTCGCGGTCAAGGACGGCGAGATGGTCTGGGTCGAAGGAGCCGAGGGCGGACGCGTCAAGGTCAAGGCCATGGTCACCCCGCGCGTCGCTCGAGAAGTGGTGTTTATGCCCTTCCACTTCGGCGGCATGTTCCAGGGCGAGAACCTGCATGACCGCTACCCGGAAGGCTCGGCACCCTATGTACTGGGTGAGGCCGCCAATACCGCGACGACCTATGGCTACGACAGCGTGACGCAGATGCAGGAAACCAAGTGCACCCTGTGCCGCATCGAGCGGGCCAGTTGAGTCCAGAATACCTATAAGAGATCCCCCCGGGCATGACCGGACCCGGGGGTGAGGAGATAACCATGGCGACGATGAAATTCATGTGTGACGCAGAACGCTGCATCGAATGCAACGGCTGCGTGACCGCCTGCAAGAACGCCAACGAAGTGGAATGGGGTATCCAGCGTCGGCGTGTGGTGACGCTGAACGATGGCGAGCCCACCGAAGTCTCGATCTCGGTAGCCTGCATGCACTGCGACGATGCGCCCTGCATTGCGGTCTGCCCGACCGAAACCCTATTCAAACGCGACGATGGCATCGTGCTGCATGACAAGGATCTGTGCATCGGCTGCGGCTACTGCCTATACGCCTGTCCCTTCGGCGCTCCGCAGTTCCCAGGCACCGAGGCCTTCGGTGAGCGCGGCAAGATGGACAAGTGCACCTTCTGCGCCGGCGGCCCAGCCGATTCCAAGGAGGAGGAGTACGAGAAGTACGGTGCCAACCGCATTGATGAAGGCAAACTGCCGCTATGCGCCGAGATGTGCTCCACCAAGGCGCTGATCGCCGGTGATGCCCAGACAGTCGCAGACATCTTCCGTCAGCGGGTGGTTCAGCGTGGACACGAAGATGGTGCTTGGTCATCAACCCAGCGAGTCGGCCCGCAAACTTCGATGGATCACCTCGCCTTTGATGCGACCCGTCAGGAGTAAGGAGGCCCTATGCACACCCACAACGCATGCCTGGCCCTTGGCCGGCGGCTGACCCTGCTCCTGCTGCTGGTAACAAGCCTGTTGCTTGCCGGCCAGGCGTTGGCTCAGGGCGCCGATACCGAGGGCGAACTGGCCACCGCCGTGCCACCGGTCGATGCCGAGATTTGGCGACAGGTGAAGAGCGGCGAAAACTTCATCGACACGCGCCACGACTCCACCTACAACCTGGTCAACCCGAGCGGCGAGACCTGGCGGCAGATTCGCAACCGTTGGGTATCGCCCTTCGGCCTGATCGCCGTGGGCGGCATGGCCGCTCTGATCCTGGTGTTCTACTTGATCGTCGGTCGCAAGGATCTTCAGGAACCGCGCAGCGGTCGCAAGTTGCTACGTTGGTCGACCCTGGAGCGCGCCTTGCACTGGACAGTCGCGACACTGTTCGTCGTTCTGGCGCTGACCGGACTCAACCTGCTGTATGGCAAATTCGTGTTCAACCCCCTGTTTGGTGACGCCGTCTGGGCCGCCATGATGTCTGGTACCAAATTGCTGCATAACTACCTGGGACCGATATTCGGCATCCTTTTGATCGTCATCCTGGCCAAGTTCCTGAAAATGAACATTCCCAACAAGACTGACTGGGAGTGGTTCAAGAAGGGCGGTGGCATGATCGGCAAGGAGCACGTCGACGCCCACTTCGCCAACGGCGGTGAGAAAGCCTGGTTCTGGCTGCTGGCCACTGCCGGCGTTCTGGTGATCGCCAGTGGCCTGGTCATGGACTTCCCGAACTATGGGCAAAGCCGGGATACCATGCAGTGGGCCAACGTCATCCATTCCCTGGGCGCCCTGGCGCTGACGGCCGTTTCCCTTGGGCATATCTACATCGGCACCATCGGCACCGAAGGCGCCCTGGAAGGCATGACCACCGGCTACGTCGACGAAACCTGGGCCAAGGAGCACCACAACCTGTGGTACGAAGAGGTCAAGGATCAAGCGGTCACCCCCGGCTCTTCGCCAGAAGCCAACCAGAACGGCCAAGCCACTCAGCCACCCGGCACCCCCGGCTAGACAGGCCGACAGTGCCAGTCCCGCCACCAACGGACACCGCCCACCGGCGGTGTCTTTTGTTATGCTTGAGATATCACCGATCTAGCGCCCCGCGGCGCCCCAGCAGGAGTCATGACCATGCAACACCTCGACGACGCGACCCGCACCGAACTCGAAGCGGCCGCCTTTCGCCGCCTGCTCAAGCATCTGGATGACAACAAGGACGTGCAGAACATCGACCTGATGATTCTTGCCGATTTCTGCCGCAACTGCCTGTCCAAATGGCTGGTGACCGCCGCCAGCGAACAGGGTACCGAACTCGATTACGAAGCGGCCCGCGAGTATGTCTACGGCATGCCTTACAGCGAATGGAAAGCGCACTATCAGGCACCGGCCAGCCCCGAGCAACTGGCCGCTCTGGAAGCCCGCAACCAGGAAAAGAAGGACAAGGCATGAGCGAGCGTCGCCCCGGTTTCGAACCACTGCGTATCGCCGTACTGACCGTTTCCGATACCCGCAGCGAAGACAACGACCGCAGCGGCCAAGCATTGGTCGAGCGTCTGAGGGCGGCTGGCCATGAGCTGGTCGAAAAGCGCATCCTGCCGGACGACGTCTACGTGATTCGCGCCCAGGTCGCCGCTTGGATTGCCGCCCCCGACGTTCAGGTGGTGCTGACCACTGGTGGCACAGGCTTTACCGGCCGCGATTCGACGCCGGAGGCGGTCGGCGTGCTGTTGGATAAGCGCATCGAAGGGTTCGGTGAGCTATTCCGCCACCTGTCCTGGCAGGAAATCGGCAGCTCGACCATCCAGAGTCGCTGTCTCGGCGGGCTCGCCAATGCCACCGTCGTGTTCTGTCTGCCCGGTTCCACTGGTGCCTGCCGCACCGCCTGGGACGGCATTCTCAAGGAGCAGCTGGATGGCAGTCATAAGCCATGTAATTACGCTAACCTCGTGATTCCAGAACGGGGCACCCATGGTTAAAACACATATTCGACATAAGCCATGCAGCTATCTATCACCCCAGGCCAACCTCGTGAT
>CETM01036603.1_pt1 | contig 96920 bp, 82 predicted proteins | sample 361451 | NCBI WGS metagenome assembly CETM01 (sample SAMEA2622690, study PRJEB7988) | marine metagenome | isolation source: saline water (ENVO:00002010), including
CCGCCGTTAGGCCGGCGCGAAAGGCTGGCCAGTCATGCCAGGCGAGCCAATGGCCGCGCAGGTGCTCATGGGTGGCTTCGACGGGCGGCGGGAGTGAGGGTTGATCCGCGTCGCGCCGCCAGGGATAGAAGAGCACGCCAGGCATCGCCATGCGCTGCCCCAGTCTTATCTCGTCATGCTCTGTGGCATTGAGCCCGCTCGGCATATCGCTGGTGAACGCATTGACGGCGAGACGCGCTTCCGGGGTGTCGATCAGCGGCAGCTGGTGGTGGAAGAGGTGGCTTCGTTTGCCAGCCAGACTGTCCGCGCATCCGGGCCCCACCCAGCGCGCCTGGTCAGTGGCTTCGCCGGGGCCCTCGGTGAGGCCCAGATAGAACTTGATCGCGACTTCCAGATGGATCGGCTGCTGGCGCCCCGCTTGCCGGTAGACCATATCCAACTCACCCAGGGTGCGCCGTTCTCGCATCACCGCCAGGTTGTGGGCCAACAGCCGGGTATTGGGTGAGCTCTCGAGCAGGAACTGCCAGAGCCGTTCGTGATAGTGCCCCAGGCGTGCGTTCATGGCGCCGCCTACCCAGTCTTCTAGTGCCTGAGGAGCAGCTTCCAGCCGATCCAGGTAATCTCGCCAGCCACCGTTTGACAGCCCCAATTCATCAAGCCCCGGCCGCCCAGGGCAGGGCATGCGCAGCAAGTCCGGGGTCAAGCACAGCCAGCCCAGGTCCCGCACCAGCGGGTGGCGCCAAGTGTTCAGCATGCCGTCGGGGTTTACTACACTGTCGTCGTCCATCGATTCCTCAAGCCAGGACAGGCGTTTAGCGTTGATGTCATGCCGGCCTATCCATCCTGACATTGTAACGTCAGTTCCTTATACTGCCTGAATACTTGCATACCACTGGGGTAGGGGCGATGAAGCGGACATTGACATGGATAGCGGCATTGGCAACCAGTGCCATGGTCGGGCAGGCACAGGCGGCCAGCCCAGTGGTGGTTTCCTCGAAGATCGATACCGAGGGCTCGGTGCTGGGGGAACTGATCATGCAGTCCCTGGAAGCCGGCGGCATCGAGACGGAAAACCGTTTGCAGCTTGGCGGAACCAGCATCGTACGTCAGGCGATCATCGCCGGCGAAATCGATATCTACCCCGAGTACACCGGTAACGGTGCCTTTTTCTTCGATATGGCAGACAGCCCGGTATGGAAGAAGGCCGCCGAGGCGCATGCCAAGGTCAGTGAGCTGGATCGCCAGGCCAATGGCTTGGTGTGGCTGACCCCCGCTGAGGCCAATAATACCTGGGCAATGAGCGTGCGCGGTGATCTGGCCCGGGAGCATGACCTCGAGTCCCTCGAGGATCTATCGGCGTATCTTGCTCAAGGAGGGGAGTTCAAGTTCGCCGCCAGCGCTGAATTCGTCGAATCCGAGGCGGCCTTGCCGGCATTCGAGGAAGCCTATGACTTCGACCTCGACTCCGACCAGTTGGTGGTGCTCTCCGGCGGTAACACCGCCGCCACCCTGCGCGCCGCCGCACTGCAAACCAATGGTGTCAATGCCGCCATGGCCTATGGCACCGATGGTGGCCTGAATGCGCTGGACCTTCGCGTGCTCAAGGACACCCTGGGTGTACAGCCGGTCTATCAGCCGGCCCCTGTGGTGCGCCAAGAGGTGCTCGATGACTATCCGCAGATTCCCGAACTACTCTCGCCGGTGTTCGAGGCGCTGGATCTCGAGACGCTACAGCGCCTGAACGGTGAAGTCGCCGTCAACGGCGCCGACCCGGCCAAGGTCGCGGCGAACTTCCTCGACCAGCTTGAGCAATAAGCATTTCTGGGCGGGCTCTCGCAAGCGTGTCGGCTTCTTCTGCCGTGTCACAGCCGCATTCGGCGTCCCCTAACCGGGTGCTGCTGGCCCTGATGCCGGCAGCACTTGCGGCGCTTGGGTGGCTGGATATCGCCAGCGTTCAGCCCAATCGCATCGTGCCGGGGCAGGGCATGAATCTATGGGCGATCATGGGACCTGCCGGTGTGCTGCTGGCCTTACTGCCGCTGGCAGTCGGCGGCCTTGCCTGGCGGGCGACGACGCTCAGAATGCGCTGGGCCCTATGCCTGGTCGTGCTGGCCATGCTCGCTCTGCCCTTTGGGCTGGCCGCTTTCTGCCGTGCTTTTATTGACCCCGATGCGTCCTACGCCCGAGTGGGGTTGGCGGCGGGGTTCTGGGTGCTGCTGTTCGTGTTTATGCTGGCGCTGATCGAGTTCAAGGCGAGCCTGCGGCTGCCGCGGGGCAGTTGGTGGGGGCTTGGTGCCCTGATGCTCGGGGCCTGGAGCCTGTCGCTTGCCAGCGGGGCGCTGGATAAGCTGGCCCTGATGCAGGAATATCTGGGGCGAAGCGACAAGTTTAGCGAAGCGCTTGTGTACCACAGTCTGTTGGTGACCTCGGCGGTAGGGCTTAGCCTGGTCATGGGGTTTGCCCTGGCGCTGGCCATGCGCCGCTGGCCGCGCCTCGAGCGAGGCATCAACGGGGTTCTGAGCCTGATTCAAACCATTCCAAGTCTTGCACTGTTCGGTCTGCTGCTGGCGCCGCTGGCCTGGCTCGCCGATCGCTATGAATGGCTGTCCGCGCTTGGCGTACAGGGCATCGGCGCGGCCCCTGCACTGATCGCCCTGGTGGGGTACAGCCTGCTACCCATGACGCGCAATACCTTTGTGGCACTGGGTGATGTCGACACCGGGGTTATCGAATCGGCCCGGGGCATGGGCATGAGCCCAAGCCAGATATTCCTCCAGGTGCGCTTGCCGCTGGCACTGCCGGTCATGATCGAGGGCGTGCGCATTACCAGCATCCAGGCGATTGGCCTGGCGGCAGTCGCGGCGCTGATCGGTGCCGGGGGGCTGGGTACCTTCGTCTTCCAGGGCCTGGGACAGGCCGCCATGGATTTGGTGCTGCTGGGAGCCTTGCCGATCATCGCCATGGCCGTGATCGTCGATGGCCTGCTGACTGCTTTGGCCGGCGCCCTGCGACAAGGAGTTCGTCATGACTGATCAGGTGCGTATCGCGCTGCTGAATGTGTCCAAACGCTTCGGTGAGGACACCGCCGTTGACGGCCTATCGCTTGCCATCGCGCCTGGAGAACTCTGTGTGCTGGTGGGCACCTCGGGCTGCGGCAAGTCCACCACGCTGCGCATGATCAACCGTCTCATCGAGCACAGTGACGGTCAGATTCACATCGACGGTCAGCCGATTCGCGAGATCAATGAGCAGGCGCTGCGCCGACGCATCGGCTATGCCATCCAGAGTACCGGGCTATTCCCGCATTGGACGGTAGCCCGCAACATCGGCCTGGTGCCACGGCTGCTGAAATGGCCTGCCGAGCGTATCCAGAAGCGGACCCGCGAGCTGATGCAACTTTTGGGGCTCAGTGAAACCGAGTTCGCCGGTAAGTATCCCCATCAGCTCTCGGGCGGTCAGGCGCAGCGGGTCGGCGTGGCCCGGGCCCTGGCCGCCGACCCGGACATCCTGCTGATGGACGAACCCTTCGGCGCACTGGATCCCATCACCCGAGAGTCCCTGCAGGACGAGCTGCTCAGACTGCAGGCGCGGTTGCACAAGACCATTGTTTTCGTCACCCACGACATGGAAGAGGCGATGAAGCTCGCTGATCGCATCGTGGTCATGGATGGCGGGAAGGTCGTGCAGCAGGGTAGCCCTCAGGACTTGCTGACGGCGCCGGAGAATGCGTTCGTGGAATCGCTGCTGGGCGGGCGTGATCGAGGCCTCAAGCAGGCGGGGCTGATACCTGTGCGCGACGTGATGCACCCGACCGGTGCGCGTCGCCAGACCACGGCGGCGGCCGTGAGCGCAGATGACGACTTGCGTGGTGCCTTGTCGTTGATGCTTTTGCACCGCCTTTCCAGTCTGACCGTGGTGGATGAGCGGGATCGCACCGTAGGCACCCTGGGGGTCGATGACATCATGCATCGCAAGAACCTGCTTCCTGCCGCCTCGGCCAAGCCCGCTAACCAGTCCTCCAACCAGTCTTCCAATCAAGCCTACAACCAGCCTGCTTCTAGCAGTGATGACGGCGATGCGGCCGAAGATAAGGCCAAGGTTGAGGATGGCGCCGAACAAACGTCACCATCCCAGGACCGGGGGCCTCGGCATGAGGAATGATCCCGCTATCCTGAGCGATTCTGACCTGTTGACCTGGCGACATTGGTCGGCGCCACTTGGCTGGTTCGCGGCGCTGGGCATGCTGCTTGTCGCCATGCCGCACTTGGGGTCGCTGTTCGCGGCTCTCGACCCCGAGGCCCGTGAGCCCATCTATCGTCGTGATGCCTTCGTCGATCTGTTGGCCAATCACCTGCTGCTGGTGGCCGGGGCATCGTCCATTGCCATCCTGAGCGGGGTGAGTGCCGCGATCATGGTCACCCGGCCCTGGGGGCGCGATTTTCTGCCACTGGTCAGTCAGCTGGCCTCCATCGGTCAGACCTTTCCGCCGGTCGCGGTGCTGGCGCTCGCCGTGCCCTGGCTGGGCTTTGGCGGGCTGCCGACGGTGGTGGCGCTAGTGCTCTACGGTCTACTGCCGGTCGTGCGCAATACCCTGGTCGGTATCGGCGAGGTGGATCCCGCCACCCGCGAGGCCGCTCGCGGCATGGGCATGTCGCCACGCCAGGTGCTCTGGCAGCTCGAGCTGCCGCTGGCCGCGCCGGTCATTCTGGCCGGTATTCGCACCTCGGTGACGGTGGGGATCGCCACCGCGGCGATCGGCTCGACCATCGGCGCCAAGACCCTGGGGGACCCGATCATCGCCGGCATCATCAATGGCAACACCGCCTACATCCTGCAGGGTGCGATCCTGATCGGCGTGCTGGCGCTTTCCATCGACAGCGTCTTTGCGCGCCTGTTGCCCTCGCGGCGCTGACTGTTTCCCTATCGAACTCTTATCTCGAGCCGCTTCCCCGCTTTTTCCCCATCGTATCTCAAGCTGTTTCGGTACCCCCTGCTCGTCCCTTGCTACTTGCTTACAGCGGATGACGGACCATTTATGACACCTGCGACCATAGTCTCAGGCACCGTGGCTATACAGCGCCCCATATCGGGCTCTATCTTACGTTAACGTAAGCTTTAGGCAGCTGATGGTCACCAGCCGGTATGCCATCGCTTGGGTTTATGACTACCTTCTGAATAACCATGCCCTCACAAGGGGCGTGAGGCTTTTCACCATCACCCCCAGGGAAGAGCATCATGACAACAACCACTTCCTCGCTCGTTCACTCCCCGACCTTTCTGAAGGGCGATGAGTTTTCGATCGATACCTTCGCCTTGCTCAAGCAGGACGGCAGCCTCTTTGAAGGGGCGGCGGCGCCCGATCTCGATCGCGACAAGGCGCTGCGCATCTACCACGCCATGGTCTTCACCCGCGTGCTCGACGAGCGCATGCTGGCCGCCCAACGCCAAGGTCGGCTCTCTTTCTACATGCAGTGCACCGGTGAGGAGGCCGCAGTGATTGGCAGTGCCGCGGCCTTGGATGACCAAGACATGATCATGGCGCAGTACCGCGAACAGGGGGCACTGGCCTATCGCGGCTTCAGCTGCGACGAATTCATGAACCAGATGTTCGGCAACGCGCGTGACTACGGCAAGGGACGCCAGATGCCGATCCACTATGGCTCGGCCGAGCTGCATTACATGACCATCTCCTCGCCGTTGGCGACACAGATTCCGCAGGCCACCGGCTATGCCTACGGGCAGAAGCTCGCGGGCGATGGCCACTGCACCATCACCTATTTTGGCGAGGGGGCCGCCTCGGAGGGCGACTTCCATGCGGCGTTGAACATGGCCACGGTGCACAAGGTCCCGGTGATCTTCTTCTGTCGCAACAACGGCTATGCGATCTCTACCCCGGCGGTCGAGCAATTCGCCGCCGATGGTGTCGCTCCCCGAGCCTTCGGCTACAAGATGCGAGTCATCCGGGTCGATGGCAACGATGTACTGGCGGTCTACCAGGCCACCATGGAGGCGCGTCGGCTGGCCGTGGAGCATAATCAGCCGGTATTGATCGAAGCCATGACCTATCGCCTGGCGGCCCATTCATCTTCCGATGATCCCTCGGGCTATCGCAGCAAGAAGGAAGAAGAGGCCTGGCGGGAAAAAGACCCGATCCTGCGGCTGCGTCGCTGGCTGGAATCGTGCCAGTGGTGGAGCGATGAAGAAGAGAAGGCCCTGCAGGAGCGCCTGCGTCGTGAGGTACTGGAGACCATGAAGGTAGCCCAGAAGCGCCCGGCGCCGCCCCTGGAGAGCCTGGTCACCGATGTTTACGATACCCCCACGCCGCAGTTGAACGAGCAGCTTGCCAAGCTGGAAGCCCATATCCGGCTATATCCAGAGGCCTATCCCAAGAGTGCTGCTCAATGCTCGACCGAACCTTCGGCCCAGATGGCTAACTCATCGGGTGCCGAGAACGGCCAGGGAGGGCACTGAGATGGCGAATCTCAATCTACTGCAGGCCATTAATCAGGCGCTGGACATCGCCATGGCCGCCGACGAGCGGGTGCTATGCTTCGGCGAGGACGTCGGCGGCTTCGGTGGTGTCTTCCGCGCCACCAGCCACCTGCAGGAAAAGTACGGCAAGGCGCGCTGTTTCAATACACCGCTGGTTGAGCAGGGCATCATCGGCTTCGCCAATGGCTTGGCCGCCCAGGGCTCAACGCCGGTGGCGGAGATCCAATTTGCCGACTATATCTTTCCGGCCTTCGACCAGATCGTTAATGAATCGGCCAAGTTCCGTTACCGGTCGGGGGATCTGTTCAATGTCGGCGGCCTGACCATTCGCGCGCCTTACGGTGGCGGCATCGCCGGCGGCCTCTATCATTCCCAGTCGCCGGAGGCCTACTTCGCGCATACCCCAGGCCTCAAGGTCGTAGTGCCGCGCAATCCGCACCAGGCCAAGGGCCTGCTGCTGGCCGCGATTCGCGATCCCAATCCGGTGCTGTTCTTCGAGCCCAAGCGGCTCTATCGCGCCTCGACCGGCGAGGTGCCGGAGAGCGATTACCAGCTTCCTCTAGGCGAGGCCGAGGTGATCAAGGAGGGCAGTGATATCACCCTGCTGGCCTGGGGCGCCCAGATGGAAGTCATCGAACAGGCCGCCGAGCTTGCCGAGAAGGAAGGTATCTCCTGTGAGGTCATCGATCTGCGCAGCATACTGCCCTGGGACGTCGAGACCGTGGCGACCTCGGTCTTGAAGACCGGCCGGCTGTTGATCAGCCATGAGGCTCCGCTGACCGGCGGCTTCGCCGGCGAGATCGCCGCCACCATCCAGGAGCGTTGCTTCCTGTACCTGGAATCGCCGATCAGCCGGGTCACCGGCCTGGACACGCCCTTCCCGCTGACGCTTGAGAAGGAATACCTGCCCGATCGCCTCAAGGTCTTCGAGGCGATCAAGGCCAGCGTGGCGTACTAGCACCCGGTATCCGGACAGGAGAGCAATGATGAGTGATTTTATGCTGCCCGATATCGGCGAAGGTATCGTGGAGTGCGAGGTGGTCAAGTGGCTGGTCGGTGAGGGCGATGTGATCGAGGAAGACCAGCCCGTCGCCGAGGTGATGACCGACAAGGCGCTGGTGGAGATTCCTGCCCCCTATCATGGCAGGGTCACCCAGCTGTATTACCGAGAGGGTGACATCGCCAAGGTGCATGCGCCGCTCTTTGCCCTGGTGGGAGACGAGACCAGCGAGGCCACCCCGGCCAACCATGAGAGACAAGCGGAACCGAAGGCAGAAAGGGCTCCGGCGGGCTCCCCGCAAACAGAGCACCGGGCTTCCCCTGATGAGGTGTCAACGCCACAGCCGCACGACACTCCGGCTGCAACGCCTGTGGCCGCCGCTGTCGACTTTATCCTGCCGGATATCGGCGAGGGTATCGTCGAGTGCGAGATCGTCGAGTGGCGTATCCAGGAAGGCGATGAGATCGCCGAAGACCAGCCGGTGGTCGATGTCATGACCGACAAGGCGCTGGTGGAGATCACCGCGCCGGAGGCCGGCCGCGTGAGCCGGCTTTACTATCAGCAGGGCGAGCATGCGCGGGTGCACTCACCGCTGTTTGCCTATCAACCAGAGGCGTCGTCCATATCCGCCGGGTCTGCCGCAGCAGCCGAGCCGCAAGAGAACCGTCCTCAGGAGCGCCGACAGCCAGACGCTGTTGATGAGGGCGCGATGTCGTCGTCGAGCGCGCCACAGCAAGGGCGTGCCTCAAACCAAGGCCAGGGGGCTTTCGGGCGGGTTCCGGCGAGCCCGGCGGTGCGCCGGCTGGTACGAGAGCATGCGCTGAGCCTTTCTGATATTCCCGGGTCAGGCAAGCATGGCCGGGTGCTCAAGGACGACGTGCTTCGTTTCCTCGAACAGGGCGCACAAGACGGACAGGGCGGCGAGCATCGCCAAGCAACGTCTACTGCAATGCCTGCGCCGTCGGCAGCCGATGCAACCTCCGCGGTGGGCGAGGTGCGCATCGAGCCCCTCAAGGGTGTTCAAGCGGTAATGGCGCGGCGCATGGTGGCGTCGGCCAGCAGCATCCCGCATTTTGCCTACGGTGACGAAATCGATGTTACCGAGCTGCTGGCGCTGCGCGAACGCCTTAAGCCCGATGCCGAGGCGTTGGGAGTGCGATTGACGCTGATGCCCTTCTTCATGAAGGCGCTGGCGCTTGCGGTACAGGAATTCCCGATTCTCAACAGCCGGCTCAATGATGAAGTGACCGAGATTCACTACCAGAGCGCCTGCAATATCGGCATGGCGGTGGATAGCCGTGTCGGCCTGATGGTGCCCAATGTGAAAGGCGTCGAGCGCAAGAGCCTGCTGGCCATCGCTGGCGATATCGCCCGGCTGACTCAGGAAGCACGGGAAGGCCGCGTGCAGCAGGCGGATCTCAAGGGTGGCACCATCAGCATCTCCAACATCGGTGCCCTGGGCGGCACCTACGCCACCCCGATCATCAATGCCCCGGAGGTCGCCATTGTGGCGATCGGCAAGACCCAGCGGCTGCCGCGCTTCGATGCCGACGGCCAGGTGGTGAGCCGGGCGATCATGACCGCGACCTGGTCGGGCGATCATCGCCTGATCGACGGTGGCACCATCGCTCGTTTCGTCAATCGCTGGAAGGGGTATTTGGAGTCGCCGCAGAGCATGATGCTGCACCTTGGCTAGGCAATGTATGCCGATTTGCTGGCGGTGGGGCAGGTGGACGCGAGGGTCTTTCGCCAGGGATGGCGAAAGTAGCGCCCATGGAAGGGGTCACAGCGCCCTCGCGATAATCTGCCGCCAACCCGAGGAGGTGTTGACGTACACTCGATGGCCAATACTGAACGACATCGTAACGGGATGAGCCCATGACGGCGACGTCGCTCCAGCAGTTCTATATCCCGGAAGAGCAGTCGATCTACCTGCTCAGCCATGACGATGCCAAGAAGCTCAAGGATTGGGTGGCGCTCTGCCAGACCCAGCTCGAGCAGCTCGGCTATCGTGATATCGCCCTGATCGGCAAGGGCGCCTATGGCTTCGTGTTCGCCGGTCGGGCGCGGGGCCCGGCCGGCGAGGTCGAGCACGTCTTCAAGTTCACCCGGGTAACGCTTCCCCAGCAGTTGCAGGATCGGCTCGAGGAAGAAGCCTTCATGCTCGAGCAGGTCGAGCACCCGCGGGTGCCAAAGCTGATTGCCTATCAGCGGGTGCGCAATCAGTCGATCCTGGTCATGGAGCGGGCGCCGGGGGAGAATCTCGAAGAGGTGTCGTTGCGCCATGGTCGATTGTCGCCGCGGCTGGTGGTGCATATTGCCGCTCAACTGGCTGACATCCTGCGCCACTTGAGACGTGAGTCCGGGCGGCGCAAGCCGCTGGTTCATGGTGACATCAAGCCCTCGAACCTGGTCTTCGATGCCGCCACCGAGCGTATTGCCCTGATCGACTGGGGCTCTTCGGTCTTTGCTCAGCTCGATGAACGCTTGCAGCACGTGGCTACCAACGTCATGGAGCTGATGTCCGATAACCTTCAGCAAACCAACGCCCGCCTTGGCGATGTCTATTTCATTGGCGAAGAGCAATTGAATGGCGCGCTGTCATCGCCACGTTTCGATGAGCAGGGCGCGGCCGGGGCGCTATATGCCTTGGCCTCCGGGCAGTCCTGCCGCTTCGGGCACCGGGCGATACCGGCCACCTCGCTTGGCCTGCCGATGGAATTTGCCCGCATGCTCGATGCCATGCTCTCGCCGGACCCGGCGCTGAGAATGCGGGCCGGGGACTACTTTCTCGAGCAGATGCCCCGGCTGGCGCGTACTGTGATGGTCGAGCTCGATGAGCCCCCCGAGGCGTCGTTGCTGCCCGTCTGGGTGCGTCCGGTTGGGCGCGAGATCGACACCGTGGTCTACAGCTCGCGCAAGGCCTTCCTACGCGAGGAAGGCGCGCCGGAGCAGATGAGCGAGGTCAACGACGTTCAGCTCGACCGTTACTACAAGAATTTCATGCAGGGCATGGGGGAAACCGAGAAGGCCTTCCTGGCGGCGGTCAGTCGTCTCGGTCGCTATCCCGTGGTAGGTGGCCTGGCGATTCGCTGGGAAACGGACGGCATCTACGTCGATATCTCGCTTAACCTGCATGATCCCGCCCTCAAGGCGGCCTTCGTCAGCGCCGTCAACAACATGATTAATCTGGCGAGGGCCATCTACCGTCGCGGGATCTTCAAGAGCTGCCTGTTCAATGCTCGTGAGACCCTGCACGTCGACCGGCTGGGGCCTGATCGGCCTTTTATTCTCACCCCGGACATGCGCTTGCCTTACGAGGTCAGCGCGGTACCCGAGCTCGAGGATCACACCCGGGTGCATTCCTATTTCGAGGATGGCCCCGATCCGGAAGAATTTCTGGTGCTGCCCGATGAGATCATTGCCTCTCTGGAGGCGCTCAATGATATCCACCATACCGGCATGATCATCTTCGAGGCGCTGCCCACCCACCTGAAGATCCACAGCTACTACCGGCTGCTGGATCCGGGCCGCGAGTCGGAGTTTCGCAAGCGACTGGATGATATCCTCGCGGCGGTGGGGTTGATCGAAGGCCTTGGCGTCTCGGGCTTCATGAAGATGCCTTACAAGGACACCAAGTTCTTTGCCCACATCGAGCGCATGCCGGAGCGCTTCTATCCCAAGAACCCCTATCTAAAGAACCCTTTCGCCTCATAAGGCCGTCCGCCAACCACGTCCTTCGCACTGGCCGCTCAAAGGCCCGGCCATATTTAAGCCAGCTACCGATTAGGCCGCTACCGGGGTGCCTGCTCGGGCTACATCCAGGCGCTGCCTCTGGCAAGATAGGGGGATGGATGTCAGTAACGAATAAGGACGTGGCATGGCCCATCTTTTACGCATCGTGATGATTCACGGCCACCTTGACGGTGTGGTCGAGCTGAATGTCGACGGTCACACCAATATTTGCGGGACCAACGCCTCGGGCAAGACCACCTTGCAGCGCCTGGTGCCGGTGTTTTACGGCGAACTGCCCAACAAGGTCGTGCCCAAGACGCGCATGAAGTTCGATGCCTTCTATCTGCCGCATCGCAACAGCTACTTGGTATATGAATATCGGCGCGAGGCCGGCAATGTCTGCCAGGCCGTGTTGACGCGCAAGAGCGATGGTGGCGTCGAATATCGCTTCGTGGGCGCGCCTTATCGCCCACAAGACTATCTGGTGGAGAGCGAGGCCGGTGTGGCGGCCCTCGATTACAGTCAATGGGCCAGCGAATTGCGCCGCAATGGGGTGAGCGTATCGGCCAAGCTGGGGGCTACCTCCGAATACCGCTCGGTGATCCAGAACGATTTCACCCAGCTGCACGGCAACAGTCGTGATGGCCTCAAGCTGCGCCAGATAGCCGCTCAGTTCAGCCTGGTGAAGCCCGAACACCGCATTCGCCACATGGAGAAACTGATCTCGGCAGTGCATGCCAAAGAGGGCAAGATGGATACCCTCAAGACCATGTTGGCGGCGATCTTCGAGGAAGATGGCGTCGAACTGCCGGTGACCCGGATTCGCAATACCAAAGCCCGCGACTGGATCGCGCAGATGCGTCAGTCGATGCGCCTGGAGCCCATGCAGCAGTTGGTGACGCGGCTTGGGGAAGTGGATCGCGATATCGCTGACCTGGAAGCCACGCTATGGCAGCTCAAGCCCCAGCTGGAAGCCGACCGACATCGTGCCGAGCGCGGCCTGGCCGATAGCGATGAGCAGCTCGGCGCGCAGCAACGTGACTTCCAGGCCCGCGAGCGGGACTACGAACAGACCCGTGACGCCCTTAACGACCGCTTCAGCGAGTTGAACAGCGAGCTTGAACGTACCCAAAACGAGCTGACCGATCTTCAGCAGCAGTACGAGCGTTTCGCCGAGGCGGACATGCCGGCCCTGGAGCGTGACCTGGAAGCCTTGCCCCAGTGGCGTGAGCAGCACCAGCAGCTTCGCGAACACCTGAATCACATGCAGGAAGCCGTGCAGGCCAGCCAAGCGCAGCTGGATGGCCGCCTGCGCGAGCTGGCCGATGTGCTGGCGCGGCAGACAGAGGAAACCCAGGGGATCGTCGATGCGCTGGGCGATGAAAAAACCGCGAGTCGCGAACAGCAATGGGAGGCCGAGCGCAACATCGAGTCGCGCTACCAGGGTGAGCGTTCGAGCCTCGAAGATAGTTACCAGGCGCGTCTTGCCCAAGGCGTAGAGCGTTTGGCCGAACTCAAGGCGCAGCTTGCATCCACCGCCCAGACCGCGGAAGAGGCCCAGGAGGCCGAACTGGCCCAGGCACGCCTGGACCAGGCGCAGAGCGATCGTAATGCAGCCTCCGAGAGCCTGGATGGCGTGCGCCACGAGCACGAGACCCTCAAGCACGAACGTGACGCGGCCGAGCGAGAGCGCGAAGCGGCCAGACAGCGGCTGTCGGAGGCTCGGAACCACGGTTATGCGCTTCATCAGCAACGTGACCCGGCCCAGGGCAGCCTGCGACATTTCCTGCGCTACCACCGCCCGGGCTGGGAGCAGCAGCTGGGCAAGGTGATTGCGCCCGAGTTGCTCGAGCGTCGCGATCTATCGCCGCAGCTCTCGGAGGAGGCGCCCGAAGGGGAGCCGCGTGACCTTTTCGGTGTGACGCTGGATCTGGCGGCGATTGACCTGCCCGATTATGCCCAGGACGAAGCCAGCCTGATGGCGGCTATCGAGGCGGCCGAAGAGGCGCGTCAGCGGGCGGAGGTCGAGCTCCAGTCGGCCGAGAAGCAGCTCAAATCAGGCCACGACCGTGTTCGGCAGGCCGATGAGCGCCTGGGGCAGGCGCGAATTGCGCTCAGGCGCGCCGACGAGGAAGTGAAGTACGCCTTCGAAGCACGCAGCCATCAGCAGGAAAGGCATGCCCGGCAGCAGAAGGAACGTCGTCTGGCGGGCGAAGAAGCGCTGGCGGTTCAGGAGGCGGCTCAGCAGGCGTTGCGTGACGAAAAGCGTGAACAACTGGAGGCACTGTCGGAATCTCACCAGGCGCAGCTTTTGGAGCTGAAGGCCGATGGGCAGAGCCGGCTGGATGGTCTGGACGAACAGATTCGCCAGCATAGGCAGCGGCTCGTCGACTTGAAGGATGAACACCGGCGTCAACGCGAGGAGCTGGAAGCCGCCTATGATCGAGAGCTGCAGGAGCAGGGCGTGGACCCCGTTACGCTGCGAGACACCCGCGCGCGTTTGACAGCGCTCGATGAGCGTATCCGGACCACGGCTCGGCGCCGGGAAGAGCTCGACGCCTATACTCGTTTCATGCGCGTTGATTGGGGCGAGCGCAAGCCACAGCTGGTCGACAAGGAAGCGGTGTTGTCCCGTGACCTCCAGGCGGTCAAGCGCGAGCTCGAGCAATGCAGGCAGGATTTCCAGACAGCCAAGTCGGCACATCAGGATAGGGTCAAGACACTCAAGGCCCAGCGCGACTCGCAGCAGCAGGTGATCGACGCCCTTAAACCGCTGCTGAGCCAATTGGACGGCCTGGGGCTTGGCGCCTCGACACAGCCGATCAGCGAGATGCCCGGTGATGTGCATGAACGCATGGAGCGGACACGCCAAGCCCTGGCCAGTCGCAGTCATGAACTGGACACCCTGCGCAAGGGCTGCGAACAGGTGGAAGGCGAGTTGATCAAGGGCGCCAGCGCGGGCTTCGTCGAGACCCTCGACGCCGAGCGGGCCAAACTCGTGGAAGATGATCCTGAGCAGGCCGGTAACCCTCGACGCCAGCTACCGTTGCTGCGTGGCATGCTCCAGCTGCTGGAGGATCAGCAGCAGCAGTTGATACAAGAGGGCCGCAACCTGGGCGATGACCTGGACAAGTTCTTTACCGTGTTTCGCGACCTCAATCGCCGCATCAGTGCTCAGAGTCGTCGTCTGTCCGAAGAGGTCGCCGATGACCTGCGCCTCGAGGGCATCAGCAAGGCCGAGGTGCGCATCCAGTCGACCATCGATGAACTGGGCTTCTGGGAGCCGTTGAAGCTGTTTGCCGAGCATTTCAGGGCCTGGCGCGGCGACGGCCTGCCCAGCGATGACTATCTCAATGCGCTGGCCGATGTGGTGGACCTGCTGCGCAGTGATCAGCAATACAGCTTCGAGAGCCTGCTGCGCCTCGAGCTTTACTTGAACGAGGGTGGCAACGACCTGGTGATCAAGAATGATCGCCAGCTTCTGGAGTCGTCTAGCCATGGCATGGCCTACCTGATCCTGTGCAAGTTCCTGCTTGCCTTCACTCGCTTGCTGCGCGGCCAGGCGGATATCGCCATTCATTGGCCCATCGATGAGATTGGCACCTTGGCCTATCACAACGTCGAAAAACTCTTCGATGCCTGCGACAGCAACCGCATCCATATCGTGGGCGCCTTTCCCAATCCCGAGTCGGACGTGCTGATGCTGTTCCACAATCGCTATCTGATCGATCGCGATGATAGCCGCGCCAACCGTCGTTGTCTGAAACGAATCGAACCGCGACTGAGTCGCCTGGCCGAGCGGCTGCAGGCCCGCGCTACCGAGGAGGTCGCAGGATGATCGAACATGGCCCCTTGATCGAGCGGCTGTTGGCCGGTGACTTCATCTGTGCGGTGAGCGACGAGAACGCCTTTCGTCGTCTGCAGGACGAGCAGACCCGCGAGCAGCTCGATACCTACCTGCGCCCGCTCAATCGGCGGCTGGCCGCCAACCCGGAGGGCAGCGTCTATTTCCTCGCCTGGCGAAACGTCAACGACGAGGCACGAGAGCAGCTCTCTCAACAGCTGGGCGAGACGCTTCACAGCCTGTTGCCCCTGCTTGAATGGCTGCGGCTGGTGCAGGAGGCGTTGGGGCGCGATGCCCTGGTTGCCCCGGGTGATGTGCTCAAGCCCGCCGAATTCAGCGCCAAGTGTGAGGATAACCAGAGCCTTCGCGAGCGGTTGGAGAGGCTTGCCACCGATAGCTTCTTCGGTTCCCAGAGCGAGCAGCTAGACGCCCAGTTGAAACAGGTCTTCAAGCGCCTCAAGGAGCATGGCTATCTGCTCCAGCCGCATGCCGACCGTCAGGTCTATCTGGTGACCGGCAAGGTCGACTATCTGATCGATCTGGTGCGTTTCATTCGCGACGAAGAGAACCTGCCCATCGACGAGGAGGCGCCGACGACTCAGGAGGCCCTGCTGTGAGCGAGGTCCACACCCTGGAAAGCCGACTGTTGACGACCGGTACCGAACGCCTCGCGCTGCTGGGCAAGCACGCCGATGCACTGATGCAGGGCTACACCCGCGATGAGGTGCCCCTCGAGGCACTGACGGATGCCGCGCTGCGCAAGTTGCTCGCGGCTCGTATTCTGTGGCGCCCGGACGAGCAGGGCGGTGTGAAGCTGTCTCCCAAGGTTCGGGATCTGATCGCCGAGATGCTGGCCGACGAGACCCGGCGGCACGTCAATGCCGATGTCGCCGAGACCCTGGAGCTTATCCGCAGCCTGGTGCAGAGCTACCGCGAGGCGCGAAGTCGCGGTGAATACTGGCAGCAGGAGCAGCAGCTCTTGCGCCTGCGTCAGGAGGTGGATGACCTCAATGGTCGCTTCGCCGATGCCATCGACAGCCTCTGGCAGCGCCTCAACAGCGATTTTGGGTTTGTCAGTCGTTTGAACGACAAGATTCGTGAGAATCATCGCGCCCAGAAGCAGATCGAGCGCCTTCTGGATGGCCTGACGCTGATCGACTTCGACGAGCTGATCGATCTGGTGGGTAGCGATGGCACGCTGCGCAAGTTGTTGATCAGCCAATTGCAGCAGCAACTTAGCCAACACTACACCAGCCTGCGCGAGGTGCAGCGACGCCTGACCGAGCTGATGGCACGCTTTCGTCAGCAGCAGTCGCAAAGTCGCCTGGTGGCGGGAATGGCCGCCTTCCTACGTGAGCATCTTGGGTTCGTGCCCGGCAACTATGCCCGTCGTAGCGAGGTCCCGGCACTGGTCAACCGTGCCACGCCTCTTGTCGCGGCGGCGGCGCCCGCGCTGGACCGCCACCAGGATACCGCTGTGCTCAGCGAGCTGATACGAAAGCTACCGGTGCCGGTGCACTCGCCACAGACCGTGGAAGCCGCGCAACCCGCCGAACAACAGCAGGAATCCCATGTCGCTGCTCGCCAGCAGGCCCTGAAGCAGGATGTCGAACACTTCTATCTGACGGTGGTCGACGAGGCGGATGTCTCCGGCGTCAGCGCCTTGGGCTATCTACATGCCAGGGAGCTGGAATGGCAGGACGAGATTTGGCTGTTCCAGGTGATCGCCGAGTATCAGAGCCTGCCGCGTAGCGAGCAGCGCGCCTTCCGTCTTCATCAGGAAGAGAGCCAGGCCAGCAGCTATAACCATGTGCGGCTGATCCATGACGTCACCCTCACGCTGGCGCTTTCCGCATGACGTTCTCTGGTGCCACCCGTCGCGCTCTCAACGAAGTCGAACGCCGGCTGCGCGGTCAGCCAGCGCTCGACAAGCCGCGCAGTGCCAAATGGGTCAAGGAGGTCGAGGCGTGGTGTGAGCAGCAGGATATTGATCTTCGCTCAAGGCTGAGCGTCAAGACGCTGAAATTCGATCGTGACCTGCTTTCCCAGATGAATGATGTGTTGGAGAGCCATGGGCAGGCGCCACTCGGAGTCAGCCTCAGTGGGCTCACGACGTCAGAACAGGCCGTTCTGGGCAATGAGGAAGCGAAGGGAGTGAGAGAACGCCCGCGCTCGCGGCGTGTGCTGGTCAACCTGCCAGTCGATTCTTCTCTGTCTTGGCTTTCTGACGAGTCCCGCCAATATCGCGATCTGGACTGGCCGTCGATTGACCTGAGGGTCTTCGATGCACTCATCGAGATAGAGAATCTCGACAGCTTCTATGCCTTTAGCGGCGACACAGAGGCCAATGCCAGTCGCGCTACAATCGCAAGTCACACTTATCGGCCGTTGGTGGTCTATCGCGGTGACAAGCACTACGGCGAAGGGTTCGCCGACTTGGCCAGGGCGTGGAGTGCCACGGGTAAGCCGCATGGCTATCTGGGTGACTTCGATGCCTCCGGTGTGTCGCTAGCGCTTTCGGGCCACTCAACACACCTGATCTTGCCGCCATTGGACTGGCTTGTCGCCAATGTGATCGGCGAGCACCTGCCTCCAGGTCAGTTAGAGACACAGGCCGGGCTTCGCCGTCACCTGGAAAGGCTGGGGCGATACCATCCCTTGCCGTCTTACCTAGCGCTTATACTCGATAAGCAGCGTGGGCTTCGGCAACAGTGGTTTGGGGCCGATCTCGAGTGGATACCGCTGCACCCGTGATCGGATCAAGCTTCTTGCGACAAAATGAGCTGCGACTGAATGAGTAGAGGTTGCTATAGCGAGGCCGCCGAGCGAGCCGCCTGGTCGTAGAGCCCCGACATGGCACGCAGCAGCCCGGCCATCTGGTGCATGTCCTCGCGGCCGATGCCCAGCGAGGACAGCGATTCGACCAAACAGTCCTCGCGGATCTCGGCATAGCGCTGGCAGGCCGCACGCCCTTCAGCGGTGGTGCGAAACAGGGTTTCCTTGCCCTGTTTCTCGCCGGCCACCAGGCCATGCTTGCCCAGTTTCTTCAGCGCATAGGTGACGGTGTGGGTGTCCTCGACGTTGAGCACCAGGCAGATATCCGCCTGGCGCTTGGCGCGTTCACGATGGTTGACGCTGTGCAGCACCAGCACATCCAACACCCCAAGCTCCGGATATCCCGCCGCGGTCATGCAACGCACCATCCAGCGGTTGAAGGCATGCCCTGAGATGATCATGCCAAACTCGAACTCCGACAGCTCCTGTGCGCTGTGTGAGAGGTGTTCCGACGACACGATCGGGCCTCGGCGGGTCGCGGCGGGTGCGACGGCGCTGTCCTTGCTCATCAACTGTTCCCCATGGCCTCGGGCAGGTAGGTGACTATCTGTGGAAAGAGAGTGATCAGGATAACACCCAGCAGCATCAGGCCGAAGAAAGGCAGCGCGGCCCTGGCGATATGCAGAATGTTGCGTCCGGTCATGCCCTGCAGCACGAAGAGATTAAAGCCAACCGGCGGGGTGATCTGTGACATCTCCACCACGATCACCAGGAAGATACCGAACCAGATCAGATCAATGCCAGCGGCCTCGACCATCGGCAGCATGATCGAGGTGGTCAGCACCACCACCGAGATGCCATCGAGGAAGCAACCCAGCAGGATGAAAAAGACCGTCAGCACGGCCAGCAGCATCAGCGGTGACAGCCCCAGGGTGCCGATCCAGGCGGCCAGGTCGCTTGGCAGACCGGTGAAGCCCATGGCAGCGGTCAGGAAGGACGCGCCAGCGAGGATGAAGGCGATCATGGTCGAGGTCTTGACCGCACCGAGCAGCGCGTCCATGAAGATGCGCCGGCTCATGGCGCCCTGCAGCTTGGCGAGCAATAGCGACAGCACCACGCCGACGGCGGCCGCCTCGGTGGGTGAAGCGATACCGGCATAGATCGAGCCGATCACGCCTACGATCAGCGCGAAGAGGGGTATCAGCCGCCGGGAGGCACGCAGCTTGTCCATGAAGCTCATGCGGGCTTCGGCTGGTGGCACTTTGTCGGGATAGCGCCAGGACCACAGCATCAGATAGCCGGCGAACAGCGTGATCAGCATCACGCCCGGCAGCACGCCGGCCATGAACAGACGTGCGATGGACTGATCGGTGGCGACCGCATAGACGATCAGGATGATTGAGGGGGGAATCAGCAGGCCAAGGGTCGCCGAACCGGCCAGAGTCCCCAATACCAGGCGTTCATCGTAGCCCCGCTTGGTCAGCTCTGGAATCGACATCTTGCCCATGGTGGCGCAGGTGGCAGCCGATGAGCCGGAGACCGCCGCAAAGAGGCCACAGCCGACCACATTGGTATGCAAAAGGCGCCCGGGAATGCGTTGCAGCCAGGGCGAAAGACCGCTGAACATGTCTTCGGCAAGTCGCGAGCGAAACAGGATCTCGCCCATCCAGATGAACATCGGCAGGGCGGTCAGTTCCCAGCTGTAGCTGGCGCTCCAGATATCCGAGGCCATCACGTCGCCGGTGGGAATCGAGCTGAACTGACTGATGGCGATCCAGGCGAGCCCCATCAGGGAAAAGGCCACCCATACGCCGCTGCCGAGCAGCAGCAGTAGGGTGACCAGTAATACGGTCATCATGACGAGCATGGGAGTACTCCGCGCTTATTCGTGGCCGCTATCGTCGACCTGGAAGGTCGCCGGGCGAGTCAGGGCAATGACCAGGGTATTTACCCAGGCCTCGAGCAACGCCAGGCAGAACAGCAGGGTGCCGATCAGCATGGCGCTTTGCGGAATCCATAGCGGAATGCGTAAAAGCCCGTAGGAGGTCTCATTGAAGGCAATGCTGTCGGCCAGCAGACGGTATTCATAGAAGGCCAGATAGCTGGCCAGCAGCAGCGCCAGGCTCAAGCACCATAGCTCGATGAATACCCGGACCCTGGGGGGCAGGTTGCTGATCAGCAGGGTCACGCGGATATGGCCGCCATTGACGAAGGTGTAGGCCAGCCCCAGGAAGCTGGCGCCTACCAGCAGGAAGCCGGAGATTTCTGAGAGGCCGGGGATGGTCAGCCCCAGGCTGTCCAGGCCCAACTGTTCTGCGGCCATGTCGGCCAACCGTCCAAGGATCTGGGCGGTGATCAGTGTACAGATCACACTCAGGCAGAGGGCCGCACCATAGGCCCCGAGGTCATACAGCGGGCGAAGTCGGAATTGCATGAGAAGTACCTAGGCGAGGGAAGGGTTAGGCCCCGGCAACGTGGCCGGGACCCTAGCTAACCGTTTGCTGTGCTGAACTTATTCTTGTGCGCCTTCCTTCGCATCGCGGTAGTTCTGGAGAATCTGCATGCCCTGGGGGCCGGCGCGATCGACCCACTCTGCGGTCATCATGCTGCCGATGTCTTGTAATGCCTTGGCCAGTTCCGGGGTAGGCTCGCTGACGGTGATGCCGTTTTCCTTGAGGGTCGCCAGGGCGTCCTGAGTTTCCTGGCGGCTCATGTCCCAGCCGCGCTGCTCGGCTGTCTTGGCGGCCTCGAGTACGGCCTGCTGGGTCGCTTCATCCAGGCGTGAGAAGGCTCGCTCACTGACGATCACCATGTTCTTGGGCAGCCACAGCTGGGCGTGGTTGAAGTGGCTCAGATAGTCCCAGGCCTTGGTGTCGGCACCGGTGGCCGGCGAGGTCACCATGGCATCGACACGGCCGGTGCTGAAGGCGGTTGGGATGTCCGGCACCTCGATTTGCGTCGGCACGGCATTGGCCAGGCTCGCCAGGCGCTCGCTCGAGGTGTTGTAGGCGCGCATCTTGAGGTTGCGCAGATCCTCAATCTTCTCGACCTCACTCTGGGTGTAGATGCCCTGCGGTGGCCAGGGTACGGCGAATAGCAGGCGCAGCCCCTGTTTCTCGAGCTCCTCGCCGATGATCTCGCGAGAGGCCTCCCACAGTGTCCAGGCATCTTCGTAGTTGGCCGCCAGATAGGGCACCGAGTCGACCTCGAAAATCGGATTCTCGTTGGCCAGACGCGACATGATCAGCTCCCCCGCCGGGACGATGCCGCGACGGACTGAGTTCTTGATCTCAGCATGATCGATCAGCGAGCCGTTGGAGTGCACGGTGATATCGAGCTCACCGTCGGTGGCGTCGCGTACGTCATCGGCAAATTCGCGAATGTTCACGGTATGGAAGGTGCGGTCGCCATAAGGGGTTGGCATGTCCCATTCGGTGGCGGCCTGGGCGTTGGAGGCAAGCGTCAGGCTCGCGGCGGCAACACCGAAGCTGACGAGACTTGCGCTGGCAAAGGTCTTGGCGGTCATCGAAAAATCCTCATTGTTATTGGCGAGGTTGTTATCGGGGCATCGGTACATGGCCAAGCATCACATGGATACGGCGGAACCAAGGTACGAGAGGAAGCCTAGGTTGAGATAGTCGTCGGCGTCAACGATATTTCGACTATTTAGTAGCGTTTTAATAACAAAATGTAGATAAATTATTTTTCCTAGGCGTGCGATAGCTAGGTCGAGGAGGTAAAAAAGAGTGGAGTCCCGGTACGGCAGCTTGCGTATCGCGAGAGGTAGGTAGGGTAGACACGGCCCCGGCGAGCTGGAGACAAGGGGTCAGACCAGTCCGCGGGCGTGCATCAGGTCGGTAATGATCGGCACCGGCGTCATAATGTGATCGCGCGTCAGGTCCCCGGCCCGCTTGGCATCGCGGGCGAGTATCGCATCGACGAGGTCGGCATGCTCCTGGCGCTTGGCCGCCAACGCCCGGTCGGAAAATACCGTTTGGCAGAGCCATAGGTGGCGATAGCGAGCGGCCTGGTCGAAAAGGCTCTCTCGAGCTATCAAAAGCTGGCGCGAACCACAGCCGGCCACCAGGGCGCTGTGGAAGGCCTGGTGTCGCCTGTCCCAGATGTCGAGCATTTCATCCGCACCATGTACCTCGGCCACCTTGGCCAGCGTGTGGGCCTTGGCCAGTATCTCTGCCTCCCAGGTGTCGTCGCCGCGCTCGATAGCCAGTTGCACCAGCATGGCCTCGAGCTGGGACCGGGCATCATAGATATCGGCAAGCTCCTCGATCGACATGGGGGCCACGCGATAGCCGCGCTGACTGATGGCCACCACCAGGTGCTCGGATACCAGCTGTGACAGAGCTTCACGCAGGGGACTGATGCCGAGGGCATATCGCTCTTTCAGACGACTCATCAAGAGTTTCTCACCCGGCTGGTAGACTCCACAGATGATGTCCTGCTTGAGCCAGGCATAAGCACTGATTCCCATGTTCTGGCGAGGCGTGCCTTGCTGTGTGCTGCTCTGGCGTGGGGGCTTGTCCTTGTGTGGGGGCTTGTCCTTGTGTGGGGGCTTGTCCTTGTGTGGGGACTTGTCCGTGGGGGAGGAGTGATCCATTGGCGCTATCCATCGCGGGGTGGTGACAGTATCAACATGATACCCAATCCGCAGGGAGCGAGCATATCGTCGCGGAGAGTCACTATTTTTCACGAAAGATTAAAATATCTATATTTTTAATATGCTGTTGTTATTACGCCTGACTATGGGTCCAACATTGGCCGAGCAGGCTTTTTGCAGACCCTGGGCGGCTTGAGGGTTGCTTTGTCATGCCGGCGCTATGGGAGCGTATCACCACCAATGGCCTTGACGTCGACACCCGTCAGCGTCTGCAACGTGCCTTCGCTGGCGGCGACTTCTGCCCCCCCGTCGGCGAGTACATCGTCGATCGAGTCAAGGGGCGCTTGGCTGATATGTGCTGAACCGAGCTGCAGAGTAGCGCTGCTGAAAACGACAAAGGCGCTCACTCCTTGCGCTGACGCAGCTCGCACCAGGCCGCATAGGTGCTGAGGAAGATGCGGCCGCTAAGGCTATCCAGTAAATCGCTTTGCTTGAGCTTGTCCATCACCGGTCCTTTGACCTCGGCCAGGTGCAGGGTGACCCGGGAGTCTTTCAGGCGCTGATTGATGGCATCGAGGCTCTCGAGGGCCGAGGCGTCGATCAGGTTGACCGCCGAGCAGATCAGGACGACATGCTCGACCTCAGGGCGGTTGGCAATCAGGGCATAGACGGTATCTTCCAAATAGCGGGCGTTGGCGAAGTAGAGGCTCTCATCGATGCGCAGCAGTGCTACATGGCTATCGCTTTCGACATCATGGCGGGTGATGTTGCGGAAATGCTCGGTTCCCGGCACGCGTCCGACCAGGGCGCTGTGGGGGCGACTGGTGCGATACAGGAAGAGGCCGATCGACAGCGCTACCCCGGCAATGATTCCCGCTTCAACCCCTTCGACCAGGGTCAACAGGATGGTGGCCGCCATGGCGGAAAAGTCGCTGCGCGAATAGCGCCAAGTCTGGCGGATCATCTTTACGTCGACCAGGGTCAGGATGGATACCGTGATGGTGGCGGCCAGAGTGGCCACCGGGAGATGGTAAAGTAACGGCGTTAACGCCACGGTCACCAGGGCAATGCCGATGGCGGCGATAGTGCCGGCGGCAGGGGTCTGGGCGCCGGCATCGAAGTTGATCACGGTCCGAGATAGTCCACCGGTGACCGGCATGCCCGCTGACACGGCGGCCGCGATATTGGCGGTGCCCAGTCCGATAAGCTCCTGATTGGGCGAGATACGCTGGCGGCGCTTGGCGGCCAGCATCTGGCCCATGGACACCGATTCGACGAATCCGACTACGCTCAGCAGCAGGGCGGGTATCAGCAGTTCGTGCCACAGGGAAAGATCGAGGACAGGCAGCGTCAGAGGCGGTAAGCCGCGGGGAATGTCGCCGACCACGGCAACGCCCTGATTGGCGAGATCGAAACGCCAAGTCACCAGCGTGGTCACGATCACGGCAAACACTGGACCTGCCTTGGCCAGCAGATCGGCGGCTCCCACGGGCAGACCTATCGCGCGCAGGCCCTGGCGGCCGTGGCGGCGCATCAGGACCAGGAAGGCGAGACTACCGGCTCCGATGGCAAGCGTCGCGGCATGTGTATCGGTCACGCCCGTAATCAGGTTCGGCAACAGCTCGGCGACGGTAAAGCCCCTAGCCGAAATGCCTAGTAGATTGGCGATCTGGCTGGTCGCAATCAATAGCCCCGATGCGGTAAGGAAACCGGAAATCACCGGGTGGCTGAGAAAATTGGCGAAAAAGCCAAGCTTGAGGACCCCCATCAGCGTCAGCATAAGACCCGAAAGCAGCGCCAGTACCATCGCCGCCTGCAGATATTCCGCGCTGCCGACTATCGCCACGGGCGCCAGGGCAGCGCCGGTCATCAGCGCAAGTATTGCGACCGGTCCCACCGCCAGAGTGCGGCTGGTCCCGAACAGCGTATAGGCCAATAGCGGCAGTATGCTGGCATAAAGCCCGACCACTGGTGGTAGTCCGGCGATGATGGCATACGCCAGCGACTGGGGAATGACCATGATGCTGACGATGATGCCGGCCACCAGATCGGCCGCAAACAAGCGGCCCGTGTAGTGAGGAAGCCAGGTCAGGATGGGAAGGTAGCGCTTTAGCATGGGCTCTACTTTTGGCTGGCAACGGCGGGAGCCGTGCGTGCACGAGATGTCCAGGCCGACCATGAGTAGAGCGCCAGGCCTACCCAGATCAGCAGAAAGCTCGTCAGTTGCAGCGGCGCCAGGGGTTCATGGAACACCAGCAGGGCGATACCAAACTGGATGCTCGGGTTGATGTACATCAGAAAGCCGAGGGTGGCCAAGCGTAGTCGTCGGGCTGCACCGGCAAAGGCCAGCAGCGGCAGGGCGGTAATCACCCCGCTGGTGATCAATAGCACCGTCTTGGTTGGGGTTTCCAGGAAGTGTCCACTGCCCTGGACGCCTAGCCAAGCGACAGCGGCCAGGGCCACCGGGAATAGCAACAGTGTTTCGACGAATAGCCCCGACAGGCCATCCAGCGGTACCTGTTTGCGCAGCAACCCATAGGTGCCAAAGGAGAAGGCCAGCGCCAGGGTGATCCAGGGCAGCTCACCCAGGCCCAGCAGCTGAATGGCGATGGCGATGCCAGCGAGGATGACCGCCACGCCCTGCAGACGGTGCATGCGTTCGCGCAGCACCAGCATACCCAGTGCTACATTGACGAGTGGTGTCAGAAAGTAGCCCAGGCTTGCTTGGAGCACCTGACGGCTTTCCACAGCATAGATATAAATGCCCCAGTTGATGCCAATCAACACCGCGCAGGCCAGCACCCGTCCGAGGCGCCGGGGCTCTTTTAGTGCGCCGATGACTGGTGACCAGCGTCCCAGGGCGCTAACGAGTATCACCAGAAACAGGCATGACCAGAGCACACGGTGCGGCAGGATCTCGAGGGCCGGCACGCCGTCGAGGAGGGCAAAAAACAGCGGGAAACAGCCCCACATGATATAGGCGCCCAGGCCAAATGTGACCCCCTTGGCAGCCTCTGGGTCGCGGGGTAAGGAAGTCGTCGTTTGTCCCATTGCTGCGTCCCTGCATCGCCTCGTAAAAGCCCTAAGCTAGCATAACGCTTGCATCAGCCCCAGCCGATGTTGATAGCGCGGGGCCAGCACCGCTCTTTCATCGGCAGGCGCACGACGACACGAGGCGGTCGAGACCGTTACGATAGGAACAGACTGGGTTGAATAACGGAGGGCATGTCATGAGCGACTTGAGAACCACTCTGGTGCAGTGCGACTTGCGCTGGGAAGACCCCGATGCCAACTGCGACATGCTCGAGGAGCTGCTCGGCGACCTGGGGTCGGCCGACACGGACCTGATCGTGCTGCCTGAGATGTTCGCTACCGGCTTCACCATGAACTCTCGGGAGATGGCCGAGCCCATGGCTCAGAGTAGAACCGTCGCCTGGCTTAGGCAGCAGGCAAGGTCGCGTGGCTGCGTGGTAACAGGCAGCGTTGCCATCGAGGATAACGGTAACTGTTACAATCGCCTGATATGGGCGCGGCCTGACGGTAGCATCACCCACTATGACAAGCGTCACCTGTTCCGTATGGCCGGGGAGCATGAACGCTATGGTGCTGGTGACGAGCGGGTGATCGTCGAACTCAAGGGCTTCCGACTGCTGCTGTCAGTCTGTTATGACCTGCGCTTTCCTGTATGGGTGCGTCAGCATCCGGATCACGAGGAGCATTTCGAGTACGACGTACTGCTGTGCATCGCCAATTGGCCGGCGCCGCGCCGCCAGCCATGGCGCACCCTCCTGGCAGCCCGGGCGATCGAGAATCTTGCTTATGTGATTGGCGTCAACCGCGTTGGTGAAGATGCCAAGGGTCTTGCCTATGCCGGTGATTCCATGCTGTTGGATTTCAAGGGCGAGTCCATAGTCGACCGTCCCCGTGATCAGCCTTTTCTGTACACCGCGACTCTCGAACGACAGCCGCTCGAGGATTTTCGCGACAAGTTTCCCGCCTGGCGGGATGCCGATGATTTTGAGGTTTCTCTTTAATGCGTTTGGACAAGTTTCTCAGTGACACCACCGACCTGACCCGCAGTCTGGCCAAGAAGGCCATGCATCGGGAAGAAGTCATGGTCGATGGTGTCGTCGTCAAGAACCCGGCTACCCAGGTCGGCTCGCACAACAGGGTGAGCTGGCTGGGGCAGGCGCTGGCATTGGTTGGGGTACGCTATGTGATGCTGCACAAGCCCGCCGGCGTCGAGTGCAGCGCTCGTCGCGGTCTTTACCCTCTGGCCCATGAGCTCATCGAGCTGCCCAAGGCAGAGCGGATGAACACAGTAGGGCGCCTGGACGTCGATACCACCGGCCTGGTGCTGATGACGGACGATGGTCAATGGTCGCATCGCATCACTTCGCCCAAGCGGCGTTGCGAGAAGGTCTATGAGGTGACCCTTGCCGAGTCGCTTCACGGTGAGGAAGCCCAGCGTGCGATAGAGGCATTTCAGGAGGGTGTGCTGCTTGACGGCGAGGAACAGCCGACCAAGCCGGCCACGCTCGAGATGCTTGGCTCTCATCAGGCCAGGCTGGTACTGATCGAAGGCAAGTATCATCAGGTCAAGCGCATGTTCGCCGCGATCGGTCATCATGTGACGGGCCTGCACCGTTCCTCCATCGGTCCGATTGAGCTGGATGCCGCCTTGGCTCCCGGAGAGTGGCGACACCTAAGCAAGGAAGAAATCGCCGCTTTTTAAGGCGATCCATACCGAGTAAGTATACCGTTATCTTGCTCGGTGTGATTTTGCGTATTGGGGCCTGGATTGAGAGAGCCTGAATTGAGCGCGGGTGATGGAGAGCAAGTCTTGAGTGGCAGGCCTGGAGAGAAAGTTCTGGAGAGAGGGTTCTGGAGAGAGTTCTAGAGAGAAAGGCCAGAAAAGCCACTCGGCTTTGCTAGATCAAAACCGGAAAATCAGTGAGGCGGTGGCCATGGTCAGGTGCTTGAGGTCGTTGGAGTCGATGACCTCGTATTCCATTTGCCCAATCAAGGAGCGGTGTAGCCGCATGTTGGCCCCCATGCCGTAGAGAGGAGCGGTACCACCTAGGGACCCTGACGAATCGGGGGAATTGGTGTCTCCGCGCCATTCTGCGAGCCCAGATTTGGCAAAGACGCCCACTCGCCCCATTTTTACACCGGCCAGCAGGCTGCCGTTTACGCTAATGGTGTCAAGGAGGGTGGGAGAGCCATCGAGTGATACAGAGACATTGTTGCTCTCTAGGTATGCAAGCTCTGCGCCGAATTCCAGGTGCGGAAGGCGAGAGAAGAAATAGCCTGCCATTACCCGAAAGCCGCTGGTATCGCCGTTGGCAGTACTCACTTGGCTTCCGCCAATTGTCAGACCATTGTCCAGAGTAAGGCCGCCGCCTTCGGCGTCCGCGTAGATCGAGCGGTTGTCAGGCTTGGCGGCCAATGCCGAGAAGCTAGTGCCCAGTAGACAGAGCAACGTCAAATGAATTAGCCAGCGGCTCAACGTTGGGGGCGTCATGTGATGTTCGCCTTTGCGTGGACCCCGGGAGAGTCAGCCATTAATCAGCTTAAAGCTTAGTGCTGGGAACGAAGTTTATCTACTTTTTGTCGCTCAGGGTCTTGGCGCTGTCACCGGCCTTCGCCTTGAATTTGCTGCGCAGGGTGAACAGCAGCGACTTGAAGGCCTGCGTCAATACAAAAACTACCCAGGCCGCCGTCGCGAGGATATTGACCATCAGCATTTTCTGGCTGCCGCTTAGCGGCGTAGCCAGGAGTCCCTCGACCACCACTGCAAAGAATAGCGCCATCAGCAAGGGGAGGGCGAAAAGGTGCATCTGCATCTCAGTGCGCCGACGGCGGACCCGGAAGCGGCGCAGGGTGATGCGCATCGGGCGGTGGCCCCAACTGACCACTAGGATGGTCGCGACCAGTGTCAAGGCCGCCACCGTTGGCATCGCCGAGCCATCCCAGACCGAGAAACTGACCGACCAGGCCAGGGCCAGCCACATGGCGCCCTCCAGGGCGGCAATGATATCGGCTGATTGGCGAACCCTTGGCATGTTGTCTCTCCCTAAATAAAGGCCACCATAATACGTAACCCGATGGGACTTGTCGCAAGCCGTTAGCGTAAGTGTTGCCGCTCTGAAGGCTAGCCGCTTCCGCTAACAACCGGGTTTGTCGGATCGTCCTGGGGCCACGCGGTGGGGGGGAGACGTTATACTATGCCCCCGCCATCCACTACACAGGATCCGCCGTGAATCAACTGACCATCACCACCCCCGACGATTGGCACCTGCACCTGCGCGATGACGAACCGCTTGAGGCGGTCTTGCCCTACAGCGCTCGCCAGTTTGCCCGGGCGATCATCATGCCCAACCTGACTCCACCGGTCACTACCACCGAGCAGGCACTGGCCTACCGGGAACGCATCCTGGCAGCGCTGCCTGAAGGGGTGAGCTTCGAGCCGCTGATGGTGCTCTACCTCACCGACAACACCCCGGCTGAAGAAATAGAGCGGGCCGTGGCTAGCGGTGTGATCAAGGCGGTCAAGCTGTATCCTGCTGGCGCTACCACCAACTCATCTTCTGGCGTGACTGATATTCGCCACTGCGATGCGGCCATCGGCGCCATGGCACGTATGGGCTTACCCCTGCTGGTTCATGGCGAGGTAACCTCGCCGGAGATCGATATCTTCGATCGTGAGGCCATCTTCATCGATCAGGTCATGACACCGCTACTCGAGCGCCATCCGAGCCTCAAGGTGGTGTTCGAGCACATCACCACCGCGGATGCGGTGAACTTCGTGCGCCAGGCGTCGGATAATGTCGCCGCCACCATCACCGCGCACCACCTGCTGTTCAACCGCAACCATATGCTGGTCGGCGGTATCCGCCCGCACTATTTCTGCCTGCCGGTGCTAAAGCGCGAGACCCATCGCGCAGCGCTGATCGAAGCGGCGACCTCCGGTTCTCCCAAGTTCTTTCTGGGCACGGATAGCGCGCCCCATGCAAGGGGGGCTAAGGAGTCCGCTTGTGGCTGTGCCGGTGCCTTCACCGCCCCCGCGGCCCTGGAACTCTACGCGACCGCCTTTGAGCAGGCAGGTGCATTGGATAAGCTCGAGGGGTTCGCCAGCCACTTCGGTGCGGACTTCTATGGACTGGCGCGCAACCAGGGCACGGTCACTCTGATGCGTGAGGACTGGCAGCTGCCAGACGCGCTTGACTATGTCGGCGATGAGGTGATCGTGCCGCTTATGGCGGGAGAGACGCTTGGCTGGAAACTGGCTGGCGCCTGAAATACGCATGCCACATGAACGACAGCTCAATGGCGACCGACTTATGATGGCTTTCACATGACTGGTGCACCCACCACGCTGCCCATCGAGGACCGTCTGCCGGCTATCCGTGAAGCGATGGCCGGGCATTCCCGGGCCCTGCTGGTTGCCGAGCCCGGCGCCGGCAAGACCACTCGGGTGCCGCTTGCCCTGCTCGACGAGCCCTGGTGCCGTCAAGGCAAGCTGCTGCTGCTCGAACCGCGCCGTGTGGCGGCAAGGCTTGCTGCGCGCTACATGGCCGAGCAGCTCGGTGAGCCGCTTGGCGAGACGGTGGGCTATCGCATGCGGGGCGAGAGTCGGGTGGGGCCCAATACGAAGCTAGAGGTCATCACCCAGGGAGTGCTGACGCGTCTCTTGCAGAATGACCCGATGCTCGAGGGCGTGGCCGGGATCATCTTCGATGAATTCCACGAGCGCAGCCTGGAGGCGGATCTGGGGCTGGCGCTGACCCTGGATGCGCAGCAGGGGCTTCGCGATGATCTGCGCTTGCTGGTGATGTCGGCGACCCTGGACGTGGACGCGCTGAAGCAAGTGCTGGGTGATGCGATCCCACTGATCGATTGTCCCGGCCGCACTTATCCGGTCACCACGCATTACCGACCTGTGAATGGGCGTGAGGATGCTGCCCGTCAGCAGGCCGCGGTCGTGCGTGAGGCTTTGGCTGAGAATGAGGGTGACCTACTGGTGTTCCTGCCCGGTGTCGGCGAGATTCGCCGCCTGGTGCGGGCGTTATCGAGCCTCGGTGATGACGTCTTGTTGCTCGAGCTACATGGCCGTTTGCCCCTGGCGCAGCAGCAACAGGCACTGAGCCGAGACGATCAGGGACGACGACGGGTGGTGTTGGCCACCGCCATCGCCGAGTCCAGTGTGACCGTGGATGGCGTGCGAGTGGTGATCGATGGCGGCTTCGAGCGGGTGCCGGTCTTTCAGCCTCGCCTTGGCCTGACGCGATTGGCCACCCAGCGCCTCAACCGGGCCAGCGCTGATCAGCGGCGTGGCCGTGCCGCTCGACAGGGGATGGGGGTATGTTACCGACTATGGGCCGATGAACAGCCGTTGCCGGCTCACGGTGACCCCGAGATCTTGCAAGCCGACCTGGCGCCGCTGGCCTTCGAGCTGGCGCGCTGGGGGATTCAAGATGCCGGGATGCTCGATTGGGTTACGCCGCCGCCTGCCGGGCCCTTGGCGGCGGGACGCGCGCTTCTGGTGCGGCTTGGCGTGCTCGATGACCAGCACCGGCTGACGGCGTTGGGGCGTGGCTGTAGCCGCTGGCCTTGTCATCCGCGCCTGGCGGTGATGCTCGAGCGAGCGAACGAACTGGGTGTCATGCCGCTGGCCTGCTGGCTAGCGGCGCTACTCGAATCCCGGGCAGGTGGCGATGCGCGTGATCTTTCGGTGACGCTGTCGCAGTTGCCCGATCGCGATACCCGCGGCAGCGATGCGCAGTGGTACCGGGATGCCAAGCGTCTGGCCGGTGTGGCTCAGTGCGGCCTCAAGGTGGCGTCGCTCGCCCCGCTGGGTGAGCTTCTGGCGTTGGCCTATCCCGAGCGGGTGGCGCTCTTCCAGGCCCCAGGGCGCTTCAAGCTGGCCGCCGGCAACCTGGCGCTGCTCGATGCCGATCATCCGCTTGCCCATTGTGAGGCGCTGGTGGCGGCGGAGTTGGACGGTCAGGCGCAGGGGGCGAAGATCTATCGCGGTGCGGCCCTCAGTCTATCGCGTCTCGAGACGCTTTTTCCCCAGACCCGCATGTTTCGCCCCCGGCTTGAATGGAACGAGGAAGAGGGACGGCTGATCGGCGAGGAGGTGCGCTCGCTGGGGGAGCTGGTGTTGGAGCGTCGACCCTTGACGACCTTGCCCGCCGAGGCGGTGCGCGAGGCGCTGCTGGCGGCAGTGCGTCGCCGCGGCCATCTGGTCCTTGATGCGCAGGCCGAGCAGCTGCTGGCGCGAGTCGCCCTGCTGCGGCGGACCCTGGGCGATCCCTGGCCCGACTGGTCCCAGCCGGCTCTGCTCGGCGATCTGGAGGACTGGCTGGCACCTTACCTCGATGGGGTGCGACGGCTCGACAAGCTCGACCGTCTGCCGCTGGCAACCATCCTGCTGGACCGACTCGACTGGCCGCAGCGTCAGGCTCTCGATGATTTGACGCCGACCCACTTGTCCGTGCCCAGTGGCTCCAGGGTTCGTCTCGACTATACCGGGGCCGAACCGGTGCTGGCGGTCAAGCTGCAGGAACTGTTCGGGCTTGCCGAAACGCCGTGTATCGTCGGTGGCCGAGTGCCGGTGCTGCTACACCTGCTGTCGCCGGCGGGCCGGCCCCTGCAGGTGACTCGGGATCTGGCGAGTTTCTGGGCCAATGGCTATTTCGAGGTGCGCAAAGACATGCGCGGGCGCTACCCCAAGCACCCCTGGCCCGAAGACCCCTGGGCTGCCCAGGCCACCGCCCGCACCAAGCACGCAAGACGTCAATAGCTCGTCTCTTCAGGTATTGCTAGCCGAGGTTGGTCCGCCTTCGAGTGACTTCACGAAGACGGTCAGGGCGTGAATGCCATCGCGGACCTTTTCGAGGCCGGGATCTGCGATCACGGAGCCTGAGGTGGCGAGCAGAGCCTCGCCATCGAAGTCGACGTAGGCCAGGCGTGCCGTGAGTCGCTCGGCTGGAGCGCCGAAGGCGGCGCCTGGCAGCAGCGCTACACCGCATTCCTCGAGCAGCGCCTGGGTCAGTTCACTACCGGTCGTGATGCCTCGCTGGGCAAGAGCCTGGCGGTGCGCCTCGAAATCCGGGTAGAGGTAGAAGCCGCCGTCGGGCGCATGGGTGCGGATACCCGCGGCATCGAGCTCTTGAGCGGCCCACTGACCGACCTCGGTGAGAATCTGACGCTGACGATTGATATAGGCCTCCAGTGCCGGTGTGCGCTGGTAGGCAACGCAGGCCGCCTGTTGCACAGGGCTTGCAACGCTCGACCAGGTCTCGGATGCGATGCCGAGCAACCGTGAGAACAGCGCCTCGCCCAGCGCAGCCGGCACATGCATGGCACCGAAGCGCCAGCCGCCTGCGCCGCACCATTTCGACAGGCCGGTGGTGGTCACGGTGCCTTCCGAGTAGTCCCGGGCGAAGGCGCGATGGCTGCCGTCATGGTCGAGCACGCCGTAGATCTCGTCGGATAGCACCAGCAGCTCATGGTGTCTAGCCACGTCAGCAAGCTTGGCCTGCTCGGCATGATCAAGCGATAGGCCGGTGGGGTTGCCGGGCTGGTTGAGAATCAGCAGGCGCACCCGGTTGCTCGGTTCGTCGCGATCGGATAGGGCTGCCTCGAGCGAGGCAGCGTTGATCTGCCAGCGGCTCTCGAAACTGCACGTCACGCGGCGGGTGGCAAGATGACACATCCGCGCCTGAGGCGCGTAGGAGACCCAGGCGGGGTCAGGAATCAGTACCTCGGCGTCGGCGGGCAGTGCCTTCATCAGAGCGAACAGCAGAAGCTTTGAGCCCGGGGCCAGAAGCATTTCCTCGGCTTGCCAGTCGACGCCATCCACCTCGCGATGAAAGGCAGCCACCGCTTCACGGGCCTCAGCCAGGCCCTGGACCGGCAGGTAGGCCTTGTCGGCAGCATGGGCGGCCAGGGCTTCGACGGCAGGAGTGAAAACTGGGAAGGGCGACTGCCCGAAGCCAAACTTCACGATCCGCTCACCGCCGGCCTCGCGCAACCGTGTCTGCTCATTGATCAGCAACGTGTCTGAGGCACGGGGAGCCTCGCCGGCATTGAGGCGTTGCGTCAATGTCGACTTGCTGGCGGGTGCGGGGGGAACCTGGTGGTTGGACGAGGGAGAGGGCATGGCAGCCTCCTGAGGCGTTGCTCTTGTCTGTGGTGTCGGGTGGGTGTGGGGAGACATGGGATGCGGGTCTTCGTTACTCGACGCCAAGGCGCGCGATCAGTGCCTCACGGCGCCGGATTCGCTTGATGGCGTCCTGTCCCTGGCGAGTGGCCAGCCGGGAGAGCAACATTTCGATCAACAGGAATAGCGAGCTCATCGGGTTGAAGAAGAAGGGGCCGGCAGCCGCTGCGACCAGCGTTAAGCTGCTCAGCCCCGGGATTTCGCCGCGTGGATGGTTGGTCAGGCCGATGATCGGCGTGCCCTGGTGGGCGGCGGCACGGGCATAATCCAGCGTGCTGCGGCTCTCTGGGCGAAAGGCGATGGCGACGACGCAGTCTCGCTCGTCCAAGTCCAGCACGCGTTCGACATCAACGCCTGCAGTGGAGGCAATCAGGTGGACGTCATCGCGCAGATAATCCAGGTAGTAGGCCAGGTAATGCGCGGCGGCAAAGCTCGCGCGTAATCCTACGATATGCACTCGCCGGGCGCTGATCAGTTGGACGCAGGCAGCATCCAGCGTGGCGTCATTTAGCGCTTCCACGCATGCGGTAACATTGTCGTGCTCGGCTTGGTAGATGGCCTTATCGGCAGCCATGGCGCTCGAAAGTGTGCTCTGCTTGGTATCACCGATTAGGCGTTGGGCACGGCTTGAATAGAAACTGCTGTCGGCAAGGTCTTCACGGAAAAGGGCCTGGAAGGTCTTGAAGCCGTCGAACCCCAGGGCCTTGCACAGTCGGGTGAGTGTCGAGGGGTTGACCCCATGGTCATCGGCAAGCGTTGAGATGCTGCTCAGGCTGACCTGCTGGGGCTGGGCCAGAAAACTCTCCAGCAGCGTAAGCGCCCGGGCTGAAAGCTTAGGAAGCGGCGCGCTTTGCCAGTCTTTATCGCCCCGACGCGCAGCCTCGACCAAGCGTGCCAGTGTCGCAAGGTCATGAGGAGGAAGAGCATCTTTACAGGACGAGCCTTCAGACGGTGCTGGGGGCATTGGGGATCCTCTAGCCAACGCATGGATATGTCCGTGATGGTAGAGTGAATTTGCTTTAATGCAAATATTTTTGCTTTTATGCGATTTCGAGGCTTGTCCCCTCTCTTCAACGAGACATTGCCGTGGCTAGTGGCCGGTGTCGGCGGATAGGGCCATGCCGGATGGATGCCTGGCACGAAATAATGTCGACTGCCTGACAACGTATGTTCAACTCGGTCTGAGTCGCGTCCGCTATCAAGACGGATTGCCGCGTCCCCCCTCTCTCAGGATGAAGCCCCAGGAGCCATGTTCGCCTAATGACAGATATCAGTAGCTTATCTCCTTTGATGCTTGGCACCTTGGGTAGCCTTGTCGCCGGCCTGATGACGGCCATCGGGGCCCTGCCTGTTCTCTTCGGCAGTATTCCATCGCCCGCCAAGCGCGACTTGTCGCTGGGGTTTGCTGCGGGCGTCATGCTCTCGGCATCTTTTTTCTCGTTGATCATTCCTGCGCTGGATGCGGCTGGTGGGCGCTATGGGGACGGCATGACTCCGGCGGCCATCGTGTCCGTGGCGGTGCTTCTGGGCATTGGTGCTGTGGCATTGCTCAATGAGCTCTTGCCGCATGAGCATTTCGAGACGGGGCCAGAAGGGCCAGCGAGTGTATCCCTGCGGCGAGTCTGGTTATTCGTCATGGCGATCACGATCCATAACTTTCCGGAAGGCCTGGCGGTAGGCGTCGGTTTCGGGTCGGGCGGGCTCAGCGGTGGGATGCCGCTTGCCATCGGCATAGGAATACAGAATATGCCGGAGGGACTGGCGGTAGCCGTGGCGCTGATGGGGGAGGGCTATCGGCGGCACCAGGCATGGGGCATTGCGGCCATCACTGGCCTGGTTGAATGCTTTGGCGGACTATTAGGCGCGGGCATCACCACGCTGTCGTCATTGCTATTGCCCTGGGGGCTAGCCTTTGCGGCCGGCGCCATGCTCTATGTCATCAGTCATGAAATCATCCCCGAAACACATCGCAACGGCCACCAGAAAAAGGCGACTGCGGGCCTCTCGATCGGCTTGGTGCTGATGTTGTTCCTTGATGTTTGGCTAGGATGAGCTAGGAAGGGCAAACGGTGGTTGACCTCCGCCGGTAAAAGCTTCAAGGTGTACCCAGTTGGTTAGCAAGTAGTAGAACGTCAGTTGTAAGCGATCCCCTTTGATCGTCCTGGTGTATTTCTTTCTTGTTTACCCACTGCTCCATCGGGTAACACCCGGCAATTGTATCAACGCGCTAACAGCGCAAGGATCGTTAAAATGGCAACTGGCACAGTCAAGTGGTTCAACGACGCTAAAGGTTTCGGCTTCATCGCACCGTCCGACGGTGGCGACGACGTCTTTGCTCACTTCTCCGAGATCAAAATGGAAGGCTTCAAGTCTCTCCAAGACGGTCAGGAAGTGACCTTCGAAGTGACCCAGGGTCAGAAAGGCCTGCAGGCGTCGAACATCCAGCCGGCCTAACGCTGCTGGTCCTGGCACTGCCAGGCATTTAGAGGTTTCGAGCCTCATACAACAAGGCCCGCGCAATGCGGGCCTTGTTGCGTCTAGATCTTGAAAGTTGCGTCTAGATCTTGAAGAAAGTCAACGTCTTTACGTTGAAGGCGGCCAGGACGCACTCAAGTGGTTCTTACTCCGCCCTCGCGTGGCTTTCCTAGACCCTGGGCGAGGGCGCCTGTCGCCGCCATGACCTGCCAGTTTGATGACAGCTAATACTAAGTGTTGGTCACCGTGAGGCTGGTCCCAAGTTATTGATAAATAAGAGCTAGATTGCTTGCTGCCGCCACTGGTTTGCAAGTAGAACTCCCGCCTGCACAAAGCGCCACGATTAGATCCCTCACACTCATTTGATGATGAAAATGATGATGTGAAATTCTCATTATTTTGTAACCTAGTGAAAGCAATCTTCATTTATTGTAACTGAATGTCTTTGATGAAGGTGCTGCCCGGCAGCTGGCTGGTGGTCCGCTTGGTTGGTCCAGGGTGACATAAAAAGATAAGAATATATGGCATTTGGCCAATACTGAAAACTGATTTCAGTGGCGGTAGCGTGGTTTTATTTCGCAGGGGAGTACGAAATGGAAGAAACCTTCCATGCTGAGGAAATTCAGCAAAGGCCCGCTGGCAGGGCTTATGTTTCCATCGGCCTTTCGTTGCTATTGTCCGTTATTATCTTGGCGTCTCAAGGCTGTGCCTATGCGCCAGGAGGACATATTAGCTATGAAACCGACACACCACCGATAGATGACTTGGTCGATATCAAAGCGATCACGCCTGAGCTTGTGGCGGCCTATCGGAAAGAAATCAATGGCGATATTGCCAGCTTGGTGCCACCTGCGCTTCAGCAAGAGCTCGAAGATTATCAATATCTCGTTGGGCCAGGCGATATTCTGAGCATCATTGTTTATGATCATCCGGAGCTGACCATTCCTGCTGGCGCCGAGCGCAGCGCTGCGGAAACCGGGAATACCGTACATCCGAATGGGACAATTTTCTATCCTTATATCGGTAGCGTTAGCGTTGCAGGAAAGTCATTGGATGAAATTAGGCGGCTTGTTACCCGCAGGCTGTCAAACTACATCAATGATCCACAGGTCGAAGTCAATATCGCCGCCTACCGTTCAAAGAAGGTCTATGTGAGTGGTGCAGTCACTACACCTGGGACTTTGCCAATTACCAGTGTCCCCATGACTGTGCTGGACGCAGTGAGTCAAGTTGGTGGCGCCACCGATAATGCTAACTGGCACAGTGTGATACTTAACCGCAAGGGCGGTAAGCAGGAAGTTTCCCTGTATGCTTTGTTGCGACAGGGCGATCAGTCGCAGAATCTGTTACTGAAGGATGGAGATGTTCTCCATGTTTCGACTCTCGAGAATCAGAATGTCGCCGTACTCGGTCAGGTGCGCACGCCGGGTAACCTGGCGCTCGGGAATGAGCGGATAACATTGACAACAGCGCTGGCAAGAGCTGGTGGTGTCATTGAAACAACCGCAAAACCTTCGGGCATATTTGTGATACGCGTCCAGCCTCCTGAGAGTGGAAAGCTGGCTACCGTGTATCAGTTAGACATCAGTAATGCCACTGCATTGACGATGGGCACCCACTTTCCGCTGCAACCGAAAGATGTCGTTTATGTAACGGCCGCACCGCTGGCTCGCTGGAACAATGTAATCAGCCTACTATTGCCCACTGCCGTGCTGCCAATCACTATATCTGATGCCAACAACGGACTCCAAGACTTGTAGTCGTCAGTTAAATAGTGTGCCTGATATTTGATAGTGGTTTGGTTGCTTCTGGCTGCCAAAAGTTAATTTCTAGGCAAAATAGTTTATTTTCTATCGGTTTTCTTTGCAGGTGTCTTTGAGCGAAGATAAGCCAGGCAAAAGGCACCGTTATGACTAAGATGCAGCAGATTCCCGGTGTTCCTCATGAAAATTCAGATATAGACATTTCCCGCTTGTTAGGCATTGTGCTGGATAATAAGTGGTGGATATTGTCTGTGGCATTCTTGTTTTTTCTAGGTGGGGCTTTTTATGCATTTATGTCGACTCCAGTGTATAGGGGTGACGCACTGGTCCAGATAGAAAAGCGCTCTTCCGTCAATCCGCTTGGAGATCTCAAAACGGTCCTGGGTGAAGAAGAAAACAATGGTTCATCGGTCGAGGTTGAAATTCTTCGTTCTAGGATGGTGCTAGGACGAGTTGTTGATCAGATGAACCTTGATACCCTTGTCGTTCCACATGCTTTTCCTCTCGTTGGAGAGTATATCCAAAGGAAAAATATATCTCGCCCTGATACTTCCTCAGTACCTGCTGTGAAGAATTTTTTAGGGCGTTATAGTGATTATCTCCCTTTTTCCAATGAGGTTGAGGCCTCAGTATGGGGAGGGGAGAGTATTAACGTTGGCCTATTTTCCGTCGTGGATGCATTGCGTGGTAGATCTTTGACATTGAAATCCTTGGGTCCGGAGAGGTATCAGCTCTTCCTTGGCGATGAGCTGCTGGGTGAAGGGGTAAGCGGACAGAAAGCAAGTTTTATGGGCGGGGAAATAGAACTGCGAGTGTCTGACATAACAGCGCCAGAGGGCGCTGAATTTACCCTTACTAAGGCGCTGAGGTCGACTGCGATCCAGGCGTTGTCTTCTAGGCTCTCCGTTGCCGAGACGGGAAGTGGTTTTGTTGGCAATGCTGGCATGCTTCGCTTGACGCTGACGGGTACGGATCGCGACGAAATACGTCGCTTGCTTGATGCTATCAGTGAAACTTTTTTGATGCAGAATGTTGAGCGACAGTCGGCACAAGTCGATCAGAGTCTGGCCTTTATTAGCGAACAGGCGCCGGATCTGCGGACTCAGTTATCCAGTGCTGAAGACAAGTTGAACGAATACCGTGTCAAGATGGATAGCGTGGACCTTGATTCAGAGTCTCAGTCCGTTATTGCCCAATTGATTGATGTTGAGAAAAAATTGAGCGAAGTCGAATTCCAAGAAGCGGAGATGGCGCAGCGGTTCACTCGAAACCACCCCGCGTACCAAGCCTTGATGCGTCAAAAAAACTTCCTGAGAAATGAAAGAGACCGTCTTAATGCGCGTGTGGAGAAGATGCCTGCTGCTCAGCAGGAAGTTGTCAGGTTGACTAGAGATGTGGAAGTCACGCAGGCGATATATGTCAATTTGCTAAATCGTTCTCAGGAGCTGAATTTGGCAAAAGCTGGAACAATCGGCAATGTCAGAATCATTGACTCTGCACAGGTCAGCCCAAGCCCGATTGCCCCGAAAAAGGGGTTGATCATCATGTCCGCCACTTTACTGGGCGCGACTTTGTCCATTGGTATTGTATTGCTCCGAGCCTTTATTAATAGAGGGGTAGAGGTTCCAGAGCAGCTGGAGAGTATCGGACTGCCAGTGTATGCGACTGTGCCGTTATCGGATGACCAACAGAAATTAGTCCGGAAAAGCAGAAGCCATTCTCGAAGTGGGCATGTGATCAAGGGTATTCTTTCCGTGGAAAGGCCGACGGATATTGCCATCGAGGCGCTAAGGGGACTGCGAACCAGTTTGCACTTTGCCATGATGGAATCAAAAAACAACTGCATCATGGTGTGTGGGCCTAGCCCTGAGGTTGGCAAGAGCTTTGTGGCGATGAATCTTGCGGCAGTTTGTTCTCAGACAGGCAGTCGAGTCTTGCTAATCGATGCCGATATGCGCAAAGGGAATATTCATAAAGCATTCGGTGAGCATTCAGCAGGCGGGCTTTCAGATTTCCTGTCAGGGAAGGTTGAATGGAAGAAGGTGATTCGTGATACGAGTATTGATGGACTTTCTTATGTTTCTAGGGGGTTAGTACCGCCCAACCCTTCAGAACTTTTGATGCAGGGCAGGTTTGGTAGCTTTCTGGCGGATGCTGGAAAGGAGTACGACCTGATTGTCATTGACACGCCACCCGTTCTGGCCGTTACAGATAGTGTGATAGTGGGCAAGCAGGCTGGAACCTCCCTCATGGTGGCGCGTTATAGGCATAACCCGCCAAAAGAGATAAAGCAGGCACTGCGACGGTTTGAGACCTCTGGCGTGGAAATTCGAGGTTTTATACTCAACGCTCTGGAGGGCAGGACGAGCGCTAACTATGGTTATTATAATTATGCCTATAAATAAATATTCTGCATTGGGCGTAAAACCATAGCGACACCACCCGTTCTTGCTCATAAATATCATTATAGAAGGTCTGGGTGGGGTTTGACCTGATGTGCATCAGGGTCATGCTATTATTTCCTGGGAAATAGTGATAATTAAAATGAATCTAAAAGGCAGTAAAGTCCTCGTTACGGGCGCGGATGGTTTTATCGGCTCCCATCTCGTAGAGGCGTTGGTAAAGCAGGGGTGTTCTGTACGAGCCTTTGTGATGTATAACTCTTTCAACTCCTGGGGATGGCTTGATCACTGTGATCCAGTTGTCCGTAATGATTTGGATATATTTTCTGGGGATATACGAGACCCTAATGGGGTTCGCCAGGCCATGAAAGGGTGTGATGTCGTTTTCCACCTTGCTGCCCTTATCGCCATTCCCTACTCCTACCACTCGCCCGATACTTACATCGATACAAATATAAAGGGCACATTGAACGTTGTGCAGGCAGCGCGGGATCTGGACGTGGCGAGGGTCGTGCATACGTCTACCAGCGAAGTGTATGGAACGGCGCGTTACGTGCCTATCGACGAAGAGCATTCTCTGCAAGGGCAGTCACCTTATTCCGCGTCGAAGATCGGGGCTGACCAACTTGCCCTGTCGTTTCAGCGTTCCTTCTCTACGCCCGTGGCGCTGATTCGTCCGTTCAATACCTATGGACCACGCCAATCGGCCAGAGCTGTGATTCCCACCATTATCACTCAGGTCGCAGCCGGCGAACGCCGACTGAGCCTCGGTGCATTGCACCCGACCCGCGATTTCAGCTTCGTCTCCGACACTGTGGCCGGTTTCATGCGCGTGGCTGAGTGCGATGCTGCCGTGGGCGAAGTGATCAATGTCGGTAGTGGCTTCGAAATTAGCATTGGGGATACCGCCGGCCTGATTGCCGAGCTGATGGGCTATGAGATCGACATCGGCACCGATGAGCAGCGGCTGCGCCCTCAAAATAGTGAGGTGGAGCGGCTCTGGGCAAGCATTGAGAAAGCCAACCGATTGCTTGGACACCAACCCGAGCATGGAGGCTTGGATGGATTGCGTCGTGGGCTAGAAAAGACCATTACCTGGTTCACTGAAAGCGACAACCTGAGCCATTACAAAGCGCATCTCTACAACATCTAGGCGCTGACGGAAAACTGCCTGAGCTCGCCGATGTTTCAAATAAGATCATTACCGATATCAAGCGCACTGCTGTTGTGCCGTTGAATAGCCAGGAGAGCCAGTGAGTGAATTTTTCGTAGTGGGGGGCGGCGGCCACGCTAGGGTGTTGATTCATGGGCTTCTGAAGTTGGGGCATAAGGTCTATGGCTATACGGCGTTGCAAGATGAAGGAAGACTGATGGGCGCTCGTTATCTTGGCACCGACTTGTCATTTCATGAACCTGAGACTCATCTATCTGCATCCGCAGTACTTGGGATGGGAAAGGTATCGGTAGAAGGGCCAAGGCTCGCGAGCTTCGAGCAATACCGTGCCCGTGGTTTTAGCTTTCCGGCTATTTATATGGTGGGCGCGACTGTGCATGACGATGTTCGTGCCGGCGCCGGGACCGTTGTGCTGGATGGCGCTGTGGTCGTCACCGGCAGCCGCCTGGGACAGGCTTGTATCGTCAATACCTGTGCCTCGGTCGACCATGACTGCGAGCTGGGTAACGACGTTCATGTTGCGCCGGGTGCCACCCTCAGCGGCGGTGTTGTGATCGGTGATCACTGCATGATCGGAGCGGGCGCCACCATCATCCACTCCGTTCGGGTATGCGCGGGGTGTTTGATAGGTGCCGGCGCTACCGTGACCCGCGACATAAGCACTCCGGGAACCTATGTCGGCGTTCCAGCCAGGAGAATCTCATGAACGTGTCACCATCCACCTTCGTGATCGCTGAGGCGGGGGTGAACCACAATGGCTCCTTGGGCATGGCCATCGAACTTGTCGATGCTGCAAAGCAGTGCGGGGCCGATGCCGTCAAGTTCCAGACCTTCAAGGCTGACCGCTTGGTGACTCGCAATGCCGCTAAGGCCGCCTACCAGCATCAGGCCGTGCCGGGCTCGAATTCCCAGTATGCGATGTTGAAGGCCTTGGAATTGACGGATGACGATTTCCAATATCTACATTCCCACTGTTGGGACATCGGCATCGAGTTTTTATCCAGTCCCTTCGATGCCAGCAGTGCCGTCTTCCTGAACGAGCTAGGCATGCGCCTGTTCAAGGTTCCCTCCGGGGAGATCACGAATCTGCCACTCCTCAAGTGCATCGGCGGTTTCGGCAAGCCGGTCATTCTGTCGACCGGCATGTGTTACCTGGCGGAGATAGAGGTTGCGCTGAACCTATTGAAAGAGGCTGGAGCAGGCGACATCACGATCCTTCACTGCGTCACCCAATACCCGGCTCCTTATCAAGAGATCAACCTGCTGGCGATGAACACTCTAGCGAGTGCCTTTGGTGTCAGCGTGGGCTACTCCGATCATACGGCGGGTATTGAAATTCCCATCGCTGCGGTGGCCATGGGCGCCACGGTGATCGAGAAACACTTCACCCTGGATACCACTCTATCGGGCCCCGATCATGCTGCTTCACTGGCACCGGGGGATTTCCGCCAGATGGTTCAGGCCATCCGTCATGTGGAAAGCGCCCGGGGCGACGGTCGCAAGTGTCCTGCTCCCTGCGAGCGCCTTAATCTCGATGTCGTTCGCAAGAGCATCGCGGCGGAGCGCCCGATTGCCGAGGGAGAGGTCATCACCCTGGAGCACCTGGCATTGAAGCGGCCGGGGAGTGGGCTTGCGCCAAGCCAGCTCGAGATGGTGGTGGGACGCCGTACGTCTCGCTCCATCGCTGCCGATGAACTCCTAGGCTGGGGAGACCTAGTGTGAGCAATCGACGGATATGGGTCCTATCGACCACTCGTGCCGACTATGGCCTGCTTTATTGGCTGTTACGCGAGATCGACGAGGACCCCGAGCTGGAGCTGATGCTGGCGGTCAGCGGGTCGCATCTGTCGACCGAATTTGGTGAGACCGTTCGCGAGATTGAGCGCGATGGTTTCCGTATTCATCGCCGTCTTGAGGTACTGCTGTCTTCCGATAGCCGCACGGCGATGGTCAAGGCGATGGGACTGACCATGCTGTCCTGTGCCGAGTCCTTGGCGGAGGATCGCCCTGATCTGCTGGTGTTATTGGGAGACCGGTTCGAGATCGTACCGGTAGCACTCGCCGCGGTGGCGCACGGTATTCCTCTGGTGCACCTGCACGGTGGCGAAACCAGCCGTGGTGCCCTCGATGAGTACTTCCGTCATGCGGTCACCAAGCTTGCCAATATCCACTTTCCTGCGACCGAGGTGTATCGGCGCCGCATCATTCAGATGGGAGAGGACCCAGCATGGGTGTTCAACTACGGTGCGCCGGGCCTGGATCACCTGCATCGCAGTGAGCCGGTTAGTCGCGATGCCCTGGAAGAGCTCCTCGGCATATCCCTGGACCGGCCAACGGCCATCGCGACCTTTCATCCTGCCACCAGCGATATGACGACCGGCTGCAGGCCACAGGTAGCGAATCTGCTGGAGGCACTCGAGGCGTGTGACGACCTCCAGGTGGTTTTTTCCAAGGCCAATGCCGATACCCAAGGGCGGGATATCAATCAAGCACTGGCTCGCTGGTGTGCAGATCATCCTGACCGCAGTCGCCTTTTCGACAACCTTGGGTCACTGGTTTACCAGGGATGCCTTCGCCATCTCGACCTGATGTTAGGTAACTCCTCGAGTGGTCTGGTTGAAGCGCCGTCTTTCGGGCTTCCTGTCGTGAATATCGGGTCTCGCCAGGAAGGTCGCTTAGCCGCTGGCAACGTCATATCAGTGGACAATCGAGTCGACGAGATTCGTCGGGGCATTGACCTTGCCCTCAGCCCCGAATTCCGAGCGCAACTCATCCATCTGCAAAATCCCTATGATCGCTACGGTGATGGCTGGACCTCGCGACGGATAAAGGAAACCTTGAAGGTCATTCCTCTTGATACCGGGGTGACCAAAAAAGGGTTTATCGATGCCGTTATGGCAGCCGGGAACGAATGAGGGGAGGTGATACGATGTTCGACTCACTTTTGATTGATGAGCATCGCAAGGTCCTTGCGGCGTTGCACCAACTGGAAGAGACCCGGCGTAAGATTCTCTACGTCACCAATGAGGAAGGCCAGTTGCGTGGGACACTGACAGATGGTGACGTGCGGCGCTGGATTCTGGGTGGTGGAGACCTTGAAGGGCAGGTCGGTGATGTGTGTAACCACATTCCCTATTCTGCACGAGAAGGCTATCGCGTCGCCGATATCGAAAGTGCCATGTCGACGCACAAGATTACATCGGTGCCGGTGCTGGATGACGATGGTTGCATCGTCGATGTTTTATTCTGGGAAGACCTCTTTCAAAAGGAAGGAAGCATCAAGCAGCAAGAGCCCCTTGCCTTGCCGGTTGTGGTGATGGCCGGTGGGAAAGGCTCTCGGCTTGCGCCTTTCACCAGTGTATTGCCCAAGCCGCTGATTCCGGTTGGAGAAAAGACCGCAATCGAGATGATCATCGACTCATTCGTTCAGTGCGGCGTCGATGATTTTTACTTGTCGGTCAATTACAAGTCGAAGTTGATTCAGGCTTATTTCGAGGAACTCGAACCCGCCTACCGCATTAGCTATATCCATGAAGAAAAACCGCTGGGCACAGGTGGGGGCTTGCATGCACTGATCGGTCGCTTTGATGGCGACCTGATCGTGACCAATTGCGATGTCATTATCAAGGCTGATTATCATGCCTTGATGACGCATCACAGCCTGGAGAATAACGATATCACCATGGTGGTGTCACTGCGCCATTACGATATTCCTTATGGCATCTGTGACATCGTCGATAATGGCCAGCTGTGCGAGATGCGGGAAAAGCCCCATTACAATTTCCTGGTTAATACCGGACTTTATGTGCTCAAGTCCTCGGTTCTCAATCTGATTCCCGAAAACCAATTTTACCACCTCACCGATTTGATCCAGGACGTCAAAGATCGGGGCGGACGTGTCGGCGTTTACCCCATCAGCGACAAGGCCTGGTTGGATACTGGTGAATGGCAACAGTACTGCGAGACGATGGCGCAGCTACGCGCTTGACGCTTCTCAGTGACAGCCACGGCATGCCCTTTGTTTGAAGGTGAACGCAATGATTGATAGCCAACGCGTCGTGGCCATGATCCCGGCTCGCGGCGGCAGCAAGACGATCCCTGGCAAGAACCTGCGTGATCTCAATGGCAAGCCATTGATTGCCTGGACCATTGAGTTGGCCTTGAGCCTCGAGGAGGTGGATCGGGTCATTGTGTCCACCGACAGCGACGAAATTGCCGTCGTTGCACGCCAGTATGGCGCTGAGGCCGTTTCTCGTCCTGCCGAGTTGGCAACCGATACCGCCTTGGTCCTGGATGCTGTGCGTGATCTCGCCCAGCGCCTTCATCAGGAAGGTGAGGACGCGGCCTATGCACTCCTATTAGAGCCAACGGCACCCCTGCGCCGCGGTGTCGATGTGCAGTCTTGCCTGCAACGCTTGCATCAAGATGGCTTGGACTCGGTGGCAACGTTCAAGCCAGCTGACCTGAACCCGCACCGGGCTTGGCGTATCCATGACGGGATGCCGGAAACCTTCGTCGAGGGCAGCGTGCCCTGGTTACCGCGACAGCAATTGCCGGAGGCCTTTCAGCTCAGCGGTGAGGTTTATGCCTTCCGCCTCGACACGCTCGCAAAAGCGACGCGGGGCATGCTGTTCGGGCGGATCGGGGCCGTGGTTGTCGATGGAAGGGCATCATTGGACATCGATAACGAACAGGATTTTCTTATCGCGGAATTCATCACCAGGGAGAGCCAGGATGAACAGATCTCTGTATGACTTACTCAATCTCGAGGGGCGCACCGCGCTAATCAGTGGTGGTGCCGGTCATCTTGGACTCGCCATGGGTGAGGCGCTCGCCGAGTTAGGCGCCAACGTAGTGATTGCCAGCCGTGATGCCGAACGGTGCAAGGCGATCGCGGCTGGGTGGTGTGATCGTTGGCCAGCCGCGCAGCACCGGGGAATCGCCCTCGATGTTACCGACCGGGAGTCGGTTGCTCGCTGCGTAGCGTATTTGCAGGACACTTGCGGCGGTCTGAATATCCTGGTTAACAATGCCTGGTCGGGCCGCAAGAACAGCTGGCAGAGCATCGATGAAGATGACTGGTACTACGATGTGGACATCAGTCTGAATTCAGTATTCCGGATGGTGAAACAGTGCCACCCCCTGCTAAAAGCCAGTGCTGGCAATATCATCAATATCTCGTCCATGTATGGCCATGTGGCTCCCGACTACCGGCTTTATGAAGGCACTGACCATGCCAACCCGCCCAGCTATGGCGCAGCCAAGGCCGGTGTCCTGCAATTCACTCGCTACCTGGCCAGTTTTCTCTCGCCAGATGCCATTCGTGTCAACGCCATCAGTCCGGGTGCCTTCCCGCATACCGTAACCCAGGAAAACCAGGCCTTCATGGAGCGCTTGAAGAGCAAGGCCCCCGCCGGCCGCCTAGGCGAGCCAGAGGACCTGAAGGGCGCCGTAGCGCTACTGGCAAGTGATGCCGGTGCTTACATGACGGGACAGAACCTGTGTGTCGACGGTGGCTGGGCGATCTGGTGAACCTGAGTAGCGAGGATGAGCCATTAGCTGGGAAGGCGGGAGACGCAATGAAAGTATGCCTGGTCAACGATACCTCCGATGACCCGAATTGGGGCGCTAGAGCGACCTCTTTGGCGCTTCGCGAGTTGATTTATGAAGCCGGCGGGCAGGTCGAATCGACGCTGTATCAGTACCGTATCGGTATGGCGCAGACGGAAGATATTGCTTCAGCTCGAGACGCGGAAGTTCTATCAGGGCAGGTGGAAGACGTCGCGCCGAGCTGTTGGCAAGAGTTTGAGTCTAGCGCCCACGAGGTCATGGATGGCGTCATCTTTCCGGAAATATATAGCGCTCTGGCCACCAATGACGTCGTGCTAATCAGCGGTGAAGGTTGCATCTATGACTGTACTCGGCAAAGCCGCATGATCTATTTCATCGCCTATCTGGCAAAGCGCTTTTTCGGCAAGCCAACGGCGATAGTCAATCACAGTGTCGTGATGAACGACCCGGTGTTGAGGGAAATCGCCGACCATGTCTATCCGTTATTGGATGACATCGTGTTTCGCGAGCCAGACTCGGTGCTGGCCTGTTCCAGCGGACTGGGCCGCGTAGCGTCTGATGCCGCCTATCTGTACCAGCCACAAGGGTCAGAGTGGTGGTCTCGGCTGGGGTCACCTCAGGAATCGCCGCAGGGCGAGCACGAAGGCGAGGTCTTGCGCGGTGGGGCCTTCGACCCGCAGGCCCCTTATGCCTGCATCGGTGGAGGCTCGGTGTATTTTCGTGGACTCAAGCCAGGGTTCGATGCGATACCGAGCTTCAGCAAACTATGTCGAGCGCTGCAGGCATCTGTCGGGCAGGTCATTCTTACTGCGTCGTCGGGCAAGGATCTGAGCATCATGGCGCCCGTGTCTGAACGCCTCGACCTGCCTTTGGCCGGTGTTAATTTGCCTATCCAATCGGCGGTAAATCTGATGGGCAATGCCAAGGTGTATATTGGCGCTCGCTGGCACCCCAGCATCTTTGCACATAGCGGCGGTACACCGGTCATCGCCCTGAATCGGCATACCGTCAAAATGGATGCCTTTCTCAAGCAGGCGGACATGCCGCAGCGGGGCTTCGATCCATTCGCGATCGAGGATCAGTTTGATGACCTGATGGCAGAGGTCAAGGCACACCTGCAGGCGGGAGAGGGGCTCAGAAGCCGCCTGCGCATCGGCGCGCATCGGCTCGCCGGTATGGCGCGTGAGAACGTGCGCCTGCTGACTTGAGCCCTAACCCCCTATTCAGTCTCGAAATACCCAACTCCTGCCCTTAATTTAGAGGCGTACACCCCATGGTTACGCGTGTCGGCATGCTGGGAATGAGTGATGGTAACGGCCATCCGTTTTCTTTTTCCGCGATCATTAATGGTTACTCAGACAGTGGAATGCGTCATTCCGGCTGGCCAGGCATCTATGACTATGTGCGTCGCCGCCATGGCTCGGAATTCGGCGTGGGCGATATGCGCGTCACCCATGCCTGGACTCAGCATGCCGAACAAACGGCGTCGCTATGCAGGGCCGCAAGCATTGCGCATGCCATTTCGTCACCTAGCGATATGTGGGGTGAAGTGGATGCGGTGATCCTCGCTCGGGACGATCACACCTCTCACCTCCCTCTGGCCAAGCCATTTCTGGAAGCCGGTATCCCCGTATTTATCGATAAACCTCTGACACTGGATCTAGATGAGTTGCGCTGGTTCACGCCTTACCTGGAGAGCGGCTTATTGATGTCCTGTTCAGGGATGCGCTATGCAAAAGAGCTGGATGCATGCAGAGCAGGGCAGATCAATCACGGTGAGATGAGACTAGTGCGTGGAACCATTGTTAACGATTGGGAGCGTTATGGCGTGCATCTTCTGGACGCCATCCTGCCAATGATGCCATCACGCCCGATATCGGTAAGCGCCTTGCCAACAGACCATGATTCTTTGGTCGTGGTAATGGGGGACGGTGTGCAGGTCCACATAGATGCACTTGGGCAAGTGCCGGCAATATTCCGCGTAGAAATGATGGGTAGCCAGCATATCTCAAGCTTCGATGTTACCGACAATTTCTCAATGTTTCGCCGCACGCTCTGGGCTTTCTGGCGACAGATCGTCGAAGGAAAACCTGCGATTGCTGCAGTTGAGACACTCGACGTCATTCGCACATTGATCGCTGGAAAACTGGCGCTCCATAACCGAAGGGAGGTGTCACTAGATGGACTCGACAACCTTTTATGACCTATTTGATCTCAAGGGACGCGTCGCAATCGTTACAGGTGGGCTCGGCATTCTGGGACAGCATTTCTGCCAAGCCCTGGCCGAATTTGGTGCCAATGTGGTGGTGGCCGATCTGGATGGAGTGAGTGCGCAGCACTATGCAACTGAGCTGGGACGAGGTACAGGTGTGCGTTGTATCGGTCTGCCTTGTGATGTCAGCAATGAAGCTTCGGTGGAGGCACTGGTCACTAGTACTCTGGAACACTTCGGGGCCATCGATATTCTGCACAATAATGCGGCCAGCAAGTCCGATGATCTCAGTGCCTTTTTCACGCCGGTAGAAGAATACAGTCTGGCGGAGTGGAGAAAGATCATGGCTGTCAATCTGGATGGTGTATTTCTGGTGTCGCGCAGTGTGGGGCGCCGCATGATTGAGCAGGGTAGGGGAGGAAGTATCATCCATACTGGCTCCATCTATGGCGAGTTAGGCAGCGACCCTCGCATTTATGAAGGATCCGAATACTTAGGGGTTGCCATCAACACGCCACCTGTCTATGCCGCTTCCAAGGCGGGTGTGTCCGGCCTTGCAAGATATCTTGCTACTAACTGGGCGCCGCACGGTATTCGGGTCAACACCTTGATTCCTGGTGGAGTCCAAAGCGGTCAGAATGCGGCATTCGTGGATCGTTACTCCCAGCGAGTGCCACTGGCAAGGATGGGGCAGCCCGGTGACCTAGTGGGAGCCCTTATTTTCCTGGCTTCTGACGCTTCGCGATACGTAACTGGTCAGTGCCTGTATGTCGATGGCGGACTCAGTGCCTGGTAGCCAGCAGAATATCTCGATAACAACACAACGACTAGGTAGCGACGATCATGGCGAATAATCTCACCATCGTGATGTATCACTATGTCCGTCCCCTGAAAGAGTCCCGCTATCCAGAGATCAAGGCCCTTGAGCTCGACAATTTTCGCGGTCAGCTTGATTTCATACAGCATCACTACACAGCAGTGACGATGGAAGATGTCATCGCTGCGAGTCGGGGCGAGGCCAGACTGCCGGAGCAAGCCATCCTGCTGACATTTGATGATGGCTATCGGGATCACTACGAGCATGTCTTGCCGGTGCTGGTAGAGCGAGGCGTGCAAGGTAGTTTCTTTCCCCCCGCTTGTGCGGTGAGGGATGGTCGAGTGTTAGACGTCAACAAGATCCACTTCACCCTTGCCAGTGGCACCAATCCACAGCGGTTGATTGACGAAATTTTTGTCGAGATGGATGTCAACCGGAAACAATATGGTTTGCTGGGTAATGCGGAATACTTTGAGACTTTTTCAAGAGAAAGCCGCTACGACAGTGCCGAGGTGACCTTCATCAAGCGCATCCTGCAGAAGGGACTGCCGGCGCCAATGCGTGGCCCCCTCATTGATCGCCTTTTTCGTCAATTCGTAACCCAAGATGAGCGTGATTTTGCTACCGAACTGTACATGACTGATAGCCAGCTTCGGGATTTGCTTGATGCTGGCATGTTCATTGGCAGTCACGGTGATCAACATCTGTGGCTGAACACACTTAGTGGTGAAGAACAGCTCCGTGAAGTCGAAACCAGTCTGGAATTCCTGGCTGATATTGGTGCAGCGCAACAGGAGTGGGTCATGTGTTACCCCTTCGGGGGCTATAACGAAGCTCTGCTGTCGCTATTGCGGAGAAAGGGCTGTGCACTGGGGCTGACGGTCGATGTCGGTGTGGCAGATCTGGCGATAACAGACCCTCTATGCCTGCCCAGATTGGATACGAACGACTTGCCCAGTTCGCTAGATGTCTATTCCGCTCACAGTGCGCCGGCCAGCGATGGCCATCAACTCGAGGCGTAAACTCATATGAGTCGTCGTAACAGGACCGCCCATGACTGACATGATGAAACTGCTAGCCGATCTGACGCCGCTCAACCGCGTGGTGTGCTCTAGCGACTTTGACGATACCATTCGCTACATGCAGGACATTCTGCCATTTCGGGAACATACCTATTCTGCTGATAATCACTATAATGGTTGGGTGATTCCCAATAAATGGGATATCAAAGCCGCTAGGATTGATTATCAGGGAAAAACGATCTACGAGAGCGGACATCCGCTGGCCGTCATGGCTCTCTCCACTTCTTTCAGTGGCACCGTGGATCGCGAGGAACTGCGGCGTCACCTCCATTACGATCACCGTTACCCCGATGCTGTCCCTTTCCACTTCCGTCAGCTCTTTCGTAGTTGGCAGCGAGACTGGGGGTTCTGTGTGCCAAAAACCTTCTACGACGGCCTACATGAAGGGGAGTATGATGTTCTGATTGAGACTGAAGAGGCGCCGGGGATATTGCGGGTGATAGATTATACCCTCGAAGGGAAATCCCCTGAAACGATCATTTTTGCTGCCAACCTGGACCACCCCGGTGTGGCTAACGACGGCCTATCCGGTGTAGCGGTGGGAGTGTCCCTGTTTGAGGCATTACGCCGGCGAGAGGAAAAGACCAACTTCAGCTACCGACTGGTACTGGCACCAGGAATCATCGGCAATGAGTATTATCTGGGCCACCTCGCTAGCGAAGAGAAAGAGCATTTGCTAGAAGGAATAATGCTGGAAATGCTAGGTTCTCCTACCGAGCTGGCCCTTCAGCATTCTCGTCATCGCGAGTCCAATATAGAGTTAGCTGTAGTCGACTCGCTAGTAGCGAATGATTGTGAACACCATACCGGCGAATTTGAAAGCGAATTACTTAACGATGAGTATATCTGGGAAGCCTATGGCATTCCCATGGCATCATTATCACGCTTTCCGTATCCCGAATATCACACCGATCACGATAACCTGGACTTAATGCGACCCGAAAGGTTGGAAGAAGCCGTAAAGGTGATGCTGGATGCTGTCGAGACGTTAGAGTCAAGTCCCATCATCCGCAAGCGTTTCTCAGGTAACATCTGCTTGTCCAATCCTCAATATGATCTATACATCGACCCTGGACAGGCCGCCTTTGGCGATATGCCTGATGAACAGCGCCGTCGCATGCGATTACTAATGGACACCATTCCGACCCTCAATCGGCCTACGAGTATCAATATACTGGCTGAGCGTGTTGGCCTGCCACTACTGATGGTCGAGAACTATCTGAAAAAATGGGTCGCTCATGGCCTGCTGGAAATGACTTGATTTTTTATCTGGCCTAGAAAGTGAATTGTTTGAAAGTTTTTTCTCTGAAGTACCTGCCCTTCTTTTAAAGACGTTCTACCCTACCTTGGGTGAGTAAAATGTTGAAAAGTATAAAAGAACTGTATTCGTTGTTAAATAAGGAGCAGCGATCTAAACTCCTCGTTATGCAGTTGCTGGTTGTTTTTATGTCTTTCTCTGAGTTGGCAGGTGTTGTCTCTGTTGGACCCTTTATGGCCCTGGTCGGCGATATGAGCCGGCTCGAAGGTGATTCCCTGTGGGCTGAAATCTATCGCGTCAGCGGAGCCTCTTCACCTAATGATTTTATCTTCTGGTTTGGTGTTGGCGTGTTGTTGCTTTTAAGTATTACCACGCTAATATCTATATTTGCCACCTGGCAACTAGAAATGTTCGGTCACCGCGTCGGGGCGGAGCTTTCTAGCCGCTTGTTTAAACACTATATGTATCAGCCTTGGCTATTCCACGCTAATGGCAGTAGCAGTCAACTTTCAAAACAAATAGCTCAAGAATGCCAGCGTGTTACCGTTTCTGTGATAATCCCTCTAATGAACATGAATGCCAAGGTTGTGATGGCAAGCCTGATGGCGACGGCACTGTTCCTTTATGACCCGCTAGTCGCAATAGTTGGCTTGTTGATTTTCATGATCGCTTATCTGCTTCTCTACCGTACAGTGCGCAGTCGGCTGATCAGAAATGGGACGACGGTTTCACAAACCCAGGCGCTACGGTTCAAGTTGATGGCGGAGGGGTTTGGCGGCATCAAAGATGCACTCTTGCTTGGGCGGCAGCGCGTGTTTACCGAACGCTTCGAACACGTGAGCCAACGGTTTGCCGATGCACAGGGTACTACCTTGGCAATGAGCCAGGTACCGCGCTTTGCCATGGAGCTAGTGGCATTTGGTGCTGTGATATTCCTAGTACTTTATCTGCTGACTGCTCATCAAGGTAACTTGGGCACCATTCTGCCAGTGCTCTCCGTCTATGCCCTGGCTGGCTTCAAGCTCCTTCCGGCCTTCCAGCAGATTTACTCCAGTGTTTCGCGGGTACGTGGTAATCTGGCCGCATTCGAGTCAATGCGTGATGATCTTCACGCCAGTGTGGTCAGCAGTGTTGTTCAGGAGCGAGCGGATCCCGAGAAAGCTGGCCGCTGGGTACCTCGACAGTCCATAGAATTTCGCGACGTCCACTTTACGTATCCTGGCAAACAAACGCCTGCCGTGGCTGGATTATCACTTAAGATTACCGCTAACCAAGTCATCGGTCTTGTTGGAGCCTCGGGTTCTGGGAAGTCGACTGCCATCGATCTCTTGCTAGGGTTGATCGACCCCGTAAGCGGCCAGGTACTCATCGATGGCGAGCCTCTGACCGCGATCAACAAACGCGCCTGGCAGAACAGTCTTGGCTTGGTACCACAGAGTATTTTCCTATCTGACACCAGCATTCGCGAGAACATTGCTTTTGGACTTCCGCCATCTGACATCGATGACGCACGCGTGGAGCGGGCGGCGAGTCTGGCGAATCTGGATGATCTGATATCGGAGCTTCCTGAGGGGCTAGAGACCGATGTGGGTGAGCGCGGGGTCCAGCTTTCTGGCGGGCAGCGTCAGCGGATCGGTATCGCGCGTGCCTTGTATCACGATGCCGACGTACTCGTGTTGGATGAAGCAACCAGTGCCTTGGATGGCATCACTGAGCAGTTGGTGATGGATGCTATCCATGAGTTCTCCGGCACCAAGACGATCGTTCTCATTGCTCATCGCCTTGCGACTGTGAAGCAGTGCGACTGTATCTACCTAATGAAAGATGGACGAGTTATTGATCAAGGGCGATTTGAGGACCTGGTCATTCGTAATGATACCTTCAAGCGGATGGCAGAGCGGGCCTGATTCATCTCAAAATTCTCAATGACCATTGAGCTGCGCCAGTAGGCGATGTTGGCTTGTGATAAAGATTAATAAAAAAGAGAAGTTTTCCGCAGCTGGGAGTCTTTTAGAATGAAAAATGTTTTCTTTCTCTTGTCGGTGAGTGAGCCTTTCTTTTCTGACTGTATGAGGTTGTTCAAGAAGGATGCGCGTAGCAAGGATGTGTACCTGTCTTGTTTCTCATATTGCAACAAGTGTGATAACGACTTATCTGTTTTTGATTATGCCGTTTATTTTAAGGATGTTCTTGATTCCAGAAAAGGCTTTAGTGTTAAAGAGTGTCTCCAGCAAGCGAAGCGGATGGAAGAGGAGTATCAATTCGTCTTGTCAGATTTGATTCATGCGGAGCGTAATTTTGATCGCTTTGGTAAGCAGGATGCATTCCGTACTGCTGTCGTAATGGCGTTGAAGATAGAGGAGGTTCATTCATTAAAACCGATTGAGATGGTGGTGTCAGAAGGGCTGGATGATTTTTTAAGTATGTTTTTATACTTTTTCTCAAAAAAGAATGGTGTGCCTTTCAGATATCCCGTTCGTAGTAGAATCGGTACCGGCTTATATCTTTCCGATGGCCCAGATGGCCATGTCGTCAAGAAGAGCTTAAATAAAAAAGCCAAGTCCATGTCTGAAGCCGAGGCCTATATAGAAAAATACTTGGAAGAAAAGGTTCAGCCATCATATATGGTTGCAAATAGACGCTTTTTTAAGGTGGCTAGTAAGCAAGATATCCTAACTTTTGGAAAGATGTTGGTGCTGAAGGATAGAAACACAACCTTTCACGCATACCAGAACCCTTCTAACGCCTTGATGAAAAGAGTGCTTCGGATAATCAATGCTTCAAGATACGCTTCATGCTTGAGTAAGAATGAGGCTGACCTTGAGGCTTTGTCAGATATGGGGTTGAAGTATTTTATTTATCCGCTGCATTTTCATCCAGAAGCATCAACCCTTATAAAGGGGCGTTGGATAAATAACCAGCTTCAGATTATAGAATTCATCTCAAAGTCATTGCCCTCTGACTGTGTGTTGCTTGTAAAAGAACATAAGGTGTCTATAGGAAGAAGGCAGAGAAGTTTTTATAATGAAGTTGTCAAGCACCATAATGTGATGCTGGTCAGTCATAAGTTAAATCCCCACGACCTAATCAAGCGATCGTGTGGTGTGGTGACTATCTCTTCTAGCATGGGCCTAGAGGCAATATTCCATGATAAAGCCGTTATATGTTTTGGTGATGTTTTTTACAACCGCATAGGTGGCGTAATAAATGCTCGAGATATCGCCAATATGGATGAATATGTATTGCGAGCTTTGCAATTCAAAGGTTACTCAAAGGATGATGTGAAATGTCTTATACATGAGATAATAACATCCTCGGCTTTTCCCGATAAGGACTTTAGTCCACATAAATATGCAGAAGAACACTGTGAGATCTTCCTGGATTTGCTCTCAGAAGATATTGACTCTGTCATCAACGGGGAAACGCTGAGAGAAGCAGTGGCATAGCTTTATCTCAGGGAGTTCCCATGCCGGTTGCCTAGTTATCTGATGTCTATTTTAAAGTAAACCCCATGTCGATTATTGCCCCCGCAGGAGATTTAAATGTGCGGAATATTCTTTTGCAAAGTTCTCGATGAGGCAGGTTGCGGCCATGTCGACCTGGATGGGCTATTTACGAGTGCTCTTGAAAAGATGAGGTATCGGGGAGAAGATAATGTAGCGGTTAAGAAAGTAAACGGGCTTTACTTTGGCCACTCTCGCCTGGCCATAAACGGATTGAATTCGGCTTCCGACCAGCCTGTAGTAACTGATGACTATGCTCTTATATTCAATGGTGAGTATTATAATTATAAAGAAAATTATCCGCGCAAGGAGTCAGATACGCTTGCGCTATTCGACCATTTGATGGTGAAACCTGAGGCTCATTCTTTGGTGAACGGGCCATATGCTTATGCATGGTACGAGATAAAAAACGATAGGGTTTTTTTTCGTAGGGACTTTTTTGGTGAGAAGCCACTTTATTACTACATGGATGAGAAAGTTCTTCTGGTGTCATCCACGCTGAAATCTATCTTGTTCTTTGTAAAAGGAATCGGGGGTGAGGTGCAGCTGAATATTGAATCCTTGCGCTGTGATTATGTGCTCAATGGTTTTATCAGGGAGCCTGAATCCATCTGGAAAGATATATATGTGGTTCCGCCGAATCACTCACTTGTCTTAGATGGAGTGAATGTTTCCCTGAAGAAGGAGGAGTTCAGCTTTTCAGCCAATGCAGGGCCTGGAGCAGCTGAAAGGTATGTGGAATATTCATTAATAGCTAGAGATGTCGATGCAGCTCTTCTGCTGAGTTCTGGTGTGGATTCGAGTTACCTTTTGGTAAAGTCGATTGAGGCGGGTGCTGGATTATCACTGGTAACTTATGGAGGGGGTGAGGGGGCTGATGAGGTTGGTGAAGTCGAAGAAAACTTATCTTCCATAGATCTGAGAAAAGTTGGCTGCCAGTTCTCCGTGCTAAAAAAAAATGGTGAAGATAGCGAAGTAAAGATCAAAGAAGAAGTTTTATATTATGCAGACATTATGGAACAACCCACATCAGACGGCCTTCAGGTGCATAGGATCTTGCAGCATTTAAAAATAGAATTCCCTCACCTGAAAGTGGTGTATTCTGGTTTGGGCGGTGACGAAATATTTGGCGGTTATCCATCTTTCAAGAATTACCAGATAATAAATGTATTGGCCAGCATTCCTCGATCATCTCTTCTTGTACCAAAAATGAAAAGGTTTTTAGAGGGGAGAGAAATACTTGGTGAATGGGGTGTCATGGTATATTACTTTCTCTATAGGGCTGACCCATTTTTCGTAAAAAAGGAATACGGGGATAGAGTGAAGGAGTCATATGAACGCTTTAAGAAAGGTGTTTATGAGTCGGTTCCGACAGAGCTTATGGAGCGGTTCAATGAGTGCTCCGGTATGCAGTTAAAGTTCTGTGAGACGTTCGATTACTGCAAGAACCAGTTGCTGAGAGACATGGATAACATCTCTATGCATCATGGTGTTGAAGCCAGAGTTCCTCTTCTTAATCCTTACCTGATCACCCAGGCCGTAGACAATAAGAAAAGCCTGAAAAAATATTTGCAAGCCAGGGCAAATATATCTTTTGGGAAGAAGAAGGGGTTTTCTATTCTCGATAACGGCAGCCTGGAAGTATATAAAGACTCCTTGATTGGAAGTCGGCAAATTCTTGATGTAGTGTTCGGAGACAATATCTGCAATGATTATGCCCTTTCAGATATTGGTTTTATGAGAAAGTTCTCGTTTATTGCAGAGTGGTTGAAAGCCAATGTTGTCGTTTCTGAAACAGATGGCAGCACGCTGGTAGCCAAGTGAGATTGGCGCTTTCAGTGAGTTTAGTCATAACAAGCAATCTCATTCAAGGCTGTCAATAACGCAAGGAATACCGAGAATAAGATTATGGATGAGGCACGTGACCCTCTGGTGAGCTTCTATATGACGGTAAGGAACGGACTTCCATTCCTTCCTGTCTCTATCGAAAGCATTAGGAATCAAACATATTCCAACTGGGAGGCTGTAATCGTTGATGATGGGTCTTGTGATGATACTTTGGAATATTTGCGTGAAGTCGAGAGGGCAGACCCGCGCTTCAGGGTTATTGCGACAGATGGGGTTGGCCGTGGCAAAGCGCTGAATATGGCGATCGAAAGCGCACGGGGAGAGTATGTGGCGAACTTGGATTCTGATGATTTGTCACATCCGCAGCGTTTAGAGGTTCAGGTTAGTATTTTATTGGCTAAAAAATGCAGTCTGCTATATAGTGAAACCTGCTATATTCATGATGATGATGATATTAAATGGCCACATCTCTCCCAGCCAATAAGTCACCATGTTGATGATGTGTCAATGGACCTGATGAAGAGAAATCCGGTTAGTCACATAAGTGTGATTTGCCAGCGTAGTGCAATTATAAAAGTTGGGTTATATAGTGAAATAAGAAAATCTCAGCTTGATTATGAGCTATGGTTCAGGCTTGTAAAAAACGGCGTCGGGTTGCAGCGGACGAACTACTGTCTTGCCGCAAAAAGGATACACACTGCGCAGTCGTTTGAGAATAAGAAACGCATAAAATATCTCTTTTCTAGCATGTTGTTACAAAATAAAATTATCAGCGAGATAGATGGTGGGGTCAGATATCGTCCTTATCCTTTTTTACGCTTCATCTATGGCCTTTTGCCACAGAAGCTAAGGGTGCGCCGCACGCGGTGACTGCTAGGTAAATATTTAAGCTTCATAAAGGCTTCGACTAATGCTGTACTTTGGTGGCCATTTTGAGTGCTTAATCTCTAAATTTTGCCGACCATAAGACGTTGAGAGATGGCTGGGGGATGCCGTGATTTGGATAGTGTTTTTGACTTTGCTCGTTGCAGGGGCATTGAGTCCAATGTATGTGTATCCGAGTGGCCAGCCTCAACCTACAGATTATGTTTTCGCGGCCATGGTCTTTTTAGTCTATTTTCATTCGATAGCCACCTCAAGAGCACTCCCATTGTCCAAACTCCCGCTTTGTTGGGTAGGGCTCATATGTTGGATAGTGCTGCATTGTCTGGTTTCATCGTTACTACTTCAGTCATCAGAATTTTATCGAGTTATTGCTTTTTGGGTATATAATGCTGCCGTGTCGTCTTGCTTTTTATATCTAATTAATTGTGAAGATAAAGGAAAAGCTTTCATTGAGCGGGCTATTTCTCTTGGGTTGATGGTTTCTGGTGTTGGTGTTTTTCTTTCACTGAGTGAGGGCGGCCGGGTGACCGGCTTCTTCAATAATCCCAATCAACTTGCGTTCTACTCTCTGCTGGGCGTCTGTTCCATGCTGATGCTTAATAGAATGAGTTTTAATATTAAGCCTCTAACGATCATGGCACTGCTATCTGGGGTTGCTGGCATATTTGCTGCATCCTCATTAGCAGCAATTGCAGGTTTTTTATTGGTTGTTTTGGGGTGCTTAATCGCGAATTTACATCCAAAGAAGCTTTTTAAGTTCATGGTTTTAATTGTGTTGTTCTTCGCCGCTGCTTCGCTTTTTGATGATAAGATTTTGAGTGGTATATTGGAAAATGTTTATGATAGATCTCTTGTTGCTGGAGAAAAGTTCGACTCTATAGGGAAAGAAAGGAACTATGATCGTATCTTTACTTTTCCCGAATATGTATTTCTAGGGGCCGGGGAAGGGCATCTGGAACGTTTCTATCCCTATGATAAACTAGAAATACATTCAAGCTTCGGTAATTTGTTGTTTGCATACGGTATTCCCGGCATAGGCTTGTTTTTACTCTTGGTATTTTCTCTTTTACGAAATGCTCCACTACCTGTTTGGCTCGTCGTGTCGGGGCCAATGGTATATTCATTGACCCACATGGGACTCAGAACAACGTTGTTCTGGATTTTCTTGGCTATCGTTTGGTCTGAGTATGGGCAGGAAAAAACTCACGTCCATAATTACAGAGTTCTCGGCGAAAGCCCCTGATGTGAGTGTATTTGGAGCCCAGCTACTTGTTGCTCCCATCCGGTGCGCTGCACCTATTTCAGTACTGGCGCCTGGCGGCCCGCATTATGGAAGTGCCCATGCGGCAGGAGGCTGGCGTCCATTAACACCGCTACGTACCAGGGCGGAGGAGTGGATAGATGAAACGATTCTTGATGATCGCTAGCTACGCTGATTCTTTGATTCACTTCCGCGGTCACCTGTTGGACTCCTTGATTGCTAATGGAATTGAGGTCCATGCCGCCTCGCCCGATGTCGAGTTTGGCAATATCTGGCGGCGGCAACTGGAGGAGAAGGGGGTCACGGTGCATGAGATCGGCATGCAGAGGGCCGGGATGAATCCGCTTGTCGATTTGAAGACCTTCGCCGAACTCTATCGCCTGATGCGGCGCATTCGGCCCGATATCGTCATGGGATACACCATCAAGCCAGTGATCTATGGGACCCTCAGTGCTTGGATATCACGGGTTCCCCGACGGTTCGTGCTGATCACCGGCCTGGGCTATGCCTTCACCACCGATGTATCGGGCAGGTGGTTCAGCAAGCGCAAGGGGCTGCTTTGGGTCGCACGACTCCTATACCGCGTGGCTTTGCGAGGGACCCATAAGGTGTTTTTCCAGAATCCCGATGACCAGACGCTCTTTCGGCAACTGAAGTTGCTGTCGGCCAAGACTTCCTCGCATGTCGTCAATGGCTCTGGAGTCGATTTGGTCCAGTACGCGGTTGCGTCACAGGCTAAAGGCCCGGTCAGGTTTCTGATGATCGCCAGACTACTCGGTGACAAGGGAGTGCGCGAGTATATAAACGCCGCCCAGCAGGTGCACCGAACCCATCCACAAGTAACGTTCGCCTTGGCCGGCTGGATCGATGACAACCCCGATGCCGTTGCCCAACAGGAACTGGATGACTGGATCGCCGAGGGGACAGTCGACTATCTCGGCTGTCTCGATGATGTACGGCCAGCCATCGCTGCCTGCCACGTCTACGTGCTGCCGTCTTATCGCGAAGGCACCCCTCGTACGGTCCTCGAGGCCATGGCCATGGGCCGAGCGGTCATTACCAGCGATGCGCCCGGCTGCCGCGAAACCGTAAGCGAGTCGGTTAACGGCTACCTGGTCCCGGTTCGCGATGTCTCACGGCTTGCCGACGCCATGCGGCGTTTCATTGATACTCCTGAGCTGATCGGCGCCATGGGTCGCAAGTCGCGTGAGGCCGCCGAGGCCAAGTACGACGTCGACAAGGTCAACGCGGATATTCTTAAGCAGATGGGAGTGGGGGCTAAAGCACGGGGAGGTCGTGTCGAGGTGGTGCCGACAGAACTGCGAGGCGTATATGACAAAACGACTCTTTGACGTCAGTGTTGCACTGGCGTTGCTCGTGGTGCTGTCACCACTCCTTACCATCGTGGCGCTGTCGATCGCATTCAGGTTGGGGCGCCCGGTACTCTTCCGCCAGCATAGGCCCGGCCTCCATGGACGGCCCTACGAGATCGTCAAGTTTCGAACCATGCGGGATGCGGTCGATTCACAGGGCAGACCACTGCCCGATGAGGCGAGGATGACGCGGTTGGGTACCTGGCTGCGCGCGACCAGCATCGATGAGTTGCCCGAACTTTGGAACGTCGTTAAGGGCGAAATGAGTCTGGTCGGCCCTCGACCGCTGATGATGGAGTATTTGCCTCGTTACAGTGCCGAGCAGCAGCGCCGTCACGACGTACTCCCCGGCATCACTGGCTGGGCCCAGGTGAACGGACGCAACTCGCTTTCCTGGCAAGAAAAGTTCGAGCTTGATGTTTGGTACGTGGATCACCGCACGGCTTGGCTGGATCTTCGTATTCTGATGTTGACCGTAAAGAAAGTATTTTGCCGAGACGGGATCTCGGCGGAAGGGCATGTGACCGTCGAAGATTTCTATGGCAACGATTGACGCTTCGAGCTAGGAATCATCTCTTTGTTGCATGAAGCCAATTCCATGGAGCCAGAGGAACCGGGGTATGTCCTACGATTATGCATTGCTTGCAGATATTTCGGGGCGTGTGGGAGGCTCCTTTTACATTTTCGATAGCGATCTGTTCGAGCGTAACTATCGAGCATTCAGGGACAGCCTGCGGCAGTATTATTCCAATGCGGATGTCGCCTACTCGTTCAAGGCCAACTATATGCCGGCCTTGGGGCGTATCCTGGATGACCTGGGCGGCATGGGGGAAGTCGTCTCTCGGCTTGAATACGATATTGCCAGACGGCATCTGCCGCCTGACCGGGTGATCTTCAATGGCCCGGTGAAGCGGGCGGAGGATGTGAAGCATTGTCTCGCTTCCGGTTCACGCCTCAACATCGATTCGTTCAATGAGATCGAGTATCTCGAGGCCTTGTCAGAAAGTTTCGATCATATCGAGGTGGGACTAAGGATCAGTTTTTCCCTGGAGGGCCGTACCTCGAGGTTCGGTTTCTGCAGCGACAATGGTGATCTGGAAAATGCGCTCAAGCGGCTTCAAGGGATCGGTAATGTCACGGTCAACGGCATTCACTCCCACCTCAGCACGCGTGAAAAGAGCCTGGCGTTGTTTGCTTCAAGATCGAGGAGGATGATTGAGTTGGCCGAGCGCATCAGCCCCTCCCGGCCACTGGAGTCCATCAATGTCGGGGGAGGGTTCTTTGGTGAGATACCGCCAGCGATGCGTGACCAGTTTCCTGCCGACCTTCCTTCCTTCGATGACTATGCGCGTACTATCGGTCGCATCTTCCAACAAGAGTACGGTGAACAGGGGCCGCGGCTGATCATAGAGCCGGGCATCTCTCTGGTTGGCGATACCATGGTGCTGGTGGCCGAAGTCATCGAGATCAGAGAGCGGCAGGGCATCAGGTACGCGTTGTTGGACACCAGTATCAATGTCGTCAATCCGACGCATTCGACCGCTCGGCGATGCTTCACAATCGTGCCTCGCCAGGTGCTGCGCGAGCCCGGCCACGACCGCTATGTACTGGTCGGCAACACCTGCATGGAGCATGACGTCATTGATGCCGGTTACGCGGGCCGAGTGCAGCGAGGTGATTTCGTGGTCTTTCCCAATCGCGGGGCCTATTCGAACAACTATACGCCACCTTTCATCATGCCGCCGGTCGCGATCGTCTCGCCCCGCGGTGTCATCCATAAGGAAAGGGATGACGTGGAGAGCGTACTCGCGACTTACCGCTAGTGGTCTGTCTTACCCGCAGCGACCGGTGCCTGTTTGGCGCCCAGACTGCCTGCAACTTCAATGATGATTCTTCCTGGAGAATGGTGATGAACGTGTTGCTGACCTGCGTGGGGCGACGAAGCTACCTGGTGGACTATTTCAGGCAAGCACTGGACGGCCAGGGCGTGGTCATTGGTGTCGACGTGGATGCCGATACCGCAGGCATGGCATGTGTCGACAAGGGGTATCTCGTGCCACGAGCCGACTCCAGCGATTACATTCCAGCGTTGCTGGATATCTGTACGCGAGAGCGCATCGGCCTGCTGATATCGCTGTCGGACCTGGACCTGGGGCCGCTCTCTCGCGCCATCGAAGCTTTCGGACGCATCGGCGTCAAGGCGTTCGTCAGCGATCCTGAGGTCATCGAGGTTGCCAATGACAAGTGGGCGTGTTTCGAGTTTCTTCAGCGCCATCACATCCCGACCCCTGTCACCTGTCTTCAACTCGACGAGGCGCAACGGTATCTGCGTGATGGCCGTCTTGCTTTCCCGCTGATGGTTAAGCCGAGGTGGGGCATGGGGTCGGTCTCGCTGTTCAAGGTCAACGACGTCGAGGAGCTGGCATTCTTCTATCACCATGCCCGTAAGCAGGTACGGGACTCGTTTCTTAACGTGATCAGTCAGGAGGATATCGACCACTCAGTGATTATCCAGGAATGGCTGGTAGGCGATGAATTCGGCATTGACGTATTGCATGACTTTGACGGCGAGCACGTTGCCACGGTGGTTAAGCGAAAGCTCGCCATGCGGGCCGGAGAGACCGACAGCGCCATCACCGTAGAGGATAGTAGGGTCGCGAGCACCGCTGAGCGCGTTGCCGCGTTTCTTCGCCACAGGGGAAACCTGGATATCGACATCATGCTCGATGCCAACGGTTTGCCGCGTGTGCTGGAGCTCAATGCGCGATTCGGCGGTGGCTATCCTTTCTCGCACCTTGCCGGTGTCGATTTTCCCAAGGCATTGATCGAACTGGCGGAGGGGCGGCGCCCCGCTCCTTATCTGTTGCGTCCATCGATCGGCGTAAGGGGCATGAAGCATATCGTGCCGACCGTATCCTCAGCCCCGCGTGCCGACAGGGCACTTGAGGTGTTACCCCAAACAGAAGGCGGGGCCAGCATGCAGATATCACCGGCCGGCAGTCGGCGTTCCGTATAGCAACGTTGCCTTAGAGGGCGCCAGAATGCTCAATTCTCATTTTTCTCCCTGGCCTGCTTTCACTGACGAAGAGGCCGATACCGTCAGGCAGGTGCTACTTTCCAACAAGGTGAACTACTGGACCGGTAATGAAGGGCGTTTATTCGAAAGCGAGTTTGCTCGCTTTGCGGGTACCGAATACGCCGTTGCTGTTTCCAACGGCACCACAGCCCTTGATTTGGCAATGAAGGCGTTGGGAATCGGTGAGGGTGACGAAGTGGTGGTCACTTCTCGAACCTTCATGGCGTCGGTGTCCTCCATCATCACCGCTGGAGCAGTGCCAGTGTTCGCGGATGTCGATCGCGACTCTCAGAACATTACGGCGAGCACGGTGGCACCCTTGATTACGCCGCGCACCAAAGCCATTATCGCGGTCCACCTGGCTGGCTGGCCCTGTGACATGGAGGGCCTGATGTCGCTGGCAGAAAGCCATGGCCTCTATGTGATCGAGGACTGTGCCCAGGCCCACGGTGCCACCTGGCATGGGCGTAGCGTCGGGGGGCTCGGGCATGTGGGGGCCTGGTCGTTCTGCCAGGACAAGATCATGACCACCGGCGGAGAGGGAGGCATGGTCACCACCAATGATCGGGGCTTGTGGCAACGGATGTGGGCCTATAAGGATCATGGCAAGAGTTGGGAGGCGGTCTACGAGCGCGAGCACCCGCCAGGGTTTCGCTGGCTGCATGAATCTTTCGGCACCAACTGGCGTCTCACCGAAATGCAGGCCGCCATTGGTCGCCTGCAATTGCGCCGTATGCCCGACTGGACAGGGCAGCGTCGTGACAATCTTGAGCGCATTTGGCAGGCAGCGCGAGCCTGTGGCCTGCGTGTTCCTGAGTTGCCAGGCCATGTCGGACACGCCGCCTACAAGGCTTATGTATTCGTTGATCCGCCGTCGCTTCGGCCAGGCTGGGATCGTGACCGGATCATCGGCGAAATTCAGCAGCGAGGGGTGCCGTGCATGGGGGGGAGTTGTTCCGAGGTTTATCGCGAAAAGGCCTTCGATGACACGGGATGGCGGCCAGCTCGTGCCCTGCCGGTCGCCGCCGAACTCGGGAAGACAAGCCTCATGTTTCTTGTCCATCCCACCTTGACCGAGGAGGAAATTGATCGCACTTGTCTGGCGTTGCAGGACGTCATGGCCTTGGCCGTGGATTGACCTTCTTAGCATGTGAATATACGAAGCGAGTCTATACATAACGCCCCTGATCAAGATGTCTTGGTCGGGGGCATTATGTGATGTGCAAGTGTCAGGGTTTGTGCGTAAAGTCAGCGAGCGCAGGTAGTTTTCGCACAGAGCCTAGAGCCGCAAGTCGGCCTCGCCATTCCCCAGCAGGTACTTCAGGTCAAAGAGCACGTGGTTGGGCTTGCCCCAGGAGCGTATACGGTCAATGCCATAGTCGCGGAACTCATTGTGGGCGACTGCCAGTATCATCGCATCATAGCCGCCTTCATCCGGCCGCTCGACCGGGCGGATTCCATAAGCCTTTATGGCTTCGTCACGATCGGCATGGGGGTCTAGGACATCGACCATGACGTTGAAGTCCGCCAGTTCGCGAATGATATCGGTGACACGTGTATTACGCAGATCCGGGCAGTTCTCCTTGAACGTCAGGCCTAAGATGAGCACTCGTGCGCCTTGTACGTGGATCCTTTCCTTAATCATCTGCTTGACCAGTTGGCCAGCCACATAGGCGCCCATGCCATCATTGATACGGCGGCCTGATAGAATGACTTCCGGATGATAGCCCACCTGCTGGGCTTTGTGCGTCAGGTAGTAGGGGTCGACCCCGATGCAGTGGCCGCCGACCAGCCCTGGCCGGAAAGGCAAAAAATTCCATTTGGTTCCCGCCGCTAGCAGCACCTCTTCGGTATCAATCCCCAAGCGGCTGAAGATCATGGCCAGTTCGTTGATCAGCGCAATGTTCACGTCACGCTGAGTGTTCTCGATGACCTTGGCGGCCTCCGCAACCCTCATTGAACTGGCTTTGAAGGTCCCCGCCACAATGACCGATGCATAGAGAGCATCGACGAAGGCTGCCACCAGGGGGGTCGAGCCGGAGGTCACTTTTCTGATCGAAGTGACGCGATGTTCCTTGTCGCCTGGATTGATGCGCTCTGGGCTATAGCCAGCAAAAAAGTCGCGATTGTAGACCAGCCCTGAGCCTTGCTCGATGACAGGAATGCATTCTTCTTCGGTGGCCCCGGGATAGACGGTCGACTCATAGATGACCACATTGCCTGGCGAAATGGCCTGGGCCACCGTCTGGCTGGCCTTGCGTAACGGTGTCAGGTCCGGGCAGTGCTGTGCGTCTATCGGCGTTGGAACCGTGACTATATAGACATTGCATTCCCGCAGTCGCTCGACATCATCACTGAAGTCGAGTTGTTTGGCGTCTCTGAGTTCATCGAATGAGACTTCTCGCGTGGCGTCTATGCCATCGGAGAGCTGCAGGATGCGATGGGCATTGATGTCGAAGCCCAGCGTCGGATAACGCTTGCCGAATTCCACGGCCAAAGGCAAGCCGACATAGCCTAGTCCAATCACGCCAATACGAATAGAATCCAACTTCAGGGTCAGGTCCATGATCCATTGTCCTTGTGATAATCAGAAGTGGCTGTCCTTGGCCAAGGCCGCGGTCGAGAGGTTGAGTTGAGCTGCTGACACCACTTTTTGTGCGGCAGGTGATGGGATGGCAGCTCTTTGGCTTACTTGATGCTTTTCGCTGTCAACGACGGCAGGCTCTGTTGGCTGATAGGCCTTTGCATTCCCGTATCGCTGGAGCCAGAGCAGGTCGGAAATAGGGTGGTTAGGGTGATAAGCGATGGGGGCCTCCAGCAATAACTCTCTGATAACTTCGTGCTGGACCTTGGTCACGGCGTTATGCAAACGATGAAGGTAGTCTTCTAGACGCGGCCATTCCCAGCAGGTTTCCCATGCAGTCATGATGCGTGGATGTGCCGTCGATGTGGTATTGGCGCCGACCAACAACTCCTCATATAACTTTTCTCCGGGTCGCAAGCCGCTATAGTGGATAGCGATGTCGCCCTCCGCGCTGTCCTCGGAGATCAACTCCAATCCTGAGAGTCGAACCATTTGCTTTGCCAAATCGGCAATTTTGATTGGTTCGCCCATATCCAGAACAAATACATTACCGCCACTGCCCATGGCACCCGCCTGAATTACCAACTGCGCGGCTTCGGGGATGGTCATGAAGTAACGCGTTATATTGGGGTGGGTCACCGTAATCGGCCCGCCATCGCGAATCTGGCGCCTGAACAAAGGCACAACGGATCCGGAAGAGCCCAGGACGTTGCCAAAACGAACCATGCAGAAACGCGTCTTGGTCTGTTCACTGGACAGGGCCTGGCAGATGAGCTCTGCAATACGCTTGGTCGTACCCATGACATTGGTTGGCCGCACGGCTTTGTCGGTCGAGATCAAAACGAAGGTTTCAACGCCGCAGTCGATAGCTGCCTGCGCCGTCTTCAGCGTGCCGAAAACATTATTGCGAATGCCTTCGGCCATATTGTGTTCCACCATTGGAACGTGCTTATAGGCCGCGGCATGATAGAGCGTCTGTACACCAAAGCTGCGCATTAGAAGCGTGAGACGTGGTCGATGCTGAACGGATGCCAGTAGTGCCTTGATGGAAATATCGAGATGATGACGCTCAGCGAGTGTCTTGATTTCTTGCTCCACTCGGTAAAGGGCATACTCACAGACATCCAGCAACAGCAACTGGCGTGGCTGCTGTAGCAGAATTTGCCGACTCAGCTCGGAACCTATCGAGCCGCCTGCTCCCGTCACCATCACGACCTTATCCAGGATATTGGCTTGCATCAGTGATGGTTGAGGTGGAACGGGATCGCGTCCCAGAAGATCCTCGACGGTCACGTTGCGAATGTCGTTGATTTTCGCGCGACCGGCGACAATGTCGGCCGTGCCCGGCACGGTTTGCACGGGAATCATCAACGGCTCAAGAGCACTCAAAATGGCTCGTCTCCTCGCCCTAGTCGCGCTGGGAATCGCTAATAGAATCCGCTCAATGCCGTAGTCATTGATAAGCTTGCCCAACTGCGTCGGGGAGTACACTTCCAGCCCCTCGACATGTGTGCCATGCATACCGCGCCAGTCATCCACGAAGGCAACCGGTACATGTTGATCGCTATGTTTCAGTGAATTGACCAAGTGGGCCCCAGCGGCCCCAGCACCGTATATCGCGACACGTGACCGGTTCTTGATGCTGGCCCTTCTGTAGGCTGAACGAAGCAGGTAGCGGATACCGCCAATACTCACGAATGCCAGCAGGAAAAAGACCACAGGAATGGAGATGGGAGATGGCGCCCTAAGTGCGAAGCTAGCGGTGATGAGTGTTACCGTCGTGGCGACGAGCCCCTGCACGATGGTTTTCAGCGCGCGTTGATTGATATATCGGATGACCGCACGATAAAACCCCAGTCTGACGAAATAGTAGATACTGACAGGCAGTGTCATGAAGAATGCCAGCCAAGCTTCCTTGTCCAGTATCTGGTCCCAATGTTCGAATTTGATCAACATGGCGAGCAAGAAGCTGAGCGTCAGGGAGGTAGAGTCAACCAATACCTGGATGAGTCGCTTGTATACACGAGGCAACCTAAAAATGTAATCAATTGATTTGTACATTGCTTCACCTTCATCCCTGTGTTCGTGTGCGATCATTTTTTCTTCTTGAGTCGCATTTTTTATAATTATTGTGTAAGTTTTCCTTGGTGCTCCGGTTATAAAATATTGCCTAGCAATCTCAGCGGCACCCTATTGCGTGCGCCGTGTTTTTTTTGTGTTGCGCTGTTATCTTGTGTTGTCATATGATAAGAGATGTAAACTTGCTTCCCAAGATGGTTTTTCTAGTCCATTTCTGGCTGAGAAGGTAGAAATAAAAAGTAGGTTGCTAATGGCATGAGTACTAGACTTTTAATTATAAAAAAGCACTCGCTTTATTAGTAAAAAAGTCATTTGGCATTAGGAGGCTGATCACATCGGTGATGCTGACCATGCCTGAATGACTTATTGTTCGGTTGGCAGGTGGTAAGTCGGCAGGTGGTCCAGCTACTCGGGTGATGTAAAGCGGTGAGATGACTGTTTGTTAGTGATGAGCATTGGCGCCTTGAGTCAGGCTCGGACACATTTGCTATACAGTATTTGTTGGGTTATCAGGCCCCTCGTCAGGAAATTGATATGAAACTATTGATCACGGGAATGGCAGGTTTCATTGGCTTTTCATTAGCTCGGCGGCTTTCCGGTAGGGGGCACCAGATCGTTGGCATTGATAACCTCAATGATTATTACGATGTATCGCTTAAGCAGGCGCGACTGAATGTGCTGTCAGAGTATGAGGATATCCATTTCGTCAGGCTGGACCTCTGTGATCGGGAGGGAATGACAGAGCTCTTTTCGAAGCATGGCTTTGACAGGGTCATTCATCTCGCCGCCCAGGCGGGGGTGCGTTATTCACTGGACAACCCTCATGCCTATGTCGATGCCAACCTGGTGGGGTATCTCAATGTGCTGGAGTGTTGCCGTCATCATGGGGTAGGGCACTTAGTTTATGCCTCATCCAGCTCTGTCTATGGCATGAACGAAACAGTGCCGTTTTCTACTCGGGACAGTGTTGATCACCCGGTCAGTCTCTATGCGGCGACCAAGAAGGCCAACGAGCTGATGGCCCATACCTACTCCCATCTTTATGACTTGCCCACCACAGGCTTGAGATTCTTCACGGTCTATGGGCCCTGGGGACGACCAGACATGGCGATGTTCATGTTCACTAAGTCGATCCTGGAAGGTCGGCCTATCGACGTCTACAACCATGGGGATATGTCACGGGACTTCACTTACATCGACGATATCGTCGAAAGCATCGTGCGGATTGCCGAGGTCGTGCCACAACGTGACCCTGACTGGCGGCCTTCGCTGGCCGGGCCGGATAGCAGTAGTGCCCCTTATGCCCTTTACAACATCGGGCATGGAAGCCCCGTCAGGCTGATGGATTTTATCCATGCGCTTGAAGGGGCGATCGGAAAGCGAGCCGAATGCAACTATCTTTCCATGCAGCCTGGTGATGTGCCACATACCTTTGCCGATACCGAAGCGCTCTATCAGGTGATCGGCTATCAGCCACGAGTGGATGTCTGTGAAGGGGCCAGGCGGTTCGTCGCTTGGTATCGCGACTATCATCGGGTTTGATGAATGGTATCCCGTCTAATATAGGTAGGCTGGGTCGATGACCACCGAGATGTGGCACCGGCTCAATAGCCGGTTATTGTTTGCTTTTCTGACGATGTTGATCGTGGTTCCGGGAGGGTATGCGCTGGCGCCACTGCTGTGCTTGGGTGCCCTCCTGGTAGCGGCGATAACGGGCGCCTTAGCTGCGGGTTGGCGAACCTCGCGACTGGATTGGGAAGACGGGCTGTGGTGCCTGGCGCTGCTGGTGTTCGCGGCAAGTTGGCTAGGTGATGTGGCGCGGACCCTTAAATGGCCGGAATCTGCTACAGGCAATGGCATAGGGTTGCCACTATGGCCCCTCGTGGGAGCTATGTCGCTGATCTGGTTACGTTGTCATGGCTCGTCGGCGCGTCATTGGTGGCTGGGGCTTTCTTGCGGCGCTATGGCAGCAGGCTTGATTGCGCTTTTTGAAAGACTCATTCTTTTGTACTCGCGTGCCAGCAACGACATGAATGCTATTCCGTTTGGCAATCTAGCCTTGCTGCTGGGTTTTCTCTCTTGGCTGGCAACACTTTGGTGGATGTACCGACTACCTCGCCTTCAGCGCTCCTATCGCCGTTACTGTCTCTGGCTATCTATGGCTGGTGGCATGGCTGGCCTTTTGGCATCGTTGCTATCCGGCACCCGTGGTGGCTGGTTGGCCGTGCCTCTACTCGCACTGATGCTCTATGTGGCCTGGCGCCAGATGCCCTTCAGGAAAGCGCGCCGGCGGCTGGTGGCGCGATCCATGGCAACAGGTGCGCTCCTGTTGGTCGTCATGCTGGTGGCTATTCCGGAAACGGGCGTCAGGCAACGCTTAGCAGGCGCCGTCGTAGACGCTCAAGAATACTGGCAGGGCGAAGATCGCGATGGCTCTGTCGGGCTTCGTCTGGAGATGTGGCGCGGCGGTTTGCAGCTTTTTGTAGAGCGGCCATGGACCGGATGGGGAGAGGGACGCCTGGAAGCTGCGCGAGATGCCTTGGTGGCAGACCATATCCTGCATCCGGGCGTCAGTTACTATGATCAATTGCACAGCGACATCATCGATACGGCGGCGAGAAGAGGTGTATTGGGGCTCTTGGGATTGGCTCTCTTATATGGCGTGCCGATCTACCTCTTCTCGAGGCGGCTTGGTTGCTGTTCTCCCGGCGTGAGGACCTTGGCCATGGCGGGATTGATGACTCCCCTAGCGTTTATTGTCTTCGGGCTGTCGCAATCCATGCTGCGAGATGTGCACGGCCTGAGCGGTTATCTCGGTCTCAGCATCGGTTGCTGGGTGATCTTGAGGCGGGAAGAGCGGCGCACGCTATCCCAGGAATGCCCCCGTGCCGACCGGCGTTATGCTGCCGAAGTCTTTGTCGGCAAGCCGTGATGAGCGGCATTGTTGGCATCTTCGCCATGCAGGAGGCCTGCACCATACCCATTCTGCCTTTGCATGTGTAACATTCCTGCCCGAAACGGCATCTACCTGGGTGTAAGCGGTTAGGCTCGGGTTGCCAGGGGCTTACAGGTTATTTATTGGCAGGAGTAGCGACATGAAAATCACCATTTTCGGCACGGGATACGTAGGCCTGGTCACCGGCACCTGCCTGGCCGATGTGGGGCATGACGTGATGTGCATGGATGTGGATGCCGACAAGATCGCTCGCCTGCATGAGGGCGAGATTCCGATTTACGAACCGGGGCTCGAGGCGATGGTGGCGGCCAATGTGGCCTCTGGACGGCTGCGTTTTACCACCGATCCGGCCGATGCGGTGGCACACGGAGCGCTGCAGTTCATTGCTGTTGGCACCCCGCCTGACGAGGACGGCAGCGCCGACCTCAAGTACGTGCTGGCGGTGGCCAAGACCATCGGCGAGCATATGACCGAGCCCAAGGTCATCGTCGACAAGTCCACTGTGCCGGTAGGCACCGCCGACCGCGTCCATGCCGCCGTCGCCAGCACGCTTGCCGATCGAGGCGTGGACCTCGACTTCGATGTCTGCTCCAACCCGGAATTCCTCAAAGAGGGGGCCGCCATCGAGGACTTCAGTGGGGGCGCCCGCATCGTGGTGGGCACCGGTTCCGAGCGTGTCAAAGCGCTGATGCGCGAGTGCTACGGCCCCTATAACCGTAACCATGAAAAGATGATGTTCATGGACGTGCGGGCCGCCGAGCTGACCAAGTATGCCGCCAACGCCATGCTGGCGACCAAGATCAGCTTCATGAATGAGATCGCCAACCTGGCCGAGCGGCTGGGTGCCGATGTCGAACAGGTACGCCAGGGCATCGGCAGCGATCCGCGTATCGGCTATCACTTCATCTATCCGGGCTGCGGTTACGGCGGTTCCTGTTTCCCCAAGGACGTGCAGGCGCTGGCGCGCACCGCCAGCGAGGTCGACTATCCGGCCGAATTGCTCAATGCCGTCGAGAGCGTCAATCGTCGCCAGAAGAGTACCCTGTTCGCCAAGCTCAATCAGGCCTTCGACGGTGACCTGGCCGGCAAGACCATTGCCCTGTGGGGGCTGGCCTTCAAGCCCAACACCGATGACATGCGCGATGCGCCGAGCCGCGATGTCATGGAAGCGCTGTGGGCCGCTGGCGCCAGGGTTCAAGCCTATGACCCGGAGGCCATGAAGGAATGCCGGCGCATCTATGGGGATCGCGATGACCTGGTGCTGGTGGCCGATCGCATTCAGGCCGTGAAGGGCGCGGACGCGCTGGTCATCTGTACCGAGTGGAAGGAATTTCGCATTCTCGACTTCGACTGGCTCAAGGCACAGCTTGCCATGCCAGTGGTGGTCGACGGGCGTAACCTGTTCCCGCCGAAGGCCGTCAAGGCTGCGGGCCTGATGTACTACGCCGTGGGCCGTGGTGACTCCTTGGCCTCAGCTTCGGCATGAGTGCCGGGAGCATCAGCGCTAGACGAGCGGCAATCGCGATTCGGCAGGTGGAAAAATCCACGGGAGCCAGTCGCGTTGCCCTGGCACAAGCCAAACTCCTCAACGACTTGGGGTTCGAGGTGTCGCTGCTGGTCGAGCGCGGCAACGCTGAGGTCGTGGCTGAGCACGGCGCTTCAGTCGTCAAACTGTGGCGCTGGCCGTTCAAGGGGGCTTTTCGGCGCTTCTGGTTCAATCGGCGTGTGCAGTCCTGGTGTCGCCGGAACCGTCCTGACGTCTTGTTGAGCCACGGCGATTGCGAAACGACGGATACCCTGTATTTGCATAACTGCGTTCACCTGGCTGAGCGATATATCCGCGGGCGCGAGCTGCCTGCGGATCATGAGGTCGCCTCGATACATGATCATGTGTTGGGTGGCGGCAAGTTTCGCCAGGTGGTGGTTAATTCGCGGTTGATGGGCAACGAGCTAACGCATCGCTATGGCATCGACCCTGCCAAGGTCGAAGTCAGCTATCCGGGATATGACCCTCAGCAGTTCAATGTGCAGCGCGCTCGTGTCCACCGATCGTCCGTGCGAGAGGCGCTGGGCGTGGCCGAGGATGAAAAGTTGATTGGTCTGGTCACCTCGGGCAATTTCGCGAAGCGAAATGTCAGGGGGTTCGTCGAGATGGCAGCCGAACTTCAGCGCCGTGCTCCAGGGCGCTACCGTTTCCTGGTGGTTGGTAAAGACAAGGCGATGGCCTACCAGCAGCAGGCGAAGGAGGCGGGAGTCGCCGAGCGAATGATCTGGCGCTCGACCATGCCCGATGTCGAAACCGTTTTCGGCGCCTTGGACTTGTTCGTTCTACCCGCCCACATCGAGGAGTTTGGATTGGTGGTGGCAGAGGCTATGGCCTGCGCGACACCTGTGCTGGTCTCTGATCGTGTTGGTGCATCCGAGTTGCTAGCGGAGTCGCACCCTGATTTGGTGATGCCCCACGGGGCGACCAGTGCCGAATGGGCAGACCGAATAGGTGCGTTGCTCGACCAGGAGGAGACCTCCATCGGGGGCGAGCTTGCCACTTACGTCCAGCAATACTCCTACATCGCGCAGCGCGAGAAACTCAGGCAGAGTTTGCAGCGGCTAACCATGAATGCACTGTGAGCGCGTCAAAGGCCACCAAACCATGGCGTGCAGCAGTAGCAAAGAGCAGTGGCTAAGGCGAGGGCTGGCAATGCCCCCTTGGCTCGGGCACCCGTCGTTGCAAGCAAGATATGCAAGAGAGATATTCAAAAGAGGTATGCAGGAACGCTGCGGGAAATCAGGCTCACCGACAGCTAAGGTAAGGGTGAGCCTGAATCGGTTTATTCGACCACGTCTACCCTGATGGTGCTCGACCAGTCAGGGCCATAGGACTGGTGCTTACCATCGGCGAATTGAAGTGTCAGGGTGTGTTCGCCCGGAGGCAGGCTGAGCTCGTAGCGGGTTTGACCGCCGCCGAAGTGGATATGGCTATCATCGGCGGGAATGACTTCTCCCTTGGCCACCGGCCCGCCATCAATGATCAGATGATGATGGCCGGTGCCTTCCTCCATGGTGCCCGCAGGCTCGACCTGCATGCCCATGACTTCCATTTCGACCTCTATCGGATTCGATACCTCTGCACCGTCCTCCGGTGCCGCAAAACCGACTCCCTCCATGGCCATGGCCGGCATGGCGAGCATGGCTAGTGCTAGCGCAGTTAACCAGCGACCGGTACCTTGCGTCAGTAGCTTCATTTGCGTCTCCCAATCTCGGATTAGGCGGCCCTGCATCTCATGCCAGGGCGGGCAGCGTTTCTGCCTGCTTTCAGCGTAGCTGTTTCATGAGCAAGGGATGAGGTTTCACGGTATTCGCTCAATAAGATAAGTACCCAAAGATAGACAAGGGTAGAGCAGAGAGCATGGGGAAGTCTGGGCTTTCACTTTTGTCCGTTTATGCAGACGAAAGGCCAAATGCCGCGGCGGCAGCTTGTGGGTCGGGCTGACCGCAGATGGCGGATATTACCGCCAGCCCATTGGCCCCAGACTGCCGGATGGCTTCGACATGGCGCGTGTTCAAGCCGCCGATGGCCACACTGGGCAGCGGGCTCGAAGCGACTAATTCGGTGAGGCCTTCCATACCCAGCGGCGGGGCATGGTCCTGCTTGCTAGCGGTGGCGAACACCGGGCCGATGCCGATGTAATCCAGTCCCTCTGGGTCGAGAGCGGCGAGTTGGGCACTGTTTTCGACTGAGAGTCCCAGGATGGCATCGGGCCCCAGTTGGCGGCGTGCCTCGGTTACGTCGCCATCCCCCTGCCCGATGTGCAGGCCGTCGGCTCCGGCGGCAATGGCAACGTTCAGACGGTCGTTGATGATCAATGCCACCCCAGTGTCGTGCAGTGCGGTCATCAGTTGGCGGGCTTGGGCGATGAGCTCATCATCGCTTGCGGCCTTGTCGCGTAGTTGAACCATGGTCACGCCGCCGCGCACGGCGGCAAGTACCGTATCGATGAGTCCTTTCTTTGCACAAAGCGTGGCGTCGGTCACCAGGTACAGGGACAGATCGAATGCCTTGGCAGGGCGGTGATCAGACATGGTGGATCTCCAGATGGCGACCTGTCAGCGCTTGAGCGTCGAGTCCATATAAGGCATCGAGAAAGGCAACCGCGAAGCTGCCGGGTCCCTTGGCATCCTGGCCGGCCAGTTCGCCGGCCTTGGCATAGCAGGCAAGGGCCGCGACGGTCGCAACAAAGGGATCCTCGGCCTCGGCGATGAAGGCCGCGACCACACCGGTCAGTGAACAGCCCAGGGTGGTGACCCTTGGCATCAGCGGATGACCACCCTCGACCCATGTCACGCGCTTCCCGTCTGTGACGAGATCCTGCTCGCCGGTGACGGCGACCACAGCACCGGTCTCCCTGGCCAGTTGCAGAGCCGCCTCGCGGGCACTGTCGGCGGCATCGGTGCTGTCGACGCCTCGGCCACTCGCGCTCTCGGTCGCCAGGGCGATGATCTCCGAGGCATTACCGCGGATCACCGTGGGCGAAAGGGCAATCAACTGGCGGGCGGTCTTGCGTCGATAGGCGGTGGCGCCCACCGCCACCGGGTCTAATACCCAGGGCGTGCCGGCTGCTCGGGTGGCGCTCGCCGCCTCGCGCATGGCCTCAACCCAGTGGGGCGACAGCGTACCGATATTGATCGTCAGGGCCTTGGCCAGTCCGGCGAACTCGGCGGCTTCCTCCCGTGCATGCACCATGGCCGGTGAGGCGCCGATGGCCAGCAGCACATTGGCCATGGCATTCATGGCGACGAAGTTGGTGATGTTGTGGATCAGCGGCGCCGTCTCGCGGACGCGCGCCAGATGGGCAGCGGGGTCTATCGTGGTCATTGTGCCTCCTGAGCGGAGGCGTTCGTGTGGCCGGCGTCGAGTGCGCCCGCCACACGACTCCCTCCGCCGGCATTATCCGGGTCAGGTTCCAAGGGTGCCTCTCAGCCGACGATTGCCGGCGCCCCTGTCGTTCAGTGCGCTCACTATCTCTATCGATCGGCGGGCTGTAAAGCCCAACCAGCATCAGCCGATGGCCGGCACCAGGCCAGCGGCGTCGACCAGTGCTCGTGTGTAGGGCGTTTGGGGCGCGCCCAGCACTTGCTCGGTCGAGCCTTCCTCGATGACGTCGCCATCCTTCAGCACCATGACGCGGTGGGCCATGGCGCGCACCACGGCCAGGTCATGGCTGATGAAGAGATAGCTCAGCCCGCGCCGGGCCTGCAAATCCCTGAGCAGCTCGACCAGTTGTTTCTGCACGGTCCGGTCAAGCGCCGAGGTCGGTTCATCGAGCACGATCAGTTCCGGCTCGAGAATGATGGCGCGGGCGACGGCAATGCGCTGGCGCTGACCGCCGGAGAACTCATGAGGGTAGCGAGAAGCGCAGTCGGCGGGCAGCCCGACCTCGAGCAGTGTCGCCTGAACGCGCCGTTCGACCTCGGCATCATCGAGCTCGGGGTAATGAAAGCGCAGCCCCTCGCTGATGATCCTCGCTACAGGCAGGCGCGGCGACAGCGAGCCATAGGGGTCCTGGAAGACGATTTGGAAGCGTCGGCGCTGCTTTCGAAGCGGCTTGCCACTGAGGGTATCCAGCCGCTCCCCGGCGAAGTCGATTTCGCCATCACTGGCCGTCAGGCGAAGCAGTGCCATGGCCAGGGTCGTCTTGCCGGACCCCGATTCTCCGACGATGCCCAGGGTCTCGCCGCTACGCAGGGTCAGATCGAGCGGCTGCACAGCCACGAAGGGCGGTGGGTTGCGAGAGAAGAGGCGCTTGGGGCGCGAAAAGGCCACTCGCAAGGCTCGCGCTGCCATCAGCATCGGGGGACTGCCGATGGGGCATGGCCGGCCCTGTGGCTCGGCATCCAGTAGCGTGCGGGTATAGTGGCTCTGTGGATCGCGAAAGACGCGCTCCACCGGGCCGGTTTCCTGCTCGCGACCTTGATAGAGCACGCAGACCCGGTCGGCATGGCGGCGCACCAGGTTCAGGTCATGGGTGATCAGCAGCATGCCCATACCATGTCGCTCGCGAAGTTCTCTGAGCAGGGCCAGGATATCCTGCTGCACGGTGACATCGAGTGCCGTCGTCGGCTCGTCGGCGATCAGCAGCTCCGGTTCATTGGCGATCGCCATGGCGATCATTACGCGCTGTCGCTGGCCGCCGGATAGCTGATGGGGCCAGGCGTCCAGCAGTTCGTCCGGCCGTGGCAGCTTGACCTGGATCAGCAGCTCCCTGGCCCGGGCGCGGGCGGCCTTGCCGCTGAGGCCCTGATGCAGGCGCAGGGTCTCACCGATCTGCTTCTCGACGGTATGCAGCGGATTCAGCGAAGTCATGGGCTCCTGAAAAATGAAGCCCACGCGACTGCCCAGCAGGCCCTGCCAGTCACGTTTTTTCAGGCTCGCCAGGTCGGTATAGCCAAGCTGGCGCCGGCCGCTGATGCTGGCATTGGCTGGCAGCAGGTTCATGGCCCCCAGGGCGCTGACTGACTTGCCGGAACCGGATTCGCCCACCAGGGCCAGCGCTTCGCCGGCATGGATATGCAGCGACAGCGAATCCACGACATTCTGGCCGTCAAAGCCAATGGTCAGATCGTCCAGGTGCAGCAGCGGATGATGATGAGATTGCATGGGCGTTTCAGGCATCGTCCGGGCTCCTGGCGGCGTCATACGTGGTCGCAGACCTCGTCGCGGCGAGTGCCTTGGGGCTGGTCTGGATATGGCGCGGATCGAACGCATCGCGCAGTCCTTCGCCGATGAAAACCAGCAGCGAAAGCATCAACGACAGGCTCACGAAAGCCGTGATGCCGAGCCATGGCGCCTGCAGGTTGTTCTTGCCCTGTGCCACCAGTTCACCTAGCGAGGGCGAGCCTGGCGGCAGGCCAAAACCGAGGAAATCCAGCGCGGTCAGGGTCGTGATGGCGCCGGTGAACAAGAAGGGGATGAAGGTCAGGGTGGCGACCATGGCATTGGGCAACACGTGGCGCCACATGATCAGGTGCGAGGGCAGGCCCATGGCCTTGGCCGCGCGTACATATTCAAGGTTTCGAGCGCGCAGAAACTCGGCGCGTACCACGTCGACAAGGCCCAGCCAGGAGAACAGCAGCATGATGCCCAGCAGCCACCACAGATTGGGCTGTACCAGGCTTGCCAGGATGATCAGCAGGAAAAGTACCGGCAGACCCGACCATATCTCGATCAGCCGCTGGCCGATCAGGTCGACCTTGCCGCCAAAGTAGCCCTGCACGCCGCCGATCACCACGCCCATGGTCAGCGAGCCAATGGTCAGCACCAGGGCGAAGACCACTGACAGACGGAAGCCATAGATGACACGGGCCAGCACATCGCGTCCCTGATCGTCGGTACCCAGCCAGTGACGACCATCCGGTGGGGAAGGCGCCGGCCGGCTGAGCTCCATGTCCAGCGTCTGGTAGGAGAAGGGGATGGGTGGCCACAGCATCCAGCCGTCGTCCTCGATGGCCTCGCGCACATAGGGATCACGGTAGTCGGTGGCGGTAGGCAGAAAACCGCCGAACTCGGTCTCCGGGTAGTCGACCAGCAGTGGCACATACCAGTCTCCCTGATACTGCATCACCAGCGGTTTGTCATTGGCGATCAGTTCGGCGCCGAGGCTCAGTATGAACATGAACAGAAATAGCCACAGCGACAGGCGCGCCCGGCGATTGCCGTGGAATACCGCCAGGCGACGGCGCGTGATCGGCGACAGCGACTGATAAAAGCGGCGGAAAATGCGCATCAAGCCTCCCTTGTCGCGAAGTCGATGCGCGGATCAACCCACACATAGGTCAAGTCGGAGATCAGTTTCAAGATCAGCCCGATCAGGGTGTACAGATAGAGCGTGCCGAAGATCACCGGGTAATCACGCTGCATCACCGCCTCGAAGCCGAGCAGCCCGAGGCCGTTGAGTGAGAAGATGACCTCGATCAGCAGTGAGCCGGTGAAGAAAATGCCGATCAATGCCGAGGGCAGGCCGGCGATGATGATCAGCATGGCATTGCGGAAGACGTGGCCGTAGAGCACCTGATGGTCTCCGGCCCCCTTGGCGCGGGCGGTCAGCACGTACTGCTTGTGAATCTCGTCGAGAAAGCTGTTCTTGGTCAGCATGGTGAGGGTGGCGAAGCTGCCGATGGCCGAGGCCAGCACCGGCAAGGAGATATGCCAGAAGTAGTCCTTGACCTTGCCCCAGGCCGAAAGGGTGTCGAAGTCCGGTGACGTCAGGCCGCGCAGCGGAAAGACATCGAAGTAGCTGCCGCCAGCGAATAGCACGATCAGCAGGATAGCGAACAGGAAGCCGGGAATGGCATAGCCGACGATCACCAGGCCTGAGGTCCAGACATCGAAGGGTGAGCCATGCCGCAAGGCTTTGCGTACTCCCAGTGGGATCGAGATCAGATAGACCAACAGGGTCGTCCATAGCCCCAACGAAATCGACACGGGCAGCCGCTCGACCATCAGGTCGACCACCGGGCGATCACGGAAGAAACTCTCGCCGAAATCGAAGGTGGCATAGGCGCGAAGCATGTCGAAAAACCGCTCATAAGCAGGCTTGTCAAAGCCGAATTGCTCCTCCAGTTGAGCGATGAAGCGTTTCTCGACGCCCCGTGAGCCACGAGACTCGCCCTTGACGCTATCGCCGCCGCCGCCATCCAGACGGGTGCTGGCCGAACTGTCCAGCCCTTGGCTGCGGGCCAGCATCTGGTCGATGGGGCCACCGGGGGCAGCCTGGACGATAATGAAGTTGAGCAGCAGGATCCCCAATAGGGTAGGGATCATCAGCAGCAGGCGACGAAGGACATAGGCAGCCACGAAGAGTCCTTTTCAGCGTTACAGCGGTAATGTCTGTGAGCGGTCCTGAACGCGCATGACCGGCTTGTATCGCCGGTCTTGCATGATCAGGTCGCCGGAAATAAAGGCAACGAGCAATATAAAAGGAACGTCATCGGCCTGCACCAGAAACTAAGCCATAAATTAAGCATTAGCGCATTAGAAGCCGAGCCTAGACGCCATCATGCAAGTGCCTGTAATGGCGCAGCCACACCGAACCCTACAGCGTCTCTTTGGTTCATGGGGCCGTCTTCCTCAGCGACTGCGCTGTCGCTTGCGGATCTCGGCCTCTCGCTCTGGGTCGACCCACCAGGCAGACAGGTCGAGATTGTACTCCGGAAACGGCTGGGGATAGTCGAACATGTCCCATAGTGCGATCCGCGTCTTGTCGAGATACCACTGAGGCACCACGTAGAAGCCATTGCGCAGCACGCGGTCCAAGGCTCTAGCGGCGGTATTGAGCTCTTCGCGGCTGTCGGCGCGAATCAGCGTCTCGACCAGGGAGTCAATGGCCGGGTTTTGCAGGCCAATCAGGTTACGACTCTGAGGCTGGTCGGCATAGGCGCTGGTCCAGTATTCGCGCTGCTCGTTGCCGGGGTTGTTCGACTGCGGGAAGCTACCCACTATCATATCGTAATCGAACTGGCGCAGCCGGTTCAGGTACTGGTTGACGTCGACGATGCGGATGTCGCCTTGCACCCCGAGACGGGCCAGATTGCGCAGCAGCGGCTGGACGACCCGCTCGAACTGGGTGTCGTAGAGGAGCACCTCGAGATTCAGCGGCTCGCCGGTTTCCACCTGCGTCATCACCCCTTCACGCACCACATAGCCGGCCTCGTTGAGCAATTCCAAGGCCTTGGCCAGGCGCGGGCGCAGCTTTTCGGGCTCTTCAATCGGCAGCGGGGTATCGAAAACGGCATCGGGTAGTTGATCCCTCAAGGGTTCGAGAAGCGCGAGCTCCTCCGTGGAGGGCAGTCCGCTGGCCGCCATGGGGGAATTCTCGAAGAAGCTTTCGGTGCGCTCATAGGCGCCATAGAACAGATTGTCGTTGAGCCACGGGAAATCGAAGGCCAGGTTGATGGCCTCGCGGACACGCGGGTCCTTGAAGGTCTCGCGTCGCAGGTTCATCACATAGGCCTGCATGCCGGCTGGCTGGCCGTCGTGAATGTTCAACTGCTTGACGAAACCGTTCTCGGCGGCCGGGAAGTCATAGGCGGTGGCCCACTGGCGAGCGCTGGACTCGATGCGCATATCCAGATTGCCGGCCTTGAAGGCCTCGAGGGCAACGGTCTGATCGCGATAATAGTCATAGACCAGCTCGTCGATATTGTGACGGCCTTGATTCACGGGCAGATCCTTGCCCCAGTAGTCCTCGACTCGCTCATAGACAATGCGTCGGCCTGGCTGTACCTCGCTGATGCGATACGGCCCCGAGCCCAGCAATGGGTCCAGCGTGGTAGCGGTGAAGTCGCGATCGGCCCAGTAATGTTCGGGCAGGATAGGCAGTTGACCAATGATCAACGGCAGCTCGCGGGAGTTATCGTCCGCGAACTCGAAGCGAACGGTGTCGTCATCCAACGCTCGGACCTTGGTCACGTCTGCGTAGTAGCCTGCATAGAAGGGTTGGCCCTTTTGCGTCAGCGTCTCGAAACTGAACACCACGTCGCTGGCCTCGACCGGCTCGCCGTCATGAAAGCGCGCTTCGGCGCGCAGATCGAATTCGATCCAGTGGCGTTCTGGGTCAAGGCGGATACCCTCAGCCAGCAGACCATAGCTCGAGAAGGTCTCGTTGGGGTTGCTCTCGAGCAGGGTGTCATAGATCTGATTAAGATCGGCGGCGGGGGTGCCGCGCACGATAAAAGGATTGGTGGAATCGAAGCTGCTGCCGATTGCGGCCCGTAACAAGCTGCCCCCCTTGGGTGCCTCGGGATTGACGTAGGAAAAATGGCTGAAGTCCGCCGGCAGAGCGGGCTCACCGTAAAGCGCCAGACCATGCACTGTCGCTACCTTGGGCGATGCCAGTGCCACGACTGGAAGTATCAAGCCAGCCAGCGCGATCCACGGTGCTGCGAGACGGCAGGTTGGTCGGGAGCTTGGGGGAAGGGCAGCAGTTGTCATTAGTGACGTCCTTGAATCCGGTCAGGCGGCCCACTTCTGAGGATGTGAGCCCAGCCGCTAAAGTGTCAGCCGGCGCGCCACTTGTAAACTCTGCTAGGACTTGTGCGAAAAGTCAGCGAGCGAAGGCAAGACAAGGCAAAAATTGGCGAAAAAGCGGACCGGGCTGGCGCACCAGTTTACGAGGTGTAAATGAGCATTTTGAACCAATTTTTAACGCCGTATTGCCGAGCGCAGGTAGTTTTCGTACAGAGCCTAGGCCCTTGCCGAGCCCCTAGCGGCAGAGGCGAGGGGCGATAGGAAAAGGCCAGAAGCGTCTTTTCCGACAAGGCTTAAGATAGGCCGCATCTAGTTGGAGGCTAGGATCGTCTGGTTGGGAATGTAAAGCGTCTGACCGGCGCGGATCATGTCACCATTGAGGCCGTTGCGCTGGCGAAGGGACGCTAGGCTGACGTTGTGCAGATTGGCAATGGCCGAGAGGTTGTCGCCACGGCGCACGACATAGCGGACGGTGCCGGTCGAAACGCCATCCAGGTTGGCCAGCAGGGTATCCTTGGCGCCCGCGGGCACTACCAGCTCTGGGGTGTAAGCTGGATCAACGAAACCATCCAAGTGCCCCGGGTTGAGTGATTTTAGGCGGCGCACGCTGACGTTGGCCATTTGCGCGAGGCGCTCGAGGCTCAGGGGCACGTCGACCTCGATCGCGGCCACGGTAGGCGTATTGTCAATGGTCGGCAGAGACAGCGCATAGCGATCAGGGTCATTGATGATCGCCGAGATGGCCAGCAGTTTGGGGACATAGTCCATGGTTTCGCCCGGCAGGCGCAGGTGCCAATAGTCAGTCGGCTCGCCCCGGCCAGCTGCGTCACGTCGGGCTCGGTTCACTGTGCCTGCACCCGCATTGTAAGCCGCCAACGAGAGCTCCATATCGCCCTCATACCACTGTGCAGCCTGCCCTTCGAGGTAGTCCAGCGCCGCTTCTGTGGCGGCGACCACGTCCAGGCGACCGTCATAGCCGTGGGTGCGGGTCAACCCAAGGGCATCACCGGTTCGTGGCATGAACTGCCAAAGGCCGGACGCTCCTCGGTGGCTGCGGGCCATGGGATCGTAGGCACTCTCGATGAACGGCAGAAGCGCAATCTCGCCGGGCAGGCCGCGAGCCTCCACGCGGCTAGTGATCCAATGCATCCACGGCCGAGAGCGTTTGATGATGTCGGCGATGCTCTCGGGATGCGCCTGATAATGATCTATCCACTCCTGTACGCGTGGATGATCGATCTGGTCCTGCCAGGCAAAGCGCTGGCGCAGGACTTCCCAGAATCCCGGTGGCTCGAGGACCAAGGCATCCCAAAACGTCGTGTTCGACTGGTCGATAGCCTGGAGGCCCTGGCGTTCTCCGCTGGGTGCTTGGCCTGGGTGGAAAGTGCTGGCTTTGGCGGCGACTGCAGCCAGTGTCATGCTGCTGATGAAAAGCGTACTGGCCAGGCAAATGGCCCGCCGCCGCGTAGTGATATAGGTCGACATAGCAATAGGGGTCCTCGTGGGCGCTAGCGTACTGCGTCCAGGGGCAATGGAATCATGGTGGGGATGACTTAAAAGGCATCCTTCCAGGCGCGCAGAGTGGTGAAAGTGGCGAGGGGCGTGTCGGTATCGCCTTGTGAGCCAGCCGCTCGCTGAACGCCGGGTTGGTCGCTACGCAGGAAGGGATTGATCTGCAGTTCGCGGGCCATGTTGCTGGGGAGTGTCGGGCGCTCCAGCTCACGCGAGCGTTGACAGTCGCGCTGATAGGCATCCAGGAGGGTATTGTCTGGATCGGCCGCTTTGGCAAAACGCAGGTTGGCCAGCGTATATTCGTGAGCGGCGAACACCAGGGTGTCGCCGGGCAGGGCGGCTAGGCGAGACAGCGAGGTATGCATTTGCTGTGCCGTGCCCTCGAAGAGTCGACCACAGCCCCCGGAAAACAGTGTGTCGCCACAAAACAGCAGGGGTGGCACACCGGCGGCGAAGAAGGCGATATGATCAAGGGTGTGGCCAGGTACCGCCATCACCTCGAAGCGGCGACCCATCACCAGGCATTCGTCGCCGTCTCCCAGGCGCTCGTCGATGCCATCAATGCGTGGGTTGTCCGGGCCGATAACGCGTGGGTGGTAGCGCTCGATAAGCTCGGGAAGTCCGCCAGTGTGGTCGTGGTGGTGATGGGTAATGAGGATTGAGGCAAGCGTCAAGCCCTCGCGCTCAAGGATCTCGATGACCGGCGCAGCATCACCCGGATCGACAACCGCCACCTTGTCGCTGGTGTCTTGGCGAAGTAGCCAGATGTAGTTGTCGTTGAAGGCCGGGATCGGTGTCACGCTCAGCATGGGGTAGTGTCCTCGATTATGGCTGCGTCATGTCGTGCGGCGCCAACTGCTATATTGCTGTCAACAGTTGCGAACGGGTGACCAGACGAGCATGGTGACGTTAGGTGACGCCTTTATGCATTAGCAGTCTCTACAGCACCAACTCAGTACCATCTGCTCGCGCCATCATCCTGATGCACCATGACGCTACCGACATGGCGGTTCTGCCTTGAATCCTGACAGTACCCAGTACTTCAGAGAGCGATGTCTGGTGACGGTGGCGCCCGAAGCGGCTTCTAGGGGCAGCGATTCGTGATGCCCAGGAACTGGTGAGCCACAAGGCAGTTCGAGACAGGCATTGCGTCAAGGCCGCTCGAGACACACAGCACATCAAGAGGAATTGAACCTTGCCTGTTTGCCGCCACTCCATGACAGGCCACTCTGGATCAAGTCAAGGTGGCCGATGTCAAAAATAGTCGCTACTTTGGAGGCTCCGGCATAGCGTGTCAAATTCACCAAATCCGATATTGCTGGCACAAATGGTGCGAGACGCCCGACGTTACTGGTCCACCGAGGACGGTCGCGCTCACTGGGCTGCAGAGCGCGCCTGCCTGGGCCCGGCGTGTGAGCGGCTGTTTGGTGGCCACAGCCTCGAGCTTGGCATGGCGCCCCGTCTTACCGATATGTGCCCGATCAACCATGCCATGCAGTGGTCGCCGACCCGTGAGTTGGCCGAACACGCCTCTACACTTATTTGCACACCCAATCAGCTCCCCTTGCCGGATGAATCGCTGGCGCTGGTGGTGATTCACCACCTGCTCGAGGTGGTTGATCAGCCCCATCATGTCTTGCAGGAAGCCGCTAGGGTCACCGCAGATGATGGTCGGTTGTTTATCTTTGGCTGGAGCCCTCATGGCGTCTCCGGCTGGAGTCGCCTGATGCCAAACAGGCGCCGACGGTTGCCTTGGTGTGGGCACTGGCGAACCCAGGGGCGGCTCAAGGACTGGCTGGCATTTGTCGATTTCGAGATCGAGCGGGTAGACTACTGCGGTTTTCACTGGCCTGGCAGCGCGCCCCGCAATGCCGGTCTCGAGGCCTTGGGGCGGCGCTATAACCTGCCGCTCGGGGATACGTTCATGATACGTGCCCGGCGGCGTTCGCAGCTGGCAACGGTTCAGCGGCCACGCCTGACACTCGGCTCTTCTCTGGGAGCCGCTGGCATAGGGCGAGCCACCGGCCTGGCACGACAACCCGATAGGATGACCGAGGGTGACTGACACCGCACTGCCCCGCGTGACGATTTATACCGATGGAGCCTGTCGTGGCAATCCTGGCCCAGGAGGGTGGGGAGCTCTCATGAAGAGCGGTGATCACGAGAAACGCCTCAACGGATTCGAGGCCAAGACCACCAATAACCGCATGGAACTGATGGCGGCTATCATGGCCCTGCGTGAGCTCAAGCGAGAATGCCAGGTGGAATTGTGGACCGACTCCCAGTACCTGCGTAAGGGCATTACCGAGTGGATCCACGGCTGGCAAAAGAAGGGCTGGAAGACCGCCTCTCGTCAGCCGGTGAAGAACGCCGAACTATGGAAAGAGCTGTTGGCAGAGACGCATCGCCATCGAATTGAGTGGCACTGGGTCAAGGGGCATAGCGGCCATCCTGGCAATGAAGCGGCCGATGCCCTGGCCAACGAAGCCATTGACGAACACCAGGCGTCGCGCGCGTGAGCTCCGTCCTCCGCGACGGTGCGGCTGACATGCCGTTGGCCTAGATGGCGCTTCAGCGCTTCCCAGACGGCGATAGCCTTAAGAACCGCGACACCGCAGCAAGCTGCCTAGGCTGCTCGCGCCCGCTGCGCCCCAGCAAGCCCGTTTAAACAAGCCCGTTCCTAAGAGAGACACCATGCGTCAGATCATTCTTGATACCGAGACCACCGGCATCGACCCTCGAGATGGACATCGCCTGATCGAGATCGGGGGGGTGGAGATGATCAACCGGCGCCTGACCGGGCGGACCTATCATCAGTTCATCAACCCGGAGCGTGCGATCGAGGAAGAGGCGATCGGGATTCATGGCATTACCAATGAGCGGGTAGCAGACGAGCCGGTCTTTGCGGCCATCGCCGATGAATTCTGGGCCTTCATCGAAGGTGCTGAACTGGTCATTCACAATGCGCCCTTCGATGTTGGCTTTATCGATAATGAGCTCTCGTTGCTCAATGCCAAGCGCAGCGTAACGCTCGGCCCCGTCGCCGAGCATTGCCGGATTCTCGATACCTTGGTCATGGCGCGCAAGATGCACCCGGGGCAGCGCAATAGCCTCGACGCCCTGTGCAAGCGCTACCAGATCGAAAATGGCCACCGCGTCCTGCACGGCGCCCTGCTGGATGCTGAGATCCTGGCCGATGTGTACCTGCACATGACCGGTGGACAAACGGCTTTGACTTTGGATGCTCAGGCCGGCAATGAGCAAGAAAACACCCAGCAAAGCAGCGGCATCCGTCGTCTCGACGAACAGCGGCCTCGCCTGTCGGTCGTCGCGCCCAACGACGCTGAGCTAGCGGCGCATCATGCCAAGCTGGCGGGTATTCGCGAGGCAGCAGGAGAGTGCGCCTGGGATAGTTTACCTGGATGGTCGCCGGCACCGGGTTCTATCGAAGGTGAGACGCACTGATGTTTCAGCGTGTTCTTCCCAAGGGGGCAGTGTCCGGTTGGACGCTGCACCTCCATCGCGGCCGTATTGCCCCCGGGGTTGATGGCGCTCCCCTTCAGGGGCCCGGCCGCTGGCCCTCTGAGGCCCTGCCGCTCGGCTACTGGCGCGATGAGCCGGTCGCGCTGGTATTCGATGATGACAATCCTCGGGCGGCCGAAGACTGGCCTGATGGCCGTGCCTGGCTGGCGAATATGCCGCATGCCTATTTTCCGCTGTTGTCGACCGCGCTGCAGGTCGCCAGTTGGTGGCAAAATCATCGTTTCTGTGGCCGCTGTGGGAGCCGTACGCGGCATGTTGCCTGGGAGTTTGCGATGCACTGCGATGCTTGCGGGCACCGCAACTACCCCCGCATCTCTCCTTGTATCATCACGCTGGTGACCCACGGTGATGCCATGTTGCTGGGGCGCAGTCCGCGTTTCCCGGTGGGGCGCTATTCAACCCTTGCGGGGTTTATCGAACCGGGGGAGTCAGCAGAAGAGGCCGTCCGGCGCGAGGTCTTTGAAGAGGTGGGTGTCTCGGTGGGGCGGACCAGTTATTTCCGCAGTCAGGCCTGGCCGTTTCCGCATTCGCTGATGCTTGGGTACTTCGCCGAAGCGGCGAGCCGTGATATTCGTATCGACGATCGGGAGATCGCCGATGCTGCCTGGTTCTTGCCGGAGGATCTGCCCGAACTGCCGCCGACATTTTCCATCTCACGGCAGTTGATCGACACACATCTCAAATCCGTTGCTGCCCGCGGTCAATGACGCAGGCAGAACAACGCAGGGATTTGCAAGAAGCATTTGCTGGTGCAGGCAGGGTGCCATCGGCCCGCGGCGGCGGATGGCAACGCTTCGGGCCGGCTTACCGGCTGGGAAACAGGCTATTCAGACGCGTGGCGAGCATAATGTTGCCCGTGGCTTTGAGCTGGCCGCTCATGAAGGCACTCATGCCGCTGATTTCGCCACTCATTACGCCTTTCAAGGTGTCACTGGAGAGCTTCAGCGTTACCGACGGGTCCTCGTGTTCGCCCTCCTGGATATCCAGGCTGCCATCCTTGACCACCAGGTAGTAGTTACCCTTGTCGCTGAAATTGAACTGGAATACATCGTCCATGCCCTGTGCCGCCTGGGGGTCGAAGCGTGTCTGGAGTTTCTCGAGTACATTGTCGGTCATGACGAATCCTATTTATGACGAGTTCAGCTGTGACGAGTTCAGCGACGAAAACGGATATGGGCACGGACAGCCACTATAGTGACTGAGGCTATTTAAAACGAGCGTTCTGATCAAGACTTTATATGTCAACCGGACGAAAAGCTTTCCTGTGCGCCGGCTGAATGGTGGAATCGACTGACTGATAATGTGCGCATTCAAGGAGATTGCAGTGAACGAATGGATACAGGACTACGCCCTGTTTTTTGCCCAGGTCCTGACATTGCTGGCGATACTGGCGGCCATCATGGTTCTGATCAATAAAGGCCGTGGCCAGGGAGGTGCGAGCTCACAGCTGTGCATCGAGGAGCTCAACCTTCGTCAGCGCAAGCGGGTACGGCGCCTGAAACTGGCGGTGACCGAGCCACAGGCCCGCAAGCGGCTACTCAAGGGTTTTCGTCGCGACGATAAGCATTCGCGCAAGAAAGGCGGTGAAGAATCCGCTCGCGGCAATGTCTGGGTACTCGACTTTCATGGTGACCTGAAAGCCACTGGAACAGCGCGCCTTGCCGAGGAAATCTCCGCCTTGCTGGACGTCGTTGCACAAGGCGATGAAGTGGTGCTGCGCCTAGAGTCTGCAGGGGGACTGGTGCATGCCTATGGCCTCGCTGCCGCGCAGTTGGATCGTTTGCGTGAAGCCGGTGTCTCGACTCGGATATGCGTCGACAAGGTGGCCGCCAGCGGCGGCTACATGATGGCTTGTTGTGCAGACCGGTTGCAGGTCGCTCCCTTCGCGGTGCTGGGCTCGATTGGGGTGGTGGCGCAGGTTCCCAATGTGCATCGTCTGCTCAAGCGTCACGATGTCGATGTCGAAGTGCTGACCGCTGGCCGCTACAAGCGCACGCTGACGGTGCTGGGCGAGAACACTGAAGAGGGTCGCGACAAGTTTCTCGCCGATATCGAACATACCCATAAACTTTTCAAACGCCATATCGCCGAACGGCGTCCGTCGATGGATATCGAGCAGTTGGCGACCGGTGAGATATGGTATGGCCGAGAAGCCGTCGACAAGGGGCTGGCAGATGAGGTCATGACCAGCGATGCGTATCTGCTGACTCGTATGCAGGACGCGCGGGTGCTCTCGGTGCGCCTCGAGTCGCAGAAGCGCCTTCCCGAGCGTCTGGGGTTGTCCCTCTCGGCGGGCGTTGAGCGTGGTGTCACAAGATTGCTGGAAGCTGTTGACGCAAGCCGATGGCTCAAGCGCTAGGGGTGGCCCGAGCGGTTGACTCCGGCTCATGATGTCTGGGCTAGGCATTGCTTGGGAGGGTCTCGCCCAGCGAGGAGCCCTGAGTCGACCAGGGTTCAGGCCTCTGGCCTTGAGAGCGAGGCGAGGGAACCGTTCCTGTGATTGGGGCAGTTCACATGGCCCGCGGCGTTGTGCTTTCAATGGCAGTCGCGCTAGGTGTTTCAGGCCGGCTTGCCCAGGTAAAGCCGGCTGATCGCCTCGATGATGCCTCTCGCCTGGTCGCCCTTCAGCGAGTAGTAGATGGTCTGTGACGCGCGTCTAGTGGAGACCATGCCTTCACGGCGAAGAATCGCCAGATGCTGAGACAGCGCGGATTGGCTGAGGCTCAGGCGGGCGTTGAGCTCGGAAACAGAGAGCTCAGCCCCGTCTAGCAGGCAGAGGATCCGCAGCCGGTTTTCGTTTGCCATGGCCTTGAGCAACGAAGTCGCCGTGCTCAAGACAGTGTCGCCGGCTTCGAGCAGTTGAATGGCGGATTGGCGCGAGCTCATGAAGTGACCTCCTGGCTTTGCGGTCCGTGCGCCTGACTGATCGTCATCGGCACATACAGAACACGCAGGATAGAGAAATGCCGAAAGATCACCTTCCCTGGCTGTTGGACGGCACCAAGCGTGTCGTTCATCACGATGCTCGTGGGTCAATAACGATGCTGCCTACTGGGCAATCGGACGGATTGTGTCGCTTCATTAAGCGAATCATCAATATGGGTTTAGTAAAGTTTTATTAACACTGCAAGCATGAATCCCTTAAGGCCAACGCAGTATCAACGCCTGAAAACAGGGCGGCAATAACCAGCGTCAGCCACCGATACCTTGATCGTTGTCAACAATATTGGTGTAAAGGTGGATGGTTAGCCCATTGTCGCAGAGAAAATCGTGACAAAACCTCTAGAGTGTCAACAATCGGTTCGCACAGAGGCCGCCTGTGGGGGCCTTCCTGTGTATACCCAGGACGCTCATTTCCATTAAAGGTGCTGCCATGAGCCGCTATCACGACACCTATCGTCATGCCATCGATCGCCCCGAGTCTTTCTGGGCCGAGCAGTCCCGCCGCATACCCTGGATCACGCCGCCCAAGACGATTCTCGACTATGACGAGCATGGGCATGCGCGCTGGTTTGTCGATGGCGAGATGAACACCTGTCATGCCGCTCTGGATTATCATGTCGAGCAGGGCAGGGGACAGCAGGCTGCTGTGCTGTGGGATTCTCCCGTCACCGGGCAGCGTAGACGCCTGAGCTATCGTGAGATGCGTGATGAGGTGGCAGTGTTTGCCGGTGCGTTGGCCGGGCTAGGGGTCAGTAAAGGCGATCGCGTGGTGATTTACATGCCCATGGTCCCCGAGGCCCTGGTTGCCATGTATGCCTGCGCCCGACTAGGGGCTATTCATTCGGTGGTGTTTGGCGGCTTCGCCCCTCACGAACTTGCCCTGCGCATCGACGATGCCGAACCCAAGGTGGTAATCGCCGCCTCCTGCGGTATCGAGATCGACCGGGTCATTCCCTATAAGCCGATGCTTGATGAAGCGCTGGCGCAGAGCCAGCACCAGCCCGAGGGCTGCGTGATTCTGCAGCGCGATCAGGCCCTTGCAGAGCTGGGGGCTCGGGATCATGACTGGGCGTCACTGGTCGCTCAGGCCGAGCCGGCCGCCTGCGTGCCGGTCCTGGCGACCGATCCGTTGTATATACTTTACACATCAGGTACTACCGGCAAGCCCAAAGGCGTCGTGCGTGACAATGGCGGCCACGCCGTGGCGCTTCATTATTCCATGGACGTCATCTACGACATGGCGCCCGGTGAAGTGTTCTTTTCGGCTTCTGACGTTGGTTGGGTGGTGGGGCATTCCTACATTGTCTATGCGCCGTTGCTACGTGGCTGTACCACCCTGGTCTATGAAGGCAAGCCGGTGCGAACCCCGGATGCCGGTGCCTTTTGGCGCTTGATCGCCGAATACGGCGTTAAGACGTTCTTCACCGCGCCTACGGCCTTTCGTGCCATCAAGAAAGAAGACCCGGACGGCAAGTGGCTCGATAAGTATGATATTTCCTGTCTCAAGTCGCTGTTCCTTGCCGGTGAGCGCCTCGATCCGCCGACTTACCATTGGCTGAACGATCTGTTGAAGATCCCCGTAATCGACCATTGGTGGCAGACCGAGACCGGTTGGCCGATTGCTGCCAATCTTCAGGGTTTGGCTCCGGTGCCCAGCAAGGCAGGCTCGGCGACCTTCCCGGTGCCCGGTTTCAATGTGCAGGTGTTGGGGCGCGACGGCGACCCAGTCGCAGCGGGGCAAGAGGGCAGTGTGGTCATTCGTGAGCCAATGCCGCCCGGTTGCTTGGTGGGCATATGGGGCGACCCGGTGCGCTTCCAGCACGCCTACATGTCGGCCTTTCCGGGCTGTTATCTGACCGGTGATGGTGGACACTTCGACGATGAGGGGTACCTGTTCATCATGGGGCGCACCGATGACGTCATCAATGTGGCGGGCCATCGGCTTTCCACTGGCGAGATGGAAGAAGTGCTCGGTGGTCATCCGGCGGTGGCCGAGTGCGCGGTGATCGGCATTCACGATGCCCTCAAGGGGCAGGTGCCGGTCGGCCTGGTGATTCCCAAGGACGGTTTCGACGGCGATGAGCCTGCTCTCGAGGAGGCGTTGATCGCGCTAGTGCGAGAGCGAATCGGCGCCATTGCCAGTCTCAAGCAGGTGCTGGTGGTCAACCGCCTGCCCAAGACCCGTTCGGGCAAGATACTGCGCAAGCTGTTGCGCACCATCGCCGACGGTAAGGAGTTCTCGATTCCTTCCACCATTGATGATCCCACCAGCCTCCAGGAAGTGCACGACCTGATGTGTGACCGTGATCTAGGGCTGGCGGCTCAGGCCAAGCCCCAGGACTGATCGTCATGTGAGGCGAATAGCCAAGCATGCGTAAGACGCATTGCCCGAGCAAGAGGCCGCCCTTCAGGGGGCGGCCTTTTTGATGCCATGTCGGTAGGCGGGGGAGTCTTTAGCTATCCAGCGAGTTCGTATCAGCTCGTCGCCTTATCCCGTCGATGATTCAGACGGCGCTGGTGTTGCCAGGCCACGGCAAGTGTCAAGGTGGCCAGTGTCACGCTCAGCGCCAGGAGGTTCGTACCGCCAAGGCCCAGCGTCAGGTAGCCGGCGAGGGTGGATAGCGCGCCCAGGCCGGCATAGGGTAGCTGGGTGAGTACGTGATCGATGTGATGGCAGGCGGCGCCGGTGGAGGAAAGGATGGTGGTGTCGGAGATCGGCGAGCAGTGATCGCCGAAAACGGCGCCTGCCAGCACCGCCCCCATCATTGGCAGCAGCATGGCGAGGTCCGTGGCGGCGGCCATGTCGCCAGCGATGGGCAGCATGATGCCGAAGGTGCCCCAACTGGTGCCGGTGGCGAACGCCATGATACCGGCCAGCGCGAATAACAGCATCGGCAGCCATTGAGCGGCAAGAATTCCTTCGACGAGGCTTGCCAGATAAGCCCCCGTGCCCAGGTCCGAGATGATGCCGGTCAATAGCCAGGCGAGTACCAGGGTGTACACCGCCGGCAACATGCTGTGCACGCCGTGCAGTAGGGCCTGTCCCGTGTGACGGCGCACCGTCGAGCGAGGCCACAACATACCGAGGGTGGCGAGCAGGGCCACGGCGCCGCCGACCAGCAGCGATCGGGCGACGTCGGTCTGCTCGAAAGCGCCTAGCAGGCTGAAGGCGAGGCCAGCGGCATCGAGCGCCGCTGCCCCGGTGTAGAAGATCATCGCCACGGTGGCCGCCACCAGAATCAGAATCGGTAGCAGCAGGTCGCGAGTGCGGCCGCCTTGCGCCTCTTCGATGGTCAGGTTGCCGGGCGGTTCGCCGCGAGAGGCGTCGAACACCTGCCCTTGGCGTGCCATGTCGGCATGGCGGCGCATGGCACCGATATCCAGATCCAGCCAGGCGCTGAGCAGCACCAGCACCAAGGCACTGATGGCATAGAAATTCAGCGCCGAAATTTCCACAAAGGCCTGCAGTGCCGTGATGTCGGTGACCGCATGGGCGGTGAGCACACCGCCGATCAGGCTGATGATGTAAGCGCCCCAGCTGGAGATCGGGGTGATCACGCACACCGGCGCAGCAGTGGAATCGATCAGGTAGGCCAACTTGGCGCGAGAGATACCCTGGCGGTCGGTCAGCGGGCGGCTGATGTTGCCCACCGCCAGGCTATTGAAGTAGTCATCAATGAAAATGACCGCTCCCAGCACGACCGTGGTGACCTGAGCGCCGCGGCGAGTCTTGACGTGTTCACGGGCCCATTCACCAAAGGCTCTGGTGCCGCCAGATAGGGTAACCAATGCCACCATGGCGCCCAGTAGCAGCAGGAAAGCAAGGATGGAAAGGTTCCAGATGTTGGCGGTGCCCAGGTCTGCGGCACCGCTCTCGGGCAGCGTCCAGAACACGCCGACCAGTCGTCTGGCCAGGCTTTCAAGGGTCGCTAGCGGCTGGAAGTCATTGAGCAGCAGGGCGCCGACCAGGCTGCCCATCGTCAGCGAAAGCAGTACGCGACGGGTGATCACTGCCATGCCGATGGCGACCAGTGGTGCCAGCAAGGACAGATACGAGGTGGCGTGTGAGGTCAGTTCCATGATGATTGATATCGTGTCGGGCGCAGGGCGCGATTTTTTATAGGAAAGAGTGATGCCGCAGGGCACTGGGGCGCGGATTATGCCCGAGTGGCGGGGTAGGAGAAAGACGCGAAGGTTGCCGCAGAAAAAAATAGGGCGGATGAGTGAAAGCCTGGTAGATGGGTGACAGGAAACCTCCTTTCATGGAGATACTTGCGCATGAATCCATTCTATGAAGAATGGCGGGCACCAACACGACACAGGGTGCCCAGCGTTACCATGGATGTTTCATTCTCTGATTTCTTTACCCAGCTGGTCAGCGCCGGCAATGGCCTGATCTGGGGCAGTGTGCTGATCTATCTATTGATCGGTGCCGGTCTGCTGTTCACCATCATGACGGGCGGGGTTCAGTTCCGTTATTTCGGCCACATGTTCAAGCTGCTCAGGCGCTCTCGGGAAGGCGGTGAGGGCATCTCTTCCTTCCAGGCCCTGTCGACCAGCCTGGCCGCTCGCGTGGGTACCGGCAACCTGGCCGGTGTGGCGGTCGCGATCTACTTCGGTGGTCCCGGTGCTGTCTTCTGGATGTGGATGACGGCCATCGTCGGCATGTCGACCAGTTTCGTCGAGTCGACCCTGGCACAGGCCTATAAAGTCAATCACGGCGACCAGACGTTCCGCGGTGGTCCGGCCTACTATATTGAGCGTGGCCTCGGCTCCCGCTGGCTGGCTACGGTCTTCTCGGTGTGTCTGATCATCGCCTTCGGCCTTGCCTTCAACAGTGTGCAGGCCAACTCCATTGCACTTGCCATGGAGCAGGCCTTTGAAGTGCCGACCTGGATCGTGGGCGTGGCCCTGCTAGTGGTCGTCACGCCGATCATTTTCGGTGGCCTGAAATCGATCGCCAAGGTCGCCGAGCTGATCGTGCCGCTGATGGCGGTGCTGTATCTCGCCCTGGCGCTGGTGGTGGTGGCGATGAATGCCTCCGAGCTGCCGGGTGCGATCATGACCATCCTGCGCAGTGCCTTCGGCATCGAGCAAGCGGCCGGCGGCGCCATGGGCTATGCCGTGGCACAGGCCATGATACAGGGTATCAAGCGCGGCCTGTTCTCCAATGAGGCGGGTATGGGCTCGGCGCCCAATGCCGCTGCGACCGCTAGTACGACACCGAACCACCCGGCGGCCCAGGGCTTCATCCAGATGCTGGGTGTCTTCCTCGATACCCTGGTGATCTGCACTGCGACCGCGGCGATCATCATCATCTCTGGCCCGATGATGGACAGCGGTGATTCACCTAACGGCATTCAGCTCACCCAGATGGCGCTGTCTTCTCATGTGGGCGACTGGGGCGGCATGTTCATCGCCGTGGCCATTTTGCTGTTCGCCTTTACCTCGGTGATTGCCAACTACTCCTATGGTGAGAGCAATATCGAGTATCTGGCCGGTCCGCGCCGCGCACGTGCTGCGGTTTTCATTTACCGCCTGGCGGTGTTGGCCATGGTGATGATCGGCTCGGTGAGTAGCCTGAAGGCCATCTGGGGCTTCGCCGACCTGTCGATGGGTATGATGGCGCTGATCAACCTGGTGGCGATTCTGCTGTTGTCGCCGTTGGCCGTGGCGCTGTTCAAGGATTATGACCGCCAAATGCGCGCTGGCGTGGAGCCGGTCTTCGATCCGCGCCGCTTCCCCAAGCTTGCTGGCAAGGTCGATCCCAAAGCCTGGCCCGAGCGCGATGCCTCGACCACGACCAAGAGCAACAAGCCTGCCCAGGCGCGCTAAGCGCGTTTCACCCCTGCGGGTGAGCGGGTATAATGATCTTCACGAGGGGCGCCA
>CETM01204819.1_pt1 | contig 95900 bp, 107 predicted proteins | sample 361451 | NCBI WGS metagenome assembly CETM01 (sample SAMEA2622690, study PRJEB7988) | marine metagenome | isolation source: saline water (ENVO:00002010), including
TTGGTCACATGTTGCAATCAGATGGGGACCTAATTTTAATGGAAAAAATTTAGAGATTTTAATTAATAATCAAAAAGATATATTATCATCAAATAAATCCTTAGTGTATTACTCTCAGCTCAACCCGGCCTGGACATCAACATTTGGAACCAGCGAGGGGTGGCATCTCCAAATAGGCGCTTGGGATACTAATAGCAGTAGCAGTCTTTTAAGTTTTGGTAAACTAGCTAAAGATTCCATTAGAAGAGATGGAATTATACCTTCTTCTTCACAAACTACAGGGCTTGCTACAATAGAAGGGCAGGGTAATTTAAAATTTGGGCTTCAATGTGAAATTTCTGAATTACGCATTTGGGATTATCCTAGAACATCTACACTAATTAAAACTTTTCATACATGCAGCCTAACAGGTTCAGATGGATTATTATTTTATCTTCCGGTAATATATGACCAACCTTCACCGGTAAGTTTTTATCACGTATTAGAATATAGTGAAGACAGAGCAGCAGATGGAGTTTCATATCCGAGTACTATTCTGCCAGTACTGTTTCAGTCTCCGGATTCTACATTGGGATTTAACGAAAATGACACTAATGCTACTTCAGCTCCTGGTTTACTTTCGCCTACAGATTTTCCCCCTTTTGTTACTTCTAGTTTAGTTTCTAATATTATGAATGCTCCGTTTAATAATAATCATGCTTTTATGGGGTCAATACCAAATATAAATGTTCAAGCTTTCTGTAAAGATTATGCGAATAGTGAGTATCCCTATTTGTATAATATGGGATTCTTTGCAGATTTGGTGCCTACACATTATAGTCAAGGAGCAAATACATCTGATATTGAAGAAACAGCTTCAATAGAAATAGCACTAAGCAATACTGACTCCATTTTTGCAACAACAAAGGAATTCACCTTTCAACTCAAGATGGATTATTCCAATTGGATTACATACAAGGTAGTCTTCAACCATGCCACAGCAACGGTTGATGAGTATTTCACCGAAACTGGCACAAATCAATACTCAGCAACAATTGGCACATCGGACGTTCAAACGAATCATTCAACAAGATTTTCAAGATTAACTACTTTATTAACATCACTTGAGGGTTTTACTGTCGAAGATATGGGCACTGGTCGTTCGCTTAAAATTTCTGCAGATATTCCCGGGAATGCTCACCAGCTCACCGCGCCAAACCCATGGGTAACTACAAACGGCCTGGTACTCTGGAGCAACTTGGTTGCTGGGAAAGACCGGTCTTCCCCTTCGATTATGGATCTTACTGGCTCCTGGAAAAATTACCCTTCAACAACTAGAAGAAATAATCTAATCTTTCCATGTGATAATGGGAATTTTGTTCCTTCGTATGAAATTATATCAAGTTCTCAAGGAAAATATTTTAATAATAAATCCATGATTAGCCTATTAGGGCTCGGTGACAAAACAGATGGCCGCCAAACGAAGTTTCAATTTGCCGATGAATTTGCAAATTTTAGTGACTTTAAAGATGAAGAAGGAAATGCACTAGATCTTGCAATTAATGATACAATGATCCCTGATTCTCCGGATGATTATAATACATATATTGATGATTTTGATCAAATTTCTCCATTACAAACAATCATAGATATTCCAACGATATTTTATGGAGATCAAATATCACCAGAATCAATAGAAATAAAAGCCAAAATTAGCGAAAATCCGGATGTTTATATAAACATAAAAGATGATGGCATAGGAAATTTATATAGAAGTAATTCTTCAGGATCAATTGCTAAATGGAACAAAATTGGTCAAGTATTTTATGAGCACGGAACAATATTGCTACAATCACCACACATATATTATGTTGGTCTTTTTGATTTAGATATAAATTTTAAAGCCCACAAAAACATGTATGTGCAAGAAATCAATGTACCTTTACGAACTGGTCTTTTTAATTCTTCAAGTAACCCATCTCATATTGATACAATCAAAGCTTCAGGGGCCGACCATGAATCTCTAGAGGAAGAATTTATATATATTTCCGAAGTATATTTACATGATGAAAATTTAAACGTTGTCGGAAAAGCCAAATTTTCTCAACCCCTCCTCAAGAGAAATAACGATTCTTATTTGCTAAGAATAAAAATGGATTATTAATGTCGACTATATTAGGATTAGATGTTTCAACATCTGCAACCGGTTTTTGTATTCTAGATTTAGAAGGAAATCTTCTGGATTTAGGCTATATCTCTCTTTCGAAAACAAAAGATTTAGTTTCGAAAGGGTCTCAATTTAGAATTTGGCTGCAAGACAAAAAACATGAATACAATATCTCCGAAGTCTATATTGAAGAGCCACTCCAGAGATATGCGTCTGGCATGTCCTCTGCGCGAACCATAACACGTTTAGCTTCGTTCAATGGGATAGTTCAATATATCTGTTTCGATGAGATATCTGTTAAGCCTGAACTAATCTCTGTTAGCGAAGCTAGAAAATTATGCGGCATCAAAACCATCTCGAAAAAGAAAGCCGGAAAAGATGTCAAAGAACAAGTGTTTGATTGGGTCAACAATCATTTAAATTATAATTGGCCCACAAAAATTTTACAATCAGGGCCAAGAAAAGGGAAAACAATTATAATTCCGGAATCTCGAGATATGGCAGATGCTTGGGTTGTTACGAAAGCAGGTTTTGTAAAAAACAGTAATTCAGCTGTATAATATATGCATGAAGTATGCAGATAAAATTAAATTTTTAACAAATGTATTTGGAGAATCAAAACTCCAAAACGATGAAGTTGAATTAACAGTTCGCTGTCCAAAATGTGGCAAACCCGGTAAGAAAAAACTCTGTATCCGTTTAGACTCAGATCTCTACCACTGCTGGGTATGCAACATCAGAGGAAGAAATGTCGCAAAGCTAATTCAGATGAAGAAACCAAATTTGGTTTCTGAATACATGCAGCGTTTCAAACCAGCCGGCTTCACCTACAACAATTCCCTTTCTATACCCGAATTCGATCCTATCGTATTACCTGAAGGATTTAATCTTATCATGGAATCTCTCCATGATCCAGACGCAATTGCGATCCGCAAATACGCCCACTCTCGGGGAATTACAGATCAAATGCTTTGGAGATACCGTATCGGATATTCTGATGATTGGAAACTCCGGCGCCGATTAATCATTCCTTCTTTTGACTCTTCCGGAGATATTAATTATTGGGTCGCCCGGGCTATCGATTCCGACGCTTATATTAAATACGTTAACGCAAAGGCCCCTAAGGTCGCTATCATATTTAACGAAATCGATCTAGATTTTACTCAACCGGTATATCTTGTTGAAGGTCCCCTAGATTTAGTCAAGTGTATCAATCTTAATTCAACATGTTTACTTGGATCTTCTTTGTCTGAAAACTCTTTATTGTTTTATGAATTAGCCGCCAATAATACTCCGGTTATTTTATGTTTAGATCCGGACGCCAAGAAAAAACAAGACAATATTGCTGATCTTTTGGCTAGTTATAATCTAGAAGTTTCTTATTTAAATTTAACGGAAGGTGACGTTGGTGACCTAAGCCCAAAAGAAGTTGTACATTTGGTCTCAAAGCCAGTAAAATGGAATGAGAATTCCAACCTATTAAACAGGATACAAGAACTATGAAAATAGTACACATTGCGGACGTGCATTGGAGAGGATTAACTCGACATGCAGAATACAGACGCTCATTTACCGACATGTTCGAACAGTGTCGAGATATAAACCCAGATTGTTTCGTCATCGCAGGTGATATTGTACATTCAAAAACTCAAGGGATATCCCCAGAACTTATTGACTGTCTTAATTGGTGGTTTACTGAAATGTCTTCCATAGCACCGGTCCATGTTATGTTAGGAAATCATGATGGATTAGTGCTTAATACAGATCGCCAGGACGCAATTTCACCGATTTTGCGCGCATTAAATTTAAGAAATGTACACCTCTATAGAAAATCCGCCGTTTATCCGGATCCAGAAGGAGAAAATATTAATTGGTGTGTTTTCAGCCCGTTTGATCTAGATGGGTGGTCATCAATTAAGCCCACTCCCGGAAAAATTAATATTGCCCTTTATCACGGAGCTGTCTGGGGTTCTCATACTGATACTGACTGGATGCTCGACGGTGATTGTAAGATGGATTTATTTAAAACATTTGACTTTACAATGTTAGGTGATATCCACAAAAGACAGCAGATTGATGCAGATGGGAGGATTTGGTATTGTGGATCGACGATTCAGCAAAATTATGGCGAATCTGGAGAAAAAGGCTTTTTACTTTGGGATATTAGTGGGGTTAATGATTGGTCTGTTGATTTTTACCCTGTTACACATCATAATCCCTTTGTTACTGTTGACTTTCTAGAAAATATCCAAGCGACAGTAAAGGAATGTGACAAATGGCCGGATGGATCCCGTTTCCGGATCCGGTCTTATAAACAACTGGATCCAAAAACACAAAGAAAATTGTCGACAGTATTAAGAAGAGTAAAATCTGCAGATGAAGTAGTTTTTAAAATCGATCCAAAATCTTCTAATGACCTTGGAATAGACGAAGCCACTGCAAACAAGGTAAGAATAGAAAATTTATCTAAATCTGAAACCCATAAGAATCTTTTGCGAGAATATTACGGCGAAGAAACAGAATCTAACGAATTTTGGGAAGAAGTTGATAAAATATTGGATGATATTGTGCCAAAAGCTTCCGGTACAGAAATAAAAGGAAATTCATGGTCCGTTCAGCGTATGACTTTTGACAATACATTTGGTTATGGATCAGATAATTCTGTCGATTTTACAAAATTAAACGGAATTATTGGAATATTTGGTAAAAACCGCTGCGGAAAATCAAGTATTCCGGGTACTTTAATGTATGGCCTATATAACACAAATGATAGAGGTATTTCTTCTCTTCTTCATGTAGTTAATACAAGAAAACCTTTTTGCGCCGCCGAGGTTACCTTTTCAGTCAATGGAAAACTATACAGATTAGAAAGGCAAACTGTCCGCCATAAAGCAAAAAAAAGAGCAGAAACTACTGTAACACATTTAAACCTTTATGAAGTCGATGAAGATGGCTCTATTTTAAAAGATCTTTCTGGTGAACAACGCCGAGAAACAGAAGAATCGATCCGAAAATTAATAGGTACTTCAGATGAATTTATGATGACGTCGTTTGCAGCCCAAGGAAATATGAACGCTTTTATTTCAAAGGGATCAACTGAAAGAAAAAGAATATTAAGTAATTTTTTAGGATTAGATGTTTTCGACAGTCTTCATTCCTTAGTAAAGGAAGAAGCGACCGGAATTAAGGTAATGCTTAAGAGACTACAGGTTAAAGACTGGGTACAAGAAATTAGGAATAAAAGAATAGAGATAAAATCCCAAGCTGACCGCCGAGAAGAACTCCAAGCTGAACTCGAGCAACAAAAATCCAATTATAATGAGTTAAAAGATATTGCTGAAAGAGATTATACAGATTCTTTTGTTGATCCTAGATTAATTTCCTCAAAAGAAAGAACGTTGATTACTAAACAACGTCAATATTCTGATTTAGGTGATTCTGTATTAACAATTGAAGAATCTATAGAATTAATTGAAGAAAGGATCGAAAAATATGAAATCATAAAGCAACAATTTCCAATTGAGGGACTAAAAAGAAGGCTAAAAAATCTAGATGAGTTAAAATTAAGTCTCTCTACAATGAAAGCAAGATTAAATTCAGAAAAAAGGTTGCTCTCATCGCAAACAAAATCTGTTCGCTTGTTAGCTGAGGTACCCTGCGGAGATAATTTCCCAACATGCAAATTTATTAAAGATTCTCATAAAAACAAATCACTAATTGAGGATCAAAGAAACCTAGTTAACGACCTAAATGAGTCAGTCTTATCATCTGAATCTAATGTAGAAGAATTAGAATCAGAAGGATTAAGAAACAAAATAGACAAATATGCTTCTATGCTCAATAAAGAATCTTCAGATCGATTATCTTTGGTTAGACTTGAATCTGATCTTACAGATAAAAATACTAGGATGACTATATTGGAGCAAGAAATTGCATCCAACAAAAAAGAACTAAGTGAACTTAAATTAAGAGCCTCTAACAACGAAAATGAAGAATTGTTGAACATCCGCCGACAAATGAAGTTAATTACAGAGAAAATTAACGAAATAAACACTGAAATTGTCTCGAATGCCGAGCAAACCGGTCGTTCTAGAAGTATGATATCCCAATTAAGGCGGGAACAAACAGAATATGATAGACTGCAAGTTGAATGGAAGGTTTATGATTTCTTAATTAAGGCAACTTCCTGGCGTGGGATTCCAACATACATTATGAGTAAACAAATCCCGGTTATTAACGCTGAATTATCTACTATTCTACAAGACACTACAGGATTTACTATAGAATTGGAAGTAGATGAAAGAAACACGGATGTATTTTTAAATTATGGAGACTCTCGACGCCCAATAGAGTGTGCTAGCGGTATGGAAAAAATGGTTTCATCATTAGCTTTGAGAGTAGCTTTAAGCAATGTTTCTCATCTTAATAAATCAGACATGTTTATAGTCGATGAAGGATTTGGAACTTTAGATCCTCAAAATGTTGAAGCAGTAACTAGCCTCCTTCACCGATTAAAGAAATTCTATAAACAAATTCTAATTATTTCTCATGTAGATGTAGTAAAAGATGTTGTCGATGAAGTTATAGAAATAACTAAAAAAGGCCCAGACAGCTTGGTGGTATATGGATGATCTAAAAACATACAAATCTATAGACAATATTAATATAATTATCCCAAAAGATTGGTCACCAACTCCGTTAGATTGCCCAATTTGCGGGTTTTCTTTTAGAGATATGTCTGATATATCAAATTTTAAATCTTTTGGATGTTGTCTAGACTGTAACGATACGTATCGAATACCAAACAAAGAAAAGTGGGCCACTGGATGGCGCCCCGATAATTCAGAGAAAAACACCTCTAAACAACATAATTATATTAAATCTCAGGAGAGTAATAATGATTAATTCAGAGCATATAAATATTTTAGGATCATTAATTGATTCAACTTTCGGTCGTTCTTCAATTAGGGATTCCGGATACGGAGTCAAAGCCTTTTTAGCTGGAACAACTGGGTCAGAAGAAGAATTAAATCCCGTATTAGAAATTAAATTTGAAACTATTGTTAATTTCAACCCACGCCATGGAATGAAAGACCAAAGAAAAGACCTTGATAAAACAAGTATAAAAATGATTGGGGATAAAATTAACGAAATAAAAAAAGAGTTTAAAATCTTATCAGGCCAGTCTTTAAAGTGTAAAGAACTGCCGGCAGCTGAGCCCACTGTAGACCATATAAGCCACAATGTTTCTCTTGTCCGTGCTAGATACTCACGTATAATCAATTATGAGTTCTATGTATAATGTCAGTAACTCAAAAGCAGCGCCAAGTAAAAGAAATAGTAAAATGTGGTAAAAATCCACAATATTTCTTTAATCGATATGTTAAAATCCAACATCCAATTAAAGGCGCCATTCCATTTAAGACATATGGGTTTCAAAATGATTGTGTTGATGCTTTCGTAGAACACAGGTTTAATGTAATATTAAAATCTAGACAATTAGGTTTATCGACAATTACAGCTGCATACGCTGCCTGGCTTGGTATATTCCACAAAGATAAAAATATTCTAGTTATTGCTACAAAATTATCAGTAGCACAAAATTTTATTAGAAAAGTAAAATTTGTTATTCAATCTATGCCAAAATGGCTATTATTGCCGGCAATTATCAACAATAATAAGCAAGCTCTTGAATTTTCTAATGGGTCAACAATAAAGGCTATCCCAACTTCTGAAGATGCTGGTCGATCCGAAGCATTAACATTGTTAATTGTAGACGAAGCAGCGTTTGTAAGAAATTTTGATACTTTATGGACTGGTTTGTATCCCACTCTATCAACTGGGGGAAGAGCGATTGTATTATCTACTCCAAATGGTGTTGGTGGTCAATATTACGATATCTGGAAACAAGCTGAAGATGGAGAAAACATCTTTAATGCTATTAAGCTCCCATGGGATGTCCACCCAGAAAGGGACGATCAGTGGTTTAAAGAAGAAACTAAAAATATGTCTCAAAAACAGATTGCCCAAGAATTACTCTGCGATTTTGCGGCTTCTGGCGACACTTTCCTGCAGGTTGAAGACATTGAATATTTAAGAGGCTGGATTCGCAACCCTATTGATAAATGGGGCCCAGATATGGGCGTTTGGGTTTGGGATTATCCGCATTCTGGCAAGAAATATATAATTTCAGCCGATGTTTCACGAGGAGATGCTTCAGATTATTCAACTTTTCATATTATTGACACAGACGCATCAGCAGTTGTAGCAGAATATAGAGGAAAACTCCCCCCGGATAAATTTGCCCAAATTTTGGCTGAAGCTGGGCGAAGGTATAATGACGCTCTGATTTGTCCTGAAAATAATTCTTATGGATATGCAGTTGTTATGAAATTAAATGAAATGGATTATAGAAACCTCTATTTTCAATCAGAAAAAGACCGATTTGCTTTCTTATATGGGAATGGTGACATAGGGAAGATAGGTTTTCAAACTAATGCAAAAACAAGAAACCAGATTTTAACAAAATTAGAAGAAGTTTTACGAACAAAACAAGTGATGGTAAAATCTAGTCGTTTATACGAAGAATTAAAGACGTTTGTATGGAAAAACGGTAAAGCCCAAGCCCAAAAAGGTCAAAATGATGATCTAATTATGGCTTTAGCTATCGGGGTTTGGTTATACGACACATCCCCCCAACTTAATAAGCACTCTACTGATTTAAATGCGGCAATGCTTGCAGCATTTGCAGTAAATTCAACAAAAATAGAGGATACCGTAATCCCCGATGCAACGATTCAAACAAATGAACCAACTAAAGGCAAGAAAAAATCTTGGCCAGGCAGCAATAACCCATATACAGATTTTACTTGGTTAGTAAAATAGTTTCAACATACTTAATATATGTTTACGAGGTGAAAATCTATGGCTGATGAGTCACTATTTAGGCGCTTAACAAAATTGTTTAGGTCCGGCCCAACTATAAAAAGGAAGGTCAGAAATTACACAAAATCAGATAAAAATGCATCTTCTGCAGTTGAACTGTTTAAGAAGCACCATAGTGATGTATATAATTCGACCTTGTCTGCGTACGGAACTTTTGATAGGATGGCTAGATATTCTGATTTTAGCGAAATGGAATCAACTCCTGAAATTGCTTCTGCATTAGACATATATGCCGAAGAGTGTGTTAGCCCCGATGTAGAAGGTAGGTGCCTTCATATAACTTCCGATAATCGAAAAATAAGAGAACTTTTAGAAACTCTTTTTTATGATACATTAAATATTAATTTTAATTTAGTAATGTGGATAAGAAATTTGTGTAAATACGGTGATTTCTTCTTATTTAACGATGTTCACCCTGAATTTGGAGTAATTAATGCCTACCCCATCCCAATTACAGAAATGGAAAGAGAAGAAGGATATGATTCTAGTGACCCTTCTGCAGTTCGTTTTAGGTGGATCACCCAAGGAAACCAAGTTCTCGAAAATTGGCAAATTACTCATTTTCGTTTGCTTGGCAATGATGCTTTCCTTCCTTACGGTTCTTCTGTACTTGAGTCTGCACGACGCATTTGGCGGCAACTTATTCTTATTGAAGATGCAATGCTTGTATATCGTGTCATTCGTAGTCCTGAGCGGCGTGTATTCTATATTGATGTGGGGAACGTGCCCCCGGAAGATGTAGCAAACTATTTAGAACAAGCAAAAACTAGCCTCAAGAAAAACATGGTCGTACAAAAGGGTACCGGAAACGTCGATTTAAGGTATAATCCCTTATCGGTCGACGAAGATTATTTTATACCGGTTAGAGGTGGAGATTCTGGGACAAGAATAGAAAATCTAGCGGGTGGACAAAACACATCAGCTATTGAAGATGTTGAATATGTCCAGAAAAAATTATTTGCTGCTCTCAAAATTCCAAAAGCGTATTTAGGATACGATGAAGATATCGGTGCAAAAGCGACTCTTGCACAAGAAGATATTAGGTTTTCTAGAACAATATCTAGGATCCAAAAAACAATTGTAGCAGAATTAAACAAGATTGCAATGATCCACCTTTTTGCCCATGGATTTGAAAGTGAAGATTTACTAGATTTTGGATTACAGCTTTCAAACCCTTCTAGTTTAGCGCAACAACAAAAACTAGAACTAATTCGGACTAGATTTGAGATTGCAGGAGGCGCCCCCGAAGGAATGGTTAGTAGAAATTGGATTTATAAAAATATTTTTGGGTTCAGTAGAGACGAAATTCTTAGATTGCAAAGAGAAAAAATAGAAGATAAACTTAATGATACAGAACTAGAAGCTGCCGGAGCTGAAGAAGAAGGTGGCGGGGATGAGGCTGGAGGAGATGAAGGCGGAGGATTATTCGCAGGTGATCTTCCTTCAAACGATCAAATTCTAGATGGAAATCCCATACAGGCCACAGAATCAGATGGACTATTAGAATTAGATGAAGAACAATCTTTTGATGAAGAAGATTTGGATGAAATAGATTTAGAAAAAATCCAAGGAGAACTTGGAGATGGTATAAAACCTTCATCATCCCCATCTAAAAAGAATGTTTGGGGTACCCCGCTTCGTAAGAAGCGTGATAGAAAAGTGAGATCAGGACCTGGTTCTACTCATATGCCAGACCTTAAGAAAATGGTATTAACTGGAAAAGCTGGACGTTCTCAAGATACTTTACGAAAACCTTATGATGAAGATTTCTTATCAAACCCATTCGGAAATTCTTTCGGAGAAGGTAAAAAACAATCTTTGGCTGATTATATTATAGGACTAGAAGAAGAAACACAGGAATATTCTGGGTATCGCCCCGCTATGTCCTTTGAAATGAAAGGCATGTTAGAGAAAATGCAAGGAAAATTAGGTATTAAAAAGATAATTAATGAAAACTATGATTTAGACGAGGAATTTGATCTAGATTTGGAGGATGACAATGACTAAAAGATCCCACAATAAAAAACGAAATGTCGGGATTATCTATGAGCAATTGTTAAGAGTTATTTCGGAATCGTTAGTTAACAATGATGAACAAACTGCTGCAACTGCAAAAATGATAATAAAAAAATATTTCCAACAAGGAACAGAGCTTTATAAAGAGCACAGACTTTTCAACGCACTAGTAACAACAAGAATCAAAGATGGATCTTTAGCAACAAAGATAATCGAAGAGGCAAAATATGGTGCGAGAAGTCACAATACTCGCCGTTTGGAAAGAGAAAAATCTAAACTTATCAAAGAAATAAATTATAAACTTAAGGATCCAAATTTTTATAAAAGACACATTTCAGAATATAAAGATTTCGCCACTGTCCAAACTTTGTTAAACGACTGGCGCCAACGAGGGGATTTTGGTAGAATAGTAGAATACGAAACCAAGGTCCATGAAATGCTTTTGAGAGAAGAGAACTTAATTAATTTAGAAGAACAACATGATGGAACCATTGATAAACTAGTACTTAAAATTATGACAGAAAAGTTCAATAAAAAATATGGTACTAGGTTTAATGATCAACAACAGACTTTAATTAAAGAATATATTTTTTCCATGGATAAAAACCCCAGCAGATTTGAATCAACGTTAAAATCTATTAAAGACAAAACCATCAATGAATTAACAAGATTTCAAGCAGCATGTGATAATGATTTTGTAAAAAGTAAAATAGAACCGGTTCTAAAAGAAGTTTCAGACCTAAACATTACTGAAATTAACGATGAAACCATATCAAAGTTTTTAACTGTCTGCCAGCTTCAGCGCGAACTTATGGGAGACGACCGATGAAAAAGACTATGAAATTATTAACTGAATTCAGCGCATGGGAATTTGATAGAGAAAAAATGCTTCAGGAAAGAGATTCTTCCGGAGGGAGATATACAATGAAAGGTATTCTCCAAAAAGCAAATACTTTAAATCAGAATGGAAGAATATATCCTATAGAAATTTTAGAAAGAGAAGTCCGAAACTATCAAAAATTTATTGCCGAAAATAGGGCACTTGGAGAATTAGATCATCCGGATTCATCTGTAGTAGAACTTAAAAATTCATCCCATATTGTCCGTGAGGCCTATATGGATGGAGATATATGTTACGGTACAGTTGAGATTTTAGATACCCCTAGCGGTAAAATACTTAAGTCTCTCGTTGATTCTGGCGTTACTTTAGGCATTTCTTCTAGAGGTGTTGGTTCAACTAGACGAGAAGGTGATCATCAAGTAGTGCAGGATGATTTTCAGCTAATTTGTTGGGACTTTGTATCTGAACCTTCAACACCAGGCGCATTTATGATGAAAGAAGGAAGAGAAATTTCTGAAAAAGAATTAAAAGAAGTGTTTAATAAATCAGATAGAGTTGATAGAATATTTAATGACATACTAGATTGGAGTAATGAATAATGGGTAATAATTATTATAGAGACTATGACAAAAAGAACCAGGCGACCTCAAACGCGTCCACCGCTGCAGCAATGAACCACCCTGCCCCTCATATAAATTTTGCACCAGAGTATCAAGTAGCAGGTTATCCCGCTGTTTATGAAATACCAGCATCTTCTAACCCAGTAAGGATTCAGTTTCCATATGTAACTCAATGGATTATGATAACCAACGCCTGTACCCACTCCCAGGATGTCTTTATTTCTTTCACTCCGAGTGGAGCAGCTTCAAAACCTAAGCAAACCGCCGCCACAGATTTTTCCTTGGCATCTATCTCTTCGAATTTCACCGACGGCGATCCCGGGATACATACTCCCACCCGACTTACGACCATGACTAGTAGAATGAATATTAAAAATGGCGCCTATACTCAAGCAATTCCAATAAAGTGTTCAGAAATATATATTGACAACAACAACAGAGCCGGCTGTACGTTAATGGTTGGATTAACAAATATTCATCGCAATGCCATGCCTGTATTGTCCGGCTCAGACGTAGGATAAATCATGCCAAAAAAAGTTACACGTTCATTATTAAAAGAAATTGTTAAAGAATGTCTTGTCGAGATTCTTGTAGAAGGGCTTAATTCCGAAGAAGATGAAGATCACTTATTTGAAAGCATCGCCCCAAAACCAAAAACAAAAAAGACTTTATCCAAATCTCCTCCTCGCAAAATAGTATCTGAAGCAGCAATTCATGAAGTTTCTGGAGGAGATTCGATTATGTCAGATATATTTGCTGATACAGCTGCTACGACACTGGCTAATCAAGGAATGAAAAATGATGCTCGAGGTGCATATGTTCCAGCAGATTCCGCTGCTCGTTTAGTTCAAGATTCGGAACTAACCGACTTATTTGAAGGGTCAAATAATTGGGCTCAATTAGCATTTTCTTCCGGAAAGCCAAACAACTGAATAATTACTAATGAGGTACTGCATACTTAATAATGTAGTGCAAATTAAGGAGATTTCAGTTATGAAAAAAAGAGCAAATACTAGACGTAGATCTACAAGAAAAATTAGTAGCTCAGCGCTTCGTGCTTTAGTTTTGGCGGAAGCCAAAAAACTGCAAAAAGAAAGTTTATCTGGAAAAATCGCTTCTGTTGAAGATGTAAAAGCAAAAGAAGAAGGATGGGCTAACGGAGACGCTCTAGAGCAAGATATAGATTTTATTAAAGCGTTAAAAATTCAAGAGAATAAATTAACCAAACAACACAAGAATTTAGTTAAAAAAATGAAAAAGTTACAGGAAAGAAAAGCTAAGTTACGTAAAAGAATCATTAAAAACATTTAATTGGAGAATATAATATGCCAACTCATAAATACGGTACTATTAATAGAGCAGATTCTACTACAACCTATGCTTTAGGTTCCAGTGACTCTGCAAGAATTTCGGCTGCTTATCCGGGTACTCCCAAAATTACAGATGCTGATTTAGTAAAATTATTTCAGGAAAAAGTAATGGATGGGACTGTGAAGAATGGATTTTGTTTCGATTCCGTCGATCGGGATTATTCTAACGCACCAGATATCGATGCTGTCGATACTGGCAAACACAATTTACCTTCAGGGTATGTTCCTAATCCTTCATCTCCCGGCGCCGGATCCCTCAATCCAGCTGATGTTCCCGCTCCACCCGATGGATTTGGTCAAAACAGAGCAGATAATTGGGGAACTGGAGTAGGAAGTAAATTACAACCAAAACAAGCTTCGGCAGTCCATTCTACGATGAAAGCCGGAGATTACGCTCTTGGTAAGGGTCCCGGGACTACTAGTTAATAATGCCAAGCAAATTTGCCGGTGGTAATTTTCCTAAGTCTCACTTAGATGGACGGAACGACCTGGGATATGGTCGTTCCGATCCTAAATTCCATGTACATAAAACTTTAGGTGCTTCTACATATCCATATGAAGAAGAGGATGAGGATATATCGGATGTTGAAGTCTCAGATGAGTCTGTCGAAGCTGTAATGAAAAAAACTCCTCAAATGTTTGATTACGATAAAGGAGATCATTATGATCCTTTTTATTATGTCGCCGGTAATACAAAATTATCTGAACGTGTTTCGAAAAGCATTGGAGCTATCCCGGGTTTACACAAAATATCTTCAGGGGAATTAGATAAGCCTCCCACAGGCGCCAGAACAACCCGAAACCACCATGGGTGGAAACGTTTTAGCCCAGGAGATAAAAAAGGTTGGTCTTATTTACCAGAAACTGGAGAAGAAGACGAAAGCCGCATATTTAATTTAAGCGATCTTGCAAAAAAGCAATCCGAGGAAGATTTGCGAGAATGGATCAGACTAACACTTAAGAGGATACTATGAGTTCCGGCAAGTACAATTTTGGAGTTAAATTAAATCCAAAACAACAGAATAAAAGATCAATTGAAGAAAATAACAATATTCTTGTAAAAAAATTCATGCGAAAATGGAAAAAAAGTGGTATTCTAAAAGAATTAAAAGAAAAAGAATATCCCAGAACAAAAGGGATGAAAGAAAGAAAAAAACGCCATTTAGGAAAACGGCGCGCCCAAAGAAAGAGATCATAAAGGATTTTTGCTAAGATGGTGAATACTTATCAGTGTTGATTTAGGAGTTTAAAATATGGGTTCAAATATTTATCAAGAGGCTATTGCTGAAGCAAAAAAACTTCGTGAAGTTGCAGAGCAAAACGCCAAAAACAAAATCATTGAGGCAGTTACCCCTCGGATTCGAAGGTTAATTGAAGCAGAATTAGCAGGCGACGATGAATTGGAAGCCGCTATGCTGGATGAGCCAGGAGATTCAGGTGAAGAAATTATCCCACTTGAAGATGAATTAGAAGGACTTCCAGATTCTGAAGAAATTCCATCTCCATTACCTCCGCCATCTGTTGATGCTCTACCTGTTGAAGATGAGTTAGTCGTACCAGATGATGAAGATTCAGAAGATGACGATAAAAATGTTACAATTAACGTTACTGTTGAGTCTGCTACCAAAACAGCTCATAAAAGATTAAACGCAAGACGTTTTACCCAAAAGAAAAACCGCTTTGCTCAATTGATTTCTCAATTAAGAGAATGTCGCTCTGTTGCAAAGCGAAAGAAAATTTTATCTGAAATGGTAAAATTACAAAAAGAATGCATAACTAGTAATAATAAGGCCGAAGTTAAATTAGGCCGCAAAATTTTAAGCGTACTTAAGGAGAATAATATGTCAAGAAGAACGCGCCGGTCCACCCGCCGGCTAAATGAAAATGCCTGGTGGCTCTTCGAAGGCGAAGAGGAAGCCGGCGACGATGATCTTGGCCTAGAAGACGAAGGTCTTGAAGGTGAAGAAGAAGAAGGCCTAGAAGAAGAAGGCGACGTCGATGTTGACGCTGCTTCTTCTGCTCTTGAAGATTTGGGAGCTGCCCTTGGATTAGATGTTCAAGTTGGCGGTGAAGAAGAAGAAGGAGAAGAAGATCTTGAAGGGCTTGAAGATGAAGAAGGACTTGAAGATGAAGAAGCTGATGATGAATTAGCTCTTGAACTCGATGAAATGTACGAAGGCGATGCTGATGAAGCCGACGACGCTGATGAAGGTGAAGTTGTTGAAATTAACGAAGCTGCGTTACGTAGAGAGTTAATGAAAATGCGTCGTAACCGTCGACGCCCAGTCCGTGAATCGAAAAGACGCAGAAGCCGTCGACCTACTTCTAGAAGACGCAGAATGTTTGAAAGTGAAGCAAAAGCTGCTGATCCATCTTTAAATCATGGCGGATCAGTGATTGAAGTTGATGAAGAAACTCTCATCAACGCTTTGGCTGAAGAACTTGGCTCTGATGCAAATGCTGAAAAAGGCGGAAACGCTTTAAAATCTGCCGATAACTTCGGTGGTGGTTCAGTTCAAAAAGGCGCCGTCCAAGAAAGACGCCGTCGAGCAAGATATGTAGCCAACCGAAGAAAACAACTTCGTCTTGCAGAATCTAAAAAACGAAACGCTATTCAAAAGCGTATTCAGTTAGCTGAAAGAAAAGCTGCTTCTGCACAAAAAGAATTGAAAGAATCAAATTTATTTAATGCTAAATTGTTGTATGTAAACAAATTGATGCAACAGCATGACTTAAACACAAAGCAACAGCGTGCCATTGTTGAGGCCCTTGATAATGCCAAGACGTTACGCGAAGCAAAACTTCTATATACGAGCCTTACTGATTCTCTTCGTAAGCGCCGCTCCACTTCGGGCAGCGGAAAGCTTAACGAAAGCAGAGTCTTGTCTGGTCGATCCAGCACATCAACAAGAAGCAGTGCTCCTGCCAAAACTAATGTTGAGCTTAATCGATGGGCAAAGTTGGCTGGTCTTAATAAGAAGTAAGCCCGAATTTTTAACTTAAAAAACTTTATAAGGAGACATAAAAATGTCATTTACTTTAGATAAGTTGACCGAGGGCATTCGCCAACGCAATATGGGTGCTCAACATCAAAGACTTACAGAGAAGTGGAACCGAACTGGTTTACTTCGTGGTCTTGAAGGTCAATCTCGTGAAAATATGTCTGTTCTCTTAGAGAATCAGGCTGCTCAGCTTCTTCGCGAAGCAAATACTTTAGGTGCTTCAGGTACTACCGGAACTGGCCCATCAGCCAGCGGTGATATCAGAGGTTTCCAAAACATTGCATTTCCAATCGTTCGTCGTGTATTCGGTGGATTAGTTGCAAATGATCTTGTTTCTATTCAACCCATGAGCCTTCCTGCTGGATTGCTTTTCTACCTTGATTACACATATGGCAATGACGTTGGTGGTCAAGAAGCTGGTTCCGGCGCCGCTTCTGCAGTTTATGATGGTGGACAATCTATTTATAATAACCCAAGTGGTGCTGGTGTTCGATCTGGTTCTTTAGCAACTGGTGGTCAATATGACTTGGCTGGTGCTGGATTTTCTAGAAGACACTCATTCAATGCACTGACTTCTGGCGAAACAGCTGGTATTGCATATGGATGTTGGGATGATTCCAACGCTTGGAAAGCTACTGACGATGCGCACATCACAGCTGTAGCACAGTTTACTGGTTCTAACGCAAAATGGATGCAATTTGATCCACAAGTTAAGAAAGGGCTTGAAGATGCTGTTCTTAAGCAACTTTTCTTTGCTATGATTCCAGCCAATACTACGTATTTCAACGATGCTCAGTCTCGAGCCGCTGATTTAACACTGATTAAAGATATTGCTATTACACCTGATGCATCCACCGGCGCCGCTGGTGAGCATGATGATTTCGTCGATTGGGGAGAAGATTTCCAAGGTGGATTAAACATTTTCAATCTTCGTCGATTAAACCAATTGGTTACTTGGGATGGTTCTGGTCTTCCGACTGCAGCACCTTTGGCTGCTATTGGTGATACAAATGCTTATGTACTTACGGTTTGCCGAGGTAACGCTAGCGTTGATATTTCTAATATGAATGACGCAACTGGCGCCACAATTCTTGACCTTAGTTTTGCAATTGGTCCAGATCGTGTTGGAGGAGATTCCGGCGATTCTGTTGTAGTTCCTTCGTTTGAATCAAATCTTTTGGCTGGCGCTAGCAACAAGCCTGTTATTCCAGAGATTGATATTAAGATTGAGTCAATCAGTGTTACTGCGGCTACCAGAAAGCTTCGTGCTCGCTGGACCCCAGAACTTGCTCAGGACTTGAACGCTTATCACAGTTTAGATGCTGAAGTTGAGCTTACTCAAATCCTTTCTGAGCAAATCGCTCTAGAGCTTGATCGTGAAATCTTGAATGATCTCTTGACCCAAGCTAACGGTGCTAATCTTTATTGGTCACGTAGTCCAGGTCAGTTTGTTAATAAGGAAACCGGTGTTGCAATCGCACGTGGTTCTTCCCTTCGCCCTGGTCCTGCTTTCACAGGTACAGTTCGCGAGTGGTATGAGACTCTTGCAGAGACCATCATCGATGCTGCTAATACAATCCATCGTAAAACCCTTCGTGGTTCTGCCAACTTCGTCGTTGTCGGACCTGATGTTGCTACGATCTTAGAATCTTCTGTAATGTACAAGCCAGTTTATAGCCTTGACGGTGACGGACAGGTTGGTAACCCGATGACAATCGGTGCTGAAAAAGTTGGTTCTCTTAGTAATCGTTTCACGGTTTACAAAGATCCTTACTTCCCACGTAACAAGATTCTTATCGGTTACAAGGGCGGAAGCTATCTTGAAACAGGATACGTGTATGCACCTTATGTGCCTCTGATTGTTACTCCTACTATCTTTGCTCCTGAGGACTTCACTCCTCGTAAGGGTGTCATGACCCGATATGGTAAGAAGATGGTTCGCTCTGACTTCTACGGTACTGTTACAGTTCTCGATCTGAACATCATCTAATAAAGGTTTCATCCTTACGATGTCATGGGCGGTCCAAGTGGCCGCCCATTTTAATTTCCGGAAAAAACGTTACAATCTTTATAAATTGGATATAATACTGCATACTTATAGTCAAGCCCGGTGCATGCATAATAGCGGACCCCACACGCCCGCACCGGAATCATGTGGACAAGTAACTCTAACATATAAATTTTAAGGAGAAAAATTATGCCTAAAGTAATCTATTCGGCCGCAAAGGGCCTTTACCAAGAATCAGGATCGGGTTTTCAAGTTAATGATGTCCCCATCTTAGAGGAAATCCAAGAACTTTCAGGAACTGGCGCCTTGGGAGCCCTCAATCCATACGGTGTTACAACACTTGCGCTTACATCCGGAACACCCACTGCGACACTTGCCGCACCAACTTCTTCAGAGCCTGCTGGAACAAAAAAAGTAATTACGTGTGCGTCTCGAAGTGGCGGCTCCTGTGCAATTACCTTAACAGGCGGCGGTATTAGGTTAAATGGGACTGGTTTGGCCACTTTGACATTCGATGCAGCTGGCGAAACTTCTGTCTTAATTTCAAATGGCGACAAATGGTGTCACGTTGCTAAATTAGAATCGACAGAAGGATAATAGGAGGGTAGATTATGCCAAAAGTAACTTATAATGAAACAAAAGGGCTGTTTCAAGATTCTGGACAAGCATTCCAGGTTAATGATGCTCCCATTATTCCCTCGGCTGATGGAGATTCAACTCACGCCAGTGCTGTATATAAAGCAACTTTCGTCGTCGATCATAACGGCGGCGGCGCCGGCGCACCAGCTGAAGCCTACGATAATAAATATTTAACAATTGAAGATAGAGATGGAAAAGTTTATGCTTTCTGGTTTAGAAAAGCAACATCTGATTCAACTCCCACTGTAGTGACGGATCTGAGCGCAGAAGAAGTTTCTCCCGTCATTTTGGGCAACAATGCGGATAAAGGTGAAGCAGATATAGCAACTGCACTGGCCCTTGCAGTCAATAGTGGAACAAAGTCAGCGAAAAAATTCTTCGCAATTGCAACAGCCGGTGTTGTTGATATTTATGTTCTTGCAACTGGGTATTTAGCAAATTACCCTGAAACCAATACAACCGATAATACAACAGGCGGAGATGTTCAAGCCGCGGCTGGTGGTATTACAGACTGTACGTTTGTATTAACCAGTGATGGTGTTGGTAGCGGTACAATAAATGCTGGATCAACCCATACAACGATTGTGCAGAGTCTAAAGGTTGCAACAGTAGATTCTCAAATTGCAATCCCTGATGGTACTGCTATTGGTCAAGAAAAATTTATTACAGCAGCAGCGCTAGGTGCGAGTGTTCCTCTTACCTTAACCGGTACGTTCTATAAAGCAGACGCCTCAGCAGGAACAAACGCAACCACCTCAGATAATACCGCAGTTCACCTTGCCCACCTTATATGGGTTGGTGAAGGAAAATGGTGGTTTGCACACACCGGTGGATTTACAGTAAATACTTAAAAAATCCTTCAGCCTCTTAATTTTTAATTAATATGTCGCCAGTTTATTCTGGCGACATTTTTTGTTTTACTTTCATCAGCAGCATACTTATTATTAAATAGATGAACATATAGGAGAAATAATTATGGCTACAACATCTACTACAAAGAAGACTACTAGCACTTCTTCCAAAAAAGCAACAACGACTCCAACGGTAACAGTTGAAGAACACAACAATTTAAAAAACACAGTTACTACATTACAGAATACTGTGAATACCCTGACAACTCAATTAACAACAGTCAATCAGAAGCTTGATCAACTTTTCCGGGACTCAAATTCTACAAATTCTTCGAATAATGACAACGACATCCGCGAGATTAAAAGTGCAATCAACACAATTTGTAAGTTAAATACTTCGAATGCTGGCGGAAGAATGTCTTGGCCTACTTTCGATGATGTGTAAACGTTACACGCAATAATCCAGAGTATTAAAATAAAAAAATTAAAATAATCTATCTATGACAATAGTTAATCGCCCGTATTATATATGTCCGGGCGTTTTTTTATTCCAAAGCTGGTAAAGGACTTATGCCTTTCTCCTCCATATTTATAAGTGGATGCTCGGAGAATTTTGATGGCCACTTTCTCAACAACAACAAACCCTACACCTTTTAGTATTTTCGATTCAGATACTCAGTTTATTGCTGAGGCTGATAGGATGGTTACATTTGTTAAGCGCAAGCTCGGTGATGATATACTTTCAGTTGAATTAACGAAAAAACAAATTTGGGCTTGTTTTGAAGAAAGTGTATTTGAATATAGTAAATTTATAAACGAATATCAAGCAAAAAGCCAATTAGGAAACCTTTTAGGTTCCCAAACAGGGTCAAATGAAACAACGGGCCCAAAAGGTGTTGAAGGAAAACTTCCAAGAGAAACTTTAGAATTTCTAACTAGGAAAGCTGAACCTTATGCTGCTCATGCTGGATTAGGAGGATTATGGAATAACCATTCAGGGTCTATATCTCTTGAAGTCGGCCGCCAAGATTATGATATCTATACTGAAATGAGCTCCTCAACTGATACGATTGCATATGCTAATCTACCTGAAGGATCTCGTGGTAAAATTCGAATCTTTGATGTATATCATTTTTCTCCACAAGCCGCATATCGCTTTTTTGATACAACTTCGGCTATAAATTATTTAAATAATGAATTTTCATTTGAATCGTTTACTCCAGAAACTGTTTTTTATGTATTGCCAGTTTTTGAAGATGTATTAAGAGCCGGCCAGATGGATATTTCAAACAGAGTAAGAAGATCAAATTATTCTTATCAAATCCAAGGAACAAAAATCCGTCTATATCCTAAACCCTCAGTTTCAGGCAGTTTATGGATAAATTATGGCCTCCCAATGGATGCAATGAACCCTGCAGTAGCAGATGATTCTATTTATGGTGTATCAGGGCTTAATAATATTCCCTATGACAATCTTGAATATAGTACAATTAATTCCATGGGGCGTCAATGGATTAGACAGTATACGTTAGCAGGATCAAAAGAAGTTTTAGGTCTTATTAGGTCAAAATTTGGAAGTGTTCCTATCCCCAATGGCGATCTACAATTAAACGGTACTGATTTAGTTAGTGCTGGAAAAGATGAAAAAGACAAGTTAAGAACAGAATTAAAAGAGATGTTAGAATCCTTAACATATGACAAGTTAATAGAGACTCAAGCCACCGAGTCTGAAAACGTTCAAAGAGTTTTAAAGACAATCCCAATTCCATTAGGTAAAGCAATATTAATAGGATGAATGGAGAAATAATGTGGCTAGATTATTTATAACACCAAGAGAAATGGATTATATCAGTGATATCACAAAAGAAATCACAAAAGATGTAATTGGCCAAAAGGTGTATTATTACAAAGTTAGGGAAGATGTCTCAGAAGTACACGAAATTTATGAAGAAGCCTTAGAAAAAGTCTTTGACCCTCCGGTTGAAATAGATGCAAGGGTCCAATGGAATCCAAGAGAAATCAAGACAGATAGATTCGGATATGAAGGAATATCAACAATGGAAGTTTATTTCCATTTTAGGGATATTATTGATAAAAATATTGTATTGCAAGAAGGAGATTATTTTTCTTTTGGTACCCACTATTTTGAAATCACATCTCTCAAATTTGACAAAATTATGTTTGGTCAAGTAGAGCATGTTTCCGGATATATATGCACAGGCAAACAAGCAAGAAAAGGTCAGATCAATACCTCCAAACCGCTTGGGCCTACTGGAAAACAATATACAGATCCGGATGCCGTTCAAGAAGAATGGGAACAACAAAGAGGTTTCGCAAAAAATTCGCAAGGTGAAACAAACGACAAACGCGAATTACAAGAAAACGGCAAATTAGATGCCCCAATTTCCCAACCAAGAAAGATCCAGAATAACCCGGATTCTTCATTTTATGGAGATGACTGCTAATGTCTACTAGATACAACACAAAAGGCGTTAGAGGAGCAAACTGGGGTACCTCGTATGACAATATGGACATACCTGATGACTTTAAATTACCGTCTTGCGGAATTGAAGACGTCGACAGGGCTTTATTTAAATTATTTGATGAAGAATTACCAATAGTGTATGAATCTGAAGGTGAAACAAAAAGAATCCCAGTTATTTTTGCAACTGGTGAAAGAGCATTTATTTTAAGAAGAAAAGAACCTCTACGAGATCGTCAAGGCGCCTTAATTTTGCCCATGGTATCAATTTTAAGAAGCGGTATTGAACAAGACCCAAAAGATGGCCAAGGTGTCGGCCCGGGTTCTGGGGAATTAGTCATTAAAAAGCGACTTTCAAAAGACAACGACGCCTATAGAAGATTAAATAATTTAGAAGGTTTAGAAAATCAAGAAGGTGTTGGAACAGTTGATAAACATAAAGGTCCAAGCACAAGATCTTTCCGCGGAAACACTTCTGACATAAATTTGGAAATACAAACAAAAAATATTTATGAGATTATTACAATCCCATCTCCTAGATTTTTTACGGCAACTTATGAAGTTACGTTTTGGAGTCAATATTTACAACAGATGAACAACATGCAAGAAGCATTAATGTCAAGCTACAATTTAAACCCTGCAAAAACTTTTAGAATAGAAAGCGACAAAGGGTACTGGTTTGTTGCGCATGTTGAGTCTAGTTTATCTAGCGGTGCTAACTTCGATGGGTTCGAAGATAATGAACGTATCGTTAAATCAACTTTCACGCTAAGTGTTACGGGATATATTATTAATCCGCAATTTCCAGGCGCTCAATCTTCAATTAGGCGTTATATCTCAGCTCCCAAAGTAAGTTTCGAAATGCCGTTCGAGGAAATTTATACTCCCCCTACAACTCCAATACCTTCTTCGGATCCAAACAAATACGTTTTAGAAGATTTATCATCAGAAAAAGATCCATATCCAGGGAGCGCAAGTGGTTTTCAACACAACAATGGAAATAGTGCAGATAGTAATATTGGAGGTAAATCCACGGATCGAGATCAACATTTAATAAGGACAATTAAAGACCCCTTTACAGACAAAACCAAGAAAGTAAAGGTAGCTGTGAAGACCAAAAACAAAAGAAAAGGCGAAACCGTTTATACTAGACTTTGGACTTTGGGCTAAGAACAACATATTTAATATGAGAATATTAGGAGAAGCATTATGGCTGAACAAACATTTAAATCACCGGGATTTTTCGAGCAGGAAATCGATCTAGCTGTACAACAGCAATCGCCAACTGGCACCCCTGCTGGAATTGTAGGATCGTCACAATATGGCCCTGCCTTTGTCCCGGTTACAATCGGATCCTTTAGGGATTTCGAAAACCGTTTTGGGACATTAGATCCAGATTTATTTGGTCCTTACGCGGTAAGAGAGTTTTTGAAAAACAAAGATGCAGTAACTTTTATGCGCGTCCTCGGCGCAGGAGCTAATGCCACAGAATCAGATATTACAAATACAATTGAATATGGGTTTGTAAAAAATGCTGGTTTCAAGATTGGAATGAGCACTGGAACAAATGGCGCCAACAACAATATTAACGTAGGTCACTTATTAGGTGTTACAAACAAAGAGTGCGGTGGAAATGTACAATTTATTACAGCAATCCATACAGTTCCGGCTAACGCTGACGCCGGGTTCCCAATCTTTACTGATAATGATTCTTTTCCAGATGTAAGAGAAAATAGTAGCACCCCCACAACAGACGATATCGGCCTTATTAGAGCTGTACTTTTTACAACTACCGGAAGCGTCTTCTACGCTGAAGATTATAATGTAGATCTTTCCGGAACTGCAAACCATCCAGCAAATTGCACAGCACGTTATAATTTAGATACAGCCACTGGTCATATGTCAAAGGCATTTAAATTAATCCTATGCTCAAAAGATACTGGGTTTGGTGGAAGCTCTGAAGAACTAGCTAAATCAAAAGTCTTTTCAGCTAGTTTGGACCCTGAAGACGTACACTATATTGGAAAAGTATTAAATACAGATCCTAAATTGTTTCAAAGAGAGCAACATTTACTTTATTTAGATCTTCCTGTTGAAGATAGCGTAGCTACAGTCAAAACAACTGTAGACAAAGTTGCTATTGTATCCGGATCATTAAACAACGGAGCAAATGGAGATAATTTTAGAGAACTTTTTGGAAGATTTGATACAAGATATCAAGCACCAAAAACTTCAAAATTCATTTCACAACCTTTTGGTAAAACTGAATTTAATTTGTTCCATTTTGAATGTTTAAGTGATGGTGAATACGCAAATTCAAAATTCAAAATCTCTATTGCAAACCTTAGAGCGTCAACTGATCCAAATAACAAGTATGGTTCTTTCGAGGTACAATTGAGAAACTGGTCAGATACCGACCAAAATCCAGAAATCTTAGAAAGATACCCTCTTTTAACCCTTGATCCAAACGATGATAGATTTATTGGAAGAGTAATTGGAGATAAGAAAGTACGATACAATTTTGATGCTGCCGATGAAGATGAAAGGAGATTAGTCATCTCTGGGAAATATCCCAACCGGTCTTTAAGAATAAGGGTTGTAATCAACGATGCTGTTTATCGCGATGAAGTCCCCCATGAAGCTCTGCCTTTTGGGTTCAAAGGTGTTCCGGTACTCAAAACTAACCCTACAGGAATCTATGCTTCTTCCGGAATATCAAGCGAGAGATTAGCTGGAGCTAGCATTACAGACGAACATAAAGGTGCAATCCTTCCTCCTCTTCCAATGAGGTTTAAAACATCTAAGAGTGCTATTTCTTCAACACCAACATACGTTGGTGCTAAAGGATCCAAGGAAAGAATTGATTCACGGCTTTATTGGGGAGTAATGTTTGAAAAAGTTGGAACAGATGTTCTTAACGCAAATGTAACTCAAAAACCTAATCCTTTAGTAAAAGCATATACAAAATTCCATGGAATTGCAAAGCTAGACACTCTTCATGATGAAGCAGAAGCAGACACATTCAACAACAATAAGTTCTCGTTAGCAAAAGTTGCTTTATATAACGAGTTAACAACAACCGGTCATATAACTCAGATTACCGGTTCAGCTGCTGAGCATATGTTAGAATCCGCCTATTTGAGAAACGGTGTTGTTGACGCAAAAACGTATACGGTTAAAGATCCAGTATCGGATGCTGATAGAATTACTTTGGCGACATTGTTAAACTCTTCTTCAGTTGTGTTTAATAGATTTACACAGTTTGCAAAGTTTAATAATATTTTCCATGGTGGCTTTGATGGTCTTAATATTCTTGATGGAGACATCTCGAGATTAAATGACCAATCTGCATCAACAGAAAATGCATCCGGTGGAAAAGCTGGAAATGATATAACTGGCGGATTAGGAGTTTCTGGTTCTCATGACGCTCTCTTAAGCGGCGCTGGAAAACATAATAACATCGTTGCATCATATCGAAAAGCAATCGAAATCATGACAGATCCTATGACAGTGAATACAAATCTATTAGCGGTTCCAAATATTAGAGATCCTTATATTACGAACCATGCTTCGAATAGAACAAGAGATTATTCTATGGCAATGTATCTTATGGATGTTCCATCTTATGATGAAGATGGTAATCGATTATTTATTGATGCTTCCTCTGCTGTCCCTGATGTTGATCAAACTGCAGAATCTCTGGAAGGAAGAGTCTTTGACAACAATTATACAGCGACTTATTTCCCTGATGTCTATATTACTGATCCAGTCAACAATCGTCGCGTCCTAGTGCCTCCATCGATTGCTGCATTAGGAGCCTTAGGATACAACGACTCTGTGTCATATCCATGGTTTGCTCCTGCAGGATTCAACCGCGGCGGACTTGAGTTTGTTGAAAATGTCAAGGTAAGATTGTCATCGGCTGATAGAGATACACTTTATGAATCTAGAATTAATCCAATTGCTACATTCCCAGATGGTGGATTTGTAATCTTTGGACAAAAAACACTTCAAATGACAAAATCCGCGCTCGATCGTGTAAATGTGAGAAGATTATTGCTTGAAGTTAAAAGACAAATTATTGAGATTGCTAATCTCGTGCTTTTTGAGCAAAACACCCCCGAAACAAGGCAAAGATTTATTAATCTCGCCGCCCCAAGACTTGCGCTTATTCAAGCTCAGGCTGGAATAGAATCATTCAAGGTAATCATGGATGATACAAATAATACAGAACAAGATAGAGAAGAAAACCGTTTAAATGGTAAAATCGTTGTTGTCCCGACAAGAGCAATTGAATTTATTTCAATAGATTTCATCATTACTAATGCGGGTGTTGCTTTTGAATAATACTTATGAAACAGATATAGGAGCTTAAATTATGGCTGAACAAGTTTTTAAAAGTCCAGGTGTTACTACCAGAGAAATTGACCTCACAGGGCCTGGCACAGTATCACCTCAGGGAATCCCTGCAGGTGTTATTGGAACGGCCCAAAAGGGCCCTGCCTTTGTCCCAGTGACATTTGCGACATACAAGGACTTCGTAACAAAATTCGGAGGAACGGACGGTAAGCTGTTCGGTCCAATGGCTGTTTCGGAGTGGATGTCCAACGCAAGGGCCGGAACCTACTTAAGGGTTCTTGGTATTGGTGATGGAAAAAGAAGAAATACAACAAATTCATCAGTTACAAACGCTGGTTTTGCAGTTGGTCAACAGTTAGTACAGGCTGATGGTGACTTAGGGCACAATCCTAATGCAACCGCAACAAAAGCTGGCTCCGCTAGTGATATTGCAGCTGCAGAACTTGCTACGTATTCCGCCGCTGTAACAGCCGATCTAGAATTAAGGGTTTTAGAATCAGGTGTCACAGGGACAAACCTTAAAACTGGTGCTGGTGGAGTTGTTTCAAATGGAGTGAATGACGCTCCAGGTGGTCTTTATATGAAAACGGCTTCTCACGGAGATTATGCATCAGGAGCCACCACGAAAGTAACAATTACATTAGCGCTTGCCGCTACGGGATTTCTGGCGTCTGATGGAGTTACTCCTTTAGCAAACCATACAATTACATTCTCGAGTCAAACTGGTGGAACCTTCAGAGATGCCGGCCGTACCCCAGGGGCCACAGAGTGTATTATCAACTCCGCAAACCATACTGGTGGCAATATGACAGCTGTTCATATTGCCCAAACAATAATCCAGGCTTTTAAACGAGATTCTGGCTTTGATTATACTTTTGGTACTTCATATTCTGGAAGAGCCGAAAACCAATCTATCAAATGGGGTAGCGGTTGGCAATTATCCTCTTCCACCGCCAGCGGTGATATAGCCAGTGTATTTATTGCAACTGACGGAGCTGGAGGCGATAACCAAGGTGTTAAATTAACTTTCCGTGGATCTCAAGGAGATGATACTGCAAATTATCTCCAAAACCATGGGATTTATGGTGGTCCTCGATGTACTGCAGTCGCTGACAGTATTATGTCCATCGCTACAGACGGTTCAGCAAATACTGCTTGCCATACTACGGCAACTGCAGACGCTCATACAGCCGGTACAACTACTGATGCTACATCAATCACGATTACGGATGGCTCTACAACAACAACATATAAAGCAAATGACACAGTTGCTAACAAAGGCTGGATTGTTGGTAGTATAGCGACTAATGCTGCAAACATTGCCGCCTCTTTAAATGACCACGGAGCGTTTACTGTAACCGCCTCAACCCCTGATGTCGATATTAAAGCTACAACCGCTGGAGTCGCAGCAAACAGTACTCATAAGGTCCAAGTAAACAATAATACCTGGTTATCACTTAATGATGGAGGTTCCCACTCTAATCCTACTGCTGCACAAAATTATCCTTTAGAAGGTGGCGCTGATGCTATAAAAAGAAAATCTAAGTGGACATTTACTTCAGTTCCTCTAGAGGGAGATACACTTCAAATCACAGATGGAACAACGGATCACTTTTATTGTTTTGGAACTGATTCCGGAATGATTGATATTTCTGGTGCAACAACCGTCGCTCATGTAGCAAAAGCAGTTGTAGATCATCTTGCAAATGCCAGCGTTAATGAAAGTACCCCAACGGCCGTCGCAAATACGACTTTAAGATTAGGATACTCAACAGCGGCTCTTGCTCGAGCAAATGGAACCACATATCAATCTGCATGGAGTTCAGGCGCCTCAACCTATACAGCCGAATGGGTTGCCGGAGTTGTTAACATTGAACAACAAACAGCCGGATCCACAGCCCTTACATTGTCTGAGGCAGATGCTACTTCATTCGCTGCAGCTTTAGGAAGAACATATTTCTTGGCCGCGGTTATGGAAGATTCTAACGAATCTGGTTATCTTTTTGATGCTGGTCTTGGAACACCAGGAGCCAATGCTATCTTAAGAGGTTGTTTAATGATTCCTTCTGGAGTCGTTCCTGCCTTATCAGGCTGGGGTGGATCTAGGCTTGCAAGCGTATCCGATTATGCCTTTGATGACTTTGGCGCCACTCTAGATGCTGGATCCCAAGTTGGAACAGTTGACTTAAGAGCTAATGGTGATGAAAACTTTGTAATGTTTTTAAATGGTTTTTCCAATACTACAGATTACTCGGCTATTTTAACTGCGTCGATGAGTCCATTAAGCCCGAATTACTTCCCAAAAGTGTTTAACACCGATCCAACAAAAATCGAAGAACAAGGACATTATCTATACACGTATTATGATATACATCCTCAAATTGCACAAATTGCACCAGAAGATGCCCAAAAAACAAATAGTGGAATCACTGATCATGCCGATGATAAAGCGTCTGATGTCTACCATCGTCTTTTGCTTCTTTCAGGGTCTGCAGCAAGAAATACTTTTACAACTTCCGGAACAGATTATCTTCCAAACTTTGAAGGTTTCCAAGATCGATTTGCTCACGCTGTTTCCCCATATGTGATTTCTCAAACATTGGGTACGGCTGTCAAAAATCTTTTCCGTTTCCATGCTTTGGATGCTGGTGTTGCTGGAAATACTCAGTATAAGATTTCTATTGCAAATATTAAAAAATCTACAGACCCTGTTTCTGATTACGGTACATTTGATGTGTATATCCGTAAGTTTAAAGACTCAGATGAAGATATGCAGATTTTAGAAAAATATATCGGAATTGATTTAAACCCAGCTTCGGATCGTTATATCGGAAGAATTATTGGAACACAAAATGTATATTTTGACTTCGAAAAACAAACTGCAAATCAGAAATTAGTAATCGACGGATTGTATCCAAACCGGTCCCTTTATGTTAGAGTCGAAGTCGTTGATGATATCGAAAATGCAGTAATGGAACCAACAGCACTACCACTCGGGTTTAGAGGTAAAAAGCATCTTGTTCTAGATGGAACAAAGCCTCTATCTCCACTGGATAACAATACTGGTACTGGAATTGCGGAACATACTTTGGCTTCTAAGATTTATGAACCACCGGTACCATTCCGAAAGAATTTAACACAAGGATCAGGAAATACTGCAAAAGTAGATTCTAGATATTTCTGGGGAGTCCAGTTTGAAAAACAAACGGATGCTACAGAAAGAAATAAGTCAACAGAGCATGATTCCCTTATTGCAAACTTCACAAAATATTTCCCATCATTTGGATCTTTCCCAGCTTATGTCGGAGATAATACAGGAACAGCTGATTCTAACAGTTCAGTGCTTGATGCTGATAGATACAATCAAAACTTATTTTCTCTCGAGAGAGTTTTGGTTAAATGTAAAGACGCAAATTTAGCATCTGCTGTAGACCCCAGAGAATGGGATGAAGCAGTTTATATTAGATCTGGCTCTGCTCCAAAAGATGGAGACTATCTCGAAAATGATGGAGAAACTAAGAAATTATCTACTACTGGATATCGTTTCTTAAACGTTGCAAAAGACTTTGCTCAACAAGCTTCTCGAAGATATTATAAATACACCTTCTTTATGCAAGGTGGTTATGATGGATTAAATATTCTTAGTAAAGATATATCTGAAATGAATGGCGCAGCAGCCCACAGAGAAATGAGGTATGCAACAACCCAATTGGGTGCAGCAGCTTCAACAGTTGCCGCTTATAGGAAAGCCTTAGATATCATGGCAGAAAAATCTGATGTTGATATCCAATTATTAGCTATCCCAGGAATTAGAGAGCCAGGTGTTACTGATTATGCAATCGATAAGACAGAAGAACGTTTTGATGCCCTCTATATTATGGACATTGAAGAATGTGAACATGCGGGTCAATTAGCTTCAAATATTCTTACTGGTTCCCTTCAAGAAATCAGTGTTACAAATACTGTTGGAGTATTGCAAGATAGAAACTTAGATACTTCTTTCGCCGCCTCTTATTTCCCAGATGTCGTTATGACTGATCAGGATACTGGCTCAAATGTTCAGGTACCTCCTTCCGTTGCGGTTTTAGGCGCCTTTTCACTAAATGATTCAGTGGCACATCCATGGTTCGCTCCTGCAGGTTTCTCTCGAGGTGCTTTAGCTAACGCTGTTGAATCTCAGGTTAAATTAAGCAGAGTTAATATGGATGCACTTTATGAAGTTGACATTAATCCAATTACATCGTTCCCAACTTCCGAAGGTGTTGTCGTGTTTGGACAAAAAACCCTTCTTCAGGCGCAATCTTCGCTTGATCGGGTTAATGTAAGAAGACTTCTTATTGACATTCGAAGAAAAGTTAAAAAGGTTGCAAACACTATCCTTTTTGAACCAAATCGTGAATCAACCTTAGCTAGATTTTCTGCAGCTGTACAGCCGATCCTTACAACGATCCAAGCTCAGCAAGGATTAGATAGATTTAAAGTTGTTATCGATACAACAACTACTTCTCAACAGGACGTGGAAAACAATACAGTACGTGGAAAAATCTTTCTACAACCGACTCGCGCGGTAGAATTCATCTCACTCGACTTTGTTGTTACAAATGCCGGTACAGAGATTTAAGGAACGTAATAGTTATTATAAAGCATATTGACAGGAGTTAAAAAATGGCTGAAACTTTATCCGTACAGGACATGCTACCCAACAAATTTGAACCTAAAAGAAAGAATAGGTGGATCTTCGCCATCGAAGGTCTGGATTCTTTCTTGATCAAAACTGCTGCACGTCCTAATATTACAATTGAAGAACAAGAAATTCAATTTATGAACAGTAGACGATATGTCGCAGGAAAGGCTAACTTTGATGCCTTGAGTGTGACTCTTCACGATCCTATTGCTCCATCTGGAGCTCAACAGGTGATGGAGTGGGTTCGTACTCATTACGAATCTGTATCAGGTCGAGCTGGTTATGCAGACTTTTACAAAAGAGACTGCCAACTTAAATTAGTTGATCCTATTGGAACAGTAATTGAACTTTGGGACATCAAAGGTTGTTTCTTGACAAACGCTTCTTTCGGTGATCTTTCCTATGAGGATGGCGCACCTATGGAAATTAGTTTGTCTATTAGATTCGATAATTGCGTCCTTCAATACTAATAAAATTGAAATAATAAAAAACAAGTTCAGCAGTTGGTTTAATACCACTGCTGTACATATTTCAATTTTTTCCAATCATTTGTATACAAATATGAATTATCCCTATAGATTGACTATAGGGATTTTTTATTCATGCATACTTATTAGTATCAGTTCAGTTTAGTTAAAAAAATTAATTTCGTTAAAAAAAAGTTATGGAGAAATAATGGCCAAGAAACGAAAAGGAAATGACGTTTTCCAAGGTTCCTCGGGGGAATCTCAAGCCCAAGGCTGGGCAGGACCAGTCGGAAATATAATGAAAGACGAATTCGGTCTTGATATACCTACAGAGTCTGTACCTTTACCAAGTAAAGGAGCAGTCTATCAAGCTGACCATCCTCTTTATAATCAGGAAACAGTTGAAATCAGAGCAATGACTGCTCGAGAAGAAGATATTCTTACCAGTAAGGCTTTAATTAAAAAAGGTACAGTTATTACTGAACTTTTAAGGTCATGCATTGTTGATAAAAGAGTAAATCCTCAAGATTTGCTTATTGGTGATCGAAATGCAATTATGACAGCATTGAGAATTACTGGCTATGGTGCTTCTTATCAGGTTGAAGTAGGTTGCCCTTCTTGCGGAGAAAAATCAAAACAAGATTTTAATCTGTCAGAATTACCAATTAATAGATTAAAATCTCCACCGATTGCTGATGGAGCAAATGTATTCGAATGCAAGATCGATGATAAAATTACTATTCGATATCGATATCTAACCGGTGCTGACGAGGCCGCAATTACGCAAGCAACTGAAAGAAAAAAGAAACAAGGTTTTCAGTCAGATAATTTAATTACTACAAGGTATTTAAACCAAGTAGTAGCTGTTAATGATATCACAGATCGAACAAAAATCTCTATGTTTGTACAAAAAATGCCAACTAGAATCTCTAGAGCACTTAGAAAACATATGGACGATAATGAACCAGGTATTGAGATGAAAGCCCGCATGCAATGCCCTCACTGTTTCGAGGAATCGGAGGTGGGCATGCCGCTAGGGGCATCGTTTTTTTGGCCTGAGGCCGACTGATAAAGAAATTTATCTAGAGCATATTTTCTTAATGATGTACTATATGGGCTTTACCTATAAAGAAGCATATAATATTCCTATCTGGCAAAGAAAATGGTTTATTACACGTTTAAATGACGAAATTAAAAGATCGCAAGATAAAGGTCATGAAGCACCATCAAGGGCAGCTCATCACAATCAATCATCCGCTAGAGAAATGATGGGGAGACATAGGTCGCAAGTACCGGCTAAATTGAGAAGGTTTACGTAATAATTTGTACATATTTATTTAAAAGGATAAATTTAAATTACTTCGAATATTTCTTTTTAACATCAGTTAAAAAAATAAATAGATAACATTATTATTAATAAAACTACATAGGTGAACAATTGGCTGGGTTCGAAGGGCCAATTAAGTAACTTTCCCGGCGGAATCATGGATCAAAGAACATTAGACGGATTAGTTGTTCTAGAATACCTTAGACTAGGATTGGTTCCTTTTTTTCCTAATAAAAAAACCCAACCTTTAAATGAAGTGATTCACAAAGAAGATCGAAATACAAAGAGAAAGTTTCGTAAACAATGGCGAAAGGCATCAAAAAAATATTGTTCCCATATACCAAAAAAGAACTTTAACAATCTTTATGGCGCCAAAAACGCAAACCCATCTCCAATTCAAATGAAAAATAGAAAATGGATTGTCTGGCGTTATATTAGAGATAAGGTGGCATATGACCAAAGAAGAAGCAAGTAAGTCCTTCTTAGCATTAAAAGGCGTTGAAAGAACACTCCTCCGCCAACGCCTCAACACTTTAGGAGAATCCATACACAATGATATATGTCTCTCGCTACAAAGCGTTCAGCGCGCTCTAGACAAGCTAGAAAAAATAATAGATAATAATTAAAAATATTTTAAAAAACATTTGTAAACACCAGCTAATCTATGTAATATATTAATGTCCAACGACGGACTATTCATGTTTATTTAGGAGAACAAATGAGTACACCAGCAAAAACTATCAATCGTAAGAAGTCCACTAAGCGTTTCGATTTCCACGTTAACCGTAACCCTCGTTCACATCAAGCTGCCGCCAATACTGTAACAATCCGATCTAAGGATTATGACACATCTGGTCGTGGCTATAGCTTTCAAGCAAATGAAGTTCCAGGAACAGTTACTATGACTGTAAAGGAAGCCAAAGCTCTTTATGCCTTCCTAGGAAAAACTCTTAATTCTTAAAAAAATAAGATAGTTCTATTTTAAAACGCGGGCTCTGCCCGCGTTTTTTAATTCTAAAAATATGTGTAGAAAACACTCTAGAGGGTTACATTATATATGTAAGAAAAAACAAAGGAACTATTATGCGATTCCCAATGACTCACCAACATGCAATCATCCTTGTCAAGTTAATTAACAACGAAAAACTCCTCAAGAGAGAAATGGACCCTTTTGATTTGGTTGCCTTGACGCAAGTTGGAGCTATCAAGAGGACAAATAACGAAAATAAAAACAGGGGCCTTATAATAACAACAGCTGGCAAGAAACGCTTTGTAAAATGGGCCCGCAAAGAAGGACTTTTAGAATAATGAGTAAATTTGAAAAATTGATGATTCTTTGGGATATCCAAGAGTCAATAAACAAAAATGCCATCCGGATTACTAAAAAAAATAGACACCTAATAATCAATTTGGAAAGAAAAGATGAAAGTCGGTGATATTGTAAAAGTTAAAAATGAGCATCATTCTCACCCAGGAATGATTGGAGTTGTGCTAGAAGACTTCTCGAGAACAACACATAATAAAGGGAAAGCATTTAGAATACTTTTCAGCGATGGCAAGATAAGAACTAAAATGGCAAGAAGCTTAGAGATAATTAATGAAGCCAGGTGATCTAATTAAAAACAAAACAACCCAAAAATATGGAATGTTTATTGGATACAGAACATTCGATAAAAAATACACATGCTCTGAAGTGATGTGGTATCCAGAAAATAAAATTTCAACAATTCAATCAAACCTCATAGAAACTATTAAACGAAAGGAAAAAAATGAAACAAGCTCTCAACGCTCTAGAGGAAATTTATATTGAAGAACTACCTTACATTGAAGATATCGAAGAAAAATATTCTATTGAAATTGTTGAATATCTCATCGATATTAAATTGGCAGAATTTTTAGTTGATGAAGAAAAAGATAATCGAATTTATATTACAGGAAAAGGAAAAGCGTTACTCCAGCAGTACGAAATTATTGAATAATAAAATCTTAAAACCTGTGTAGTCAACCCATTAATGGGATACATTATATATGTAACTACCAACCACGGAGCATATGTGTTTAATACAAAAAAATATCTTTCCCTCTACAATCACGGCGTCAACGACGATAATAAGTACGGATTTAAGGTGGGGGATATTGTCCATACCGCCAGAGAGGTTATAGCTAATCGTTATGGATATTGCGGCTATGAAGAGATGACTATTCCTGCAGGCGCAAGAGTTCGGCTTCTTTCTGTGAAGGAGACAACCTTGAATGCCAGTTATGATCATGAAGGCCGAGGTGATGTTTATATTGACTTTGAGTTTCTGGATTATACTAATCCCGATGGTACCAGAGTTCGCTGTGGAAACCGGCATGGATATGGTATTATGGAAGCTAACTCAGATTTTATGATGGCTCCAGATGGCTCTGGCTGGCCCGGATACTGCCGAGATGGTCTTTGGCATGGAGTTGCTTATACTCTTGGAGAGCCTGACAGATATGGCCGAAGAGAATGCATCTGGACCAACACAATGAGGGTATCTTAATGGAAAATATGACAATAGAAAATCTTATAATTGTTCTTAAGGCTTTGGCTTTAATAGCCTATAATTTTTGGCCGGCTTTTCTTATGCTAGGGATATTCTGTATTTACGAAACATACCAAGATAAGAAAAAACTTGCAACCAGGAATAGAAAATGATACTTTGGTTTCTTCTCTTTGTCTTTTTCTATTGGTTCTTTGGAAAACTAGAAGACTCATCAACTACAAAATAATTTAGGAGTAAAAAATGAAAATCGGTGATTTAGTAAAACATAAACATTCCGGAAAAACCGGAACAATCATGAACATCTTTACAAAGTTGTTCAGAGATGCTTCAGACTGGGAAGCAATGAGATATGGTGGTGGAGATTATGCTACTGCTGCCACAGCTATTCGTGTATGTTGGCATGATGATGGCACGGAAAGAACATATAAACAATCTGATTTCAGAAGAAACCATGAAGTTATTACAGACTCAAATTGTTCTAATAAAAAATCAGCATGAACATTCAAATAAGTGCTAGTATAATATATACATGATTAATAGTTTAGAAGCAGATATTGGAGATTGTTGTTATTTTCTTCTCCGTGGAGAATCTAAGCCAAAATATGGCACAATTACTGCAGTCCACCCTAGAGAATCAGCGGTTCAAGTAATGGAATCAGCTGATTCAAAATTTTATATTGTCTGGGAAAACAACGCTGCTTGGGAAGAAAAAGAATTAAAAGGGCAAAAATGGGAGAAACCGCATAATTATCATCGAGATATTCCGGAGGATCCAAATGAAAAAAAGCCTGATGAAAGAAAGTGTGATGTTCATCACAGGAAGAAGAGAAAAACTAACTCTCAACGGTCCAAAAAAACTAGCAGAATCATTCGTAAAGGTACTAGTAGCAAGCAAAAAACTTTACGAAGGACTAAACGATCCAAAAATAAAACTAGTTGAAATCGAAAGATTAGTAGAAGCAAAAAACTTCTCCGCAAAAAAATACAAGGAAGAAACAGGTAAAACCTGGCCGCTATAATATTAACTAATATTAAGGAATTTTCTGCTCACAGATATTTATCTAGTGAGTCTTTTTTGTATTTGGGATCGTTAAGTGGCTAATAATCAAAATAGTGAAGAACTAGGTAAACAAGCAGAGCTTCTAGCAGCAATTAATAAATTGTTGGAAAGTTCTGCCAGTAGTGGTAACCGCGCCGCGGATGCCATGGGCCGTCAATCTCAAAATGCAAATGCTTTAAACCAAGCCTTAGCAGGCTTGTTTGAATCCAGTACCGGTAGTGCTAAGAATTTCGCCGGATCTTTAGAAGAAGCCGCTGACCAAGCCGGTAAATCAAAAGACAAAACTCAAGAATTAAATGATGCAATAAAAGCCTTACAGGGAAATGCAACCGCAGCCGGTAAATCTACAAATTCAATGAACAAAGGGCTTAAGAAGTCTGCCGGCGCGGCCGCTGCTGCTTCAGCGGCCTATGCAGGGCTTAACGGAGCTTTGGCAGGAATGAAATCATCGTTTAATATGGTTTCATCCGCAATCACATCTGTATGGGATATTTCGAAAGCGGCTGTCGGTGCTGTTTTGGGTATTTGGGGTGGTCTAACAAAAGCAGCAAATAAATTATACCAAGGCAGCTCCCAAATAAGAGAAGCATATGAAGGAATTAGAGAAGAATTTGGTTCTTTGGCTAGCAACGAAGGTAAAGCTGTTCTCGATATCCAAAAAGGAATGGCAAAATCTGGAGGGTTATTAGCCAAATCCGGGAGAAGTGTCTACGGTACTTTTGGCAATTTAGCAGATAGATTAAAAGCCGCCGCCGAAATAGCGAAAGGTGCTGGACACGAATTTACGTTACTAAAAGACATAATTGCTGAGAACGGAATGGAAATGGCTTATATGCAAAAAGCTACAGGCATTTCAGCAGAAGCAATGACAAAAATGGCAGCCGAAGCAAAAAGAACCGGTAAAGACATGGGTAAAGAATTAGGTACTGTTGCCTCAGTAACCGTTGGTCTCTCAAAGAAGTTTGACGTTTCAGCAAAAACAATTGGCAAAGGCTTCGATGAGATGACTAAAGATACAGAGAATTTTGGCCATCTTGCTCCTAAAACTCTTCTTTCTGTTTCGACTTATGCAGCCAAATTAGGTGTCGAAGTCAAAGCGTTAACTGGATTGATGGATAAATTTGACACGTTTGAAGGTGCCGCTGAAGCCGCTGGAAAATTAAACGAAATGTTAGGCATGAATATCGATACCATGGAAATGATGCATGCCGACAATCCAGCCGAAAGAATGGATATGATCCGGAAAGCATTTGAAGAAACAGGAAAATCAGTTGGAGATTTAAATCGTCATGAATTAAAAGCTATGTCGGATTCTCTAGGCGGCATGCCAGTAGATCAACTTAAAAACGCATTGGCAATGCCAACAGACGATATGAACTTTGATGAAATTGCTGCTGAAGCTGAAGCGGCTCAAGAACAGATTTCACCAGAAGAAGCCATGAAGTCTCTTGGTGATAATATTAAAAAGTTAACCAAGGCCATGTCTCAGTTATCTGACGGCGGCTTCTGGGCTAATTGGAAAAAAGGTGTAGGAGATGGTCTTTCGAAATCAAAAGGGTTTAGAGATATTCTAAAAACTGTTGGAAAGGCCATGAAGGCTTTTTACAAATCAGGTCGAAGAGTTGGAAAGATATTAGGGAAATTATTTGAAGAGTCAGGCCCTTTTGGAAACATGGTTAAAGCCTTTAAAGAATTGCTTTCCCTAGAAAAGATAGGTGCATTTCTATCAAAAGTCGAGGGAGCATTTAGTACGCTGGTCGAAGAATTAAAAACCGATCCTGGAAAGGCAGTAGAAAATTTTCTTAACAAAATTAAAGAAGCATTTACAGAATGGATGGGAGGAATGGGAGGCCCCGGTGGAGAATTAGTGGAAGGATTAAAAAATGGTCTAATTGCTGCAATTAAAATTGTTGGCGACTTGGCACCAAAAATTCTCTCCGGCGCCGCAAAATATATCCAGCAATTTGCCGATGCTTTAGGAGGAGCCTTCCAGGAAGGCGGTGCTGTTAATGCAGCCGGAGAAGGAATCGGCGGTGCCCTAGTTGAAGCTTTCAATAAAATCAAGCCAGTAGTTGTTGAGCAGCTCCTTCCTGCAATTGGTTCACTTTTTGGAGTATTATGGGACTTAGCAAAACCGATTGTAATGCCTATTGTTACAAAAATGTTCCTATTCATGATTACTAAAGGTATGGTAACAGCAATGGCTGCATCACTGGCTTCTGCTGGTGTCAAGGCTGGTATTGAATTGCTAGCTAAGAAATTTTCTGGTCAAGTTGCTCAAGTAGGAGCACCTCCAAAACCCCCTGCCGGTACTGGAAACCTGGGCGCAGCAGCAGAAGGACAAGGAAGTTTTATTACGGCCCTTGCAGACATTAACCCTAAAGATATTATGAAAGCAACTGTTAACTTAGCATTAATGGGGGCTGGTTTTGTTACTGCCGCCGCCGCAGTTGTACTAGTTATGGGTACGGTTTTCTTCGGTGCAATCGCAGCAACCGGCTTAGGTCCAGCAGAATGGTTGCTAATGGGGTTAGTAATGATTCAAATCGCTGCAGCAATGGTGGGCGCTTATGCAATGATCAAAGGTGGTGAAAAGATTGGAGAGATCCCTAAATCTGCTTATGGCCAAGCGGCAATTGGCCTTGCCGCCGCGGCGGGTGTGATTGCCTTAGCAGCCCCTGTATTTGTTGCTGCATTAGCTGTATTTGGTTATGCCGTCTCAAAATTAAACCTTGATTGGCTCCAAATAGGTGAAGCCATGGCTGGACTAATCATTGCGGTTATCGCCGGCGGCTTAATGATCGGGGCCGCAGCTTTAGTAGGGCCATTAGTTTCAGGTCCTCAACTGGCAATCATTCTTGCCGGCCTTGCCGGCCTTGCAGTTGCAATAGCAATCGGCGCTTCGGCACTAGTGTTAGCCCTCAAGTTATTTGGAATAGCAGTATCAAAAATGAATCTAGATTGGGCCCAAATAGGTGAAGCCATGGCTGGATTGGGAGTCGCTGTTACGGCAGCTGGTGGATTAATTCTTGCATCACTTGGCGTAGGTGCTTTGGTAATGGGCCCTCAATTAGCAGTTATAGGCGCCGGCTTTGTTGCTCTTGCTGCTGCATTAGTTCTCGGAATGCCAGTAATGGTGGGCGGTTTATGGGTTGTACAGAAAGCAGCAGAAAAAGCAGACTTAAATTTTGATCTGCTTGAAAAACTGTTGCCCCTTGTAGGTCAGGTTTTATTAGTAATGGTTGGGATGTTATGGGCTTCTGTAAAAGTTGGCGCATTTTTTACTAATCCATTATCTGCAGTTGCATTTGGCGCTACCGCAATCGCAGGATATGCAATGCTTCATCTTTTCTTCAAGAAAGCATTTCCTATGTTATTAGACGTTTTAAAGAAAATAAATGATATTAAAGTAGCAGATCCAAAATCGCTTGAAACAAAAGTCACTGTTCTAGAAAAAATTATGAAAGCAATGATGCCAATGGTCGATGTTGGAATGAGAGCAGCAGAGTTTGCAGAAAGAAACGCATCTACTGGGTGGGGTCCATGGAAAAAAACCGATACTAAAAAGATGGGTAAAATCATGGATAAAATTCAGGACTTTACAACAGGAGTACTAAAATCTGTAAAAGGGGTTATTGACTCTATTAAAGATTTAATCACTGTATTCGCTGGAATGACCCCTGAACAAATGGAAAAAATGTCTGTTGTTGCTGATATTCTCGGTGCCGTTTCTAAATTAGCTGCAGGGATGATTGGACCAATGGCATCTATCTCTAAGCTACCAAAAGAAGCTTTTGAAGGAGGAGCAGATGTTGCTGAAATTGCTCGAGCCATGGGTGATGCAGTTAAAATGATACTAGACTCTGTTGGCGATAATATGAAAGATATTATTAACAAAGTTATTAATATTGCTAAAGGAATTAAAAATCCAAAAGAATTAAAGCCAAAAATGGATATGGTTGTCGCTGCAATGAGTGCACTAGCTCAGCTATTTAGCGGAATTGGGCAAGTGATGGCAATGATGACTGGTAAGAAATTAGAATCTAGGATTTCCGGATACGAAGAAGGAATGATCAATGATGCATACACATATGAACAGGTCGAAGTAGAAACGTTTGACAAAGGTGGGCAAAAACTTAAAGACGCTTTGGCATTAATGTCTACTCTTTTCCAAGGATCATTTCTCCGCCAAATGAAAACAATTTTTAAAGGAATGGAAACAATTGCAAATTCTATTACTGTTAAAAAAGAAGGTGTCGGCGCCGCTCTTGATGCCGTCGGAATGATTCCTGGAATCACGGCAGGTATTCAAGGTGTAGCAAAAGCAGAACTCCCAAGCTTAACTAAAATACGCTATGCCTTTATGGTAGTATCAGCATATATCTGCGAAATGGCAAAAGTATTTCAAGATGTTCAAACAAACCAAACATTATTTGAAGGCGGTATGAGAGGATTAGAATTCATCGACAAAGCAACTGAAACATTTACTAAAATCTTTAAAGTTGGTAAAATTAATGCTCTTTTTGAAGGTACAGCAGCCTTTGTAAAACAGTATAATAAAGCATGGGATACCTTTTCCACTCCTTCTTATATCGCGGAAGAGATTCTTTACGAGGCATCTGAGGTTGCTAGATTAATGGGTGACGTTGACCTGGGAGAAACGAGCACGCACTTAATTAAAAAATACGGAAATATTTTAGGGGTCAATAACAAAGATGGAAATGAGGTTACAGTAACTGCCAAAGGAGTTAATGTTAAACTAAGCCTAAATGTTAGTATGGACTCACGAGATGTTGCATCCATTCTCTCCAAAGGCTTCAATGGAGATTCATATTTCGAAATGAATCCAGACGAAAGAGTATGGTCTTATATGGAAAATCACTAGGAGTAAATAAATGGCTGAAAAAACAGTAAAAAATATCCCAGAAGAAAAAGAGCACTTCAGTATTTATAATATTATTATGTCTTTACCAGAGACTCATTTAGCACTTTCGAAACTAGAGGAAAACAAAAGAGAAGAAATGCTTTCTTATATTTTGGGGCTTTCTAACGAGCTACAAAAAGATGTAAATAACTTTAAAAAGAATCTTACACAAGAAAAAGCCCAAAATATCATTAAGGAATTAGTTGAAAATGGCAAACGATCCTAACGAAAACGTATCTCCGGTACCGCACCCTATAATCATAGATAATGCCGATCTTTCGCAAGAGAGAAAAGAAACTTTGGGAGGTTATTTATCTGAACTTACTCGAGGAAATGCTACAAATTATGACTATGGAAGAAATGAGCAGGGCATAGAGGCTTCAAATAATCCTTACCCTGTATCGTATGTTGCAGGATCGCAAGAAATCGAATTATATGACAGGATTTCAGGGCTCCCTTCTGAATTAACAACCCCTAATAGTTCACAGAACCATTATTTAAAAGAAGTTCAAAACCTAGAATCAGAAGCTGTTAATATTTTTAATAATTTATCCAATGGTGGTACTCCAGGTCCAGAAAATATTTCAGGGACATTCGAAGATGTTGACAGCATTATTAACAAAAATGATCAAGTTAGTGGTCATCATTTATTAAGAAATTTAAAAGAAGAAAATCCAATCTCTAGTATCTTAAAACACAACAGGTTTACAAAAGATGATTCTGGAACAGTGCGCACTAGATTTTCTCAAAGTCAATTTGGAGATTTCCAAGATATCAGTGCTAGACCTGATGGTTCATATAACACAACGTCCCCAGATGAATTTAAAAGATTAGCCAGAATTGGAAGATCATTAATGCTATCAGCTACTGGAGACCGAAAACCCGGTACAAAAGTAGAAGACGCTGAAGATACAGTGTCATCAAACCAAGGGTTTGGAGGATTCAATGGAATTGTAGCCAAAGCAGCATTGGGCTCCGTAACGTTTGGAGATGGATTAGGCGCTGTGCCTTTGGGAACAAAAAGAATCCCTGTTGAAGATCTCCACTCTTTTAATCAAGATAAAACCGATGAAGATTTTTCAGATGATGATATAAAATTTTCAGATTATACTTCAGAATCTTATGGGCAATTAAATTCCTATATGGAAGATTTCTCCAGTCGAGCAATGTTTGACCAAGCTATCGCAGGTATGTTTTCATCTTTGGGGATGGCTATTCAATATTGGTTAATTGCCGAAGCTCTCTTGTTGGCAACCAACGGCGTAAATATGTTAGTTTCTCTCACCGGAAAGAAAACTCCAAACGATGCTATTTTTGCTGGCCCAGCAGCTAGTACAGTAAGGCTAAACAAAGGACAATCCCGAACTAGACAAAAATACCAATTGCCAGAATTCGCAATTGGAGGCGCCCCGGGAATTACCGGTCAGGTTGGAGCAAGAGTTGTTAATCTTCTAGAAGATTTCTTAGATTTCTTGGAGGTTAGAAAGCCGGCTTTTGTTATGCAGGCTTTAGCAGAAGATAAATCAGTTGCTCGCGCTCTCATAATCCCGTTCACACAGTCTATAGCTTATGGGTGGATTACTCTAGTTGTAGGCCAGCTAGCAGATTTAGGAGCAAGTTCAGGATACTATGCTAGCATTTTGAGAAGCCTTCAAAGGAATAGGGTTTATCTAGACACATACTCTTCTAGCGGAGACCAAGTCGATCTAATTGCGTATTTTCGCAAAATGAAAGAAAACAAACTCATGAGATTTGTCCAAATCCTTTCAACCCTTGGTGAGATATCTGTAGCAGCAGGGTTTTTTGGAAAATATCTATATTCAGAAAACGATGTACCAATCGATTTACTTCCTGATACCGGTGTTAACAGAGTTGCAAAACATAGAGACTTTTCCGGAAAATCTATAGTTAGTGTTTCATCAACTCCATCGATGATGCTACTTCCTAGATCTCTGCAGCGCGCCGCAATTACAATGGAAAATTTAGGGCTAGATAATGGTCTCCACAAAATAGGTTTAACTCCAAATACCGCAAACAATGAATTTGTAGAGAATTTCTTAAAAAATGATCCAGTAGCAAAAAAATTAAACGGTGCAATACGCTCCAAGCTCGGCCACCCAAACGAGGCTACAAATAATAGATTTTCAGAAGAAGAAGTAAAAGCAATGGAAGATATGCTAGAGGCAGAATATATGCCATTCTACTTCCATGATTTAAGAACAAATGAAATTATTTCTTTTAATGCTTTTCTTTCTTCCCTTTCGGATGGTTTCAGTGCAGAATGGAGCGCGCAAAAAGGGTTCGGAAGAATAGAAGCTGCCCAAATATATGGCGGCGCCTCAAGATCAATTTCGTTTAATTTTATTCTTCAAGCAATGTCTCCAGCTGATATGGATGAGATGTATTATAAAATTAACAAATTAACAACATTAGTATATCCTCAATATTCTCGAGGGACCATGATGGAAACAGATTCGAATAAATTTGTTATTCCTTTTTCTCAGGTTCCTACAGCATCTCCTTTGGTAAGAATCAGAATAGGAGATTTATTCAGAAGTAATTATTCAGACCAAACTTTAGGAAGAATGATGGGAGCTGGAGATCCTGAATTCGTTTATGATGGAAAAGGCGGGGGAGATTTATTGGATAACCTAGTAACAGAAGCTACTGTTGAAGCAGTAAATGCATGGAACAAAGAGCTTGCAAAAAACAAAGGAATTCTTCCGTTTTTTGGTAAAGCAGATTTTGTAGCACCCCGGGGTTCTGACGCATTCTTTGGTATCAAAGGTGGAAAAATGAAAAGAAGAATGAAGTTAACTGGCTATGTTTTTATTACTAAAAACGGTTTTGCAGAAGCAGGAGATTTAGCTAGTAGATATAAAGGTCTAAAACCAAGCGACCTGCAGGACGGCCAATACTGGATGTTTATAAATGATGCAAATACCGAAGCTGGAGAACCATCATTAGTAAAAATTAAACAGAAAAATATTACAAACATAGATCCAGCCGGGTCAATTACAGCGTTTGCTGATGTTTTCCTCCCAAGTTTTGGCTCGCCCGGGAGATCATTTCTTTTTGACGGAACTGATAAAGGAAATCCAATAATCAGAAGTTTTAGATCTTCCGGAGGTAGAGGTTTAGCATGTGCAATCTCTGGATTAGGAATTGATTGGAAGCTTAATAGCACATTATGGGAAACCACCCCGGGAAAACGCGGGCCTACAGGGTGTGAAATATCCATTAGTTGTGTTCCAATCCACGATATCACTCCAGGCCTTGACGCAGACGGATTTAACAGGGCCCCAGTATACGGAATTGGTGATATAAACCGGCAATTACAAGGTGATTTTTGGATGGCAACCAAAGATTATAATGAGCATCTAAAAACAATCAATGGCGAAAAGGCAAAAGGTGATGTAACACCTACAACGAAAGCCGGTATTCCAGGCAAAGACTAAAGGAAAAAACAGATGGCTAGAAGATATGGGAGAAATTTTTTAATCGCAGGTGGGAAAGGTTTATCTACTTCTAAAACCCTTCCGCAATTAAGGCTAGCTTACGAACAAGGAAAAATTAAAACCCGAACTGAAGTTTCAAGAGATGGTGACCGTTTAGATATTTTAGCCGGAAGATATTATGGTGACGCTTCTAAGTGGTGGGTGATCGCTGCATTGTCTGGAATAGGCTGGAGTTTACAGGTTCCACCCGGAACAAGATTAATTATACCGTTAGATATGCAACAAATTAAAGGTTATGTCGGATGATATCAACAGATTCAAATGCTCCAACAGCAACAGAGCTCGAAGAGGCTATAGCCCAATTAGGGAGAATGTATGGTATTACAAGCTCAAGTGAGTTTATGGCAAAACTTTTAGGGTTTGCCGCTACAACACAGCAAGTTGAAGCAGACATGCTTAATGGAAAATCTACGATTAAAGCAAATCCTTCAGCGGATATTGTAAAAAAAGCCTCAACAGATGCTGAAGATCCTATTAACTTTCTTACTAGCGGAATATTAGGATTAACAGATGGAGGATTGTTCATTTCAGAATTTAATAATCGAGTTTCTTCTTTTATGACGAAAGCCCAAGGTACTGCCGTTGCAACTGCGATCGCAGGCAGCAAGACAACAGGGAATAATCGGTTATTCACAGTAACAGCGGACAAGTCCGCCTATAATCCAATAACAGCCCCACACGTTTGTAAAGACATAAGTATTACAGATTTAATTTCACCAGAATCCACACTCAATAGTCATACGGCAGATCCGTCTAAAGAATTACCATCTTTGGCTATAGTTCAATTCCATTCAGCTGCATTAAATTTTGCAAACAGATATACAGGCGCTGTATCAATATTTATGAGTGCTCTCCCATCTATAGAAATCAGCCAATGTGTTCCATATTTGGATGTACAATTAATTACAAATACCCCGGTTTTAGATGATGATATAATTGGCCAAGGAATTTCTTTATTTAGGTTTTTAGATGGAAATTCTAAAGTAGATAAAAATATAGCTGATTTTCTTTCCGGAAAGCCAGTAAAAAAAGAATCGGCTAGCTTATTAGCAACCCAAGACGACGAAAGTGAAAAAACGCTTGCTGGAATGGAAGTCTTTACAGCACCCCAAACGCTAGTTAATGGAAATGAGCCATATCAAGATATTGGCCCCCCAATTTCAACAACGGCAGGAACAATAATCCCTAATCGCGGAACATCAGTCATTGATAAATTTAGACCGTTTATGACACTGCAATCATTTAATATAAAAGTTTTGCCTTCAGTCGGTACCTTGTCAACTAAGACAGCTGAAATGTCTTTTATACTACACGACAGAAGCAGATTACATGAAATTACACAGCTTGTTACCCCGGGAGGCTTAGGGGATATTGAAATATTAGTAGAATTTGGATGGTCTCACCCAAACAAAGAATCTCCGTATGGAATGTTATTAAACTCAATGAGAAGCAAGGAAAAATTCGGTGTAATGAACAGTTCTTATTCTTTTGATCCAAATGGGGAAGTAAAAGTTAATCTAAAACTATATTCAAAAGGATCTAGAGAAACAGCATATAAATTAATTACGGATGACGATGCTGGAAATGCTCTAGACCATATTCAAGAATGTGTAAAAACCATTAATTCTGTTCGAAAAAAACTAAAATCACTTGGATTTAAAAGTCTTTCTGACATTGTTTCTGGTGGAGAAGTTTTAGGAAAAGTTAATAGTGTATCTTCTATGTTGTCAATGTCGGATGAAGATATTAAAAAATTAATGGAAATTCAGAAAAAAATCCATAAAGCCTCAAAAGCTGACGGCGATGCAATGTCTGAATTATCAGATGCATTACTTTCGGCTGTTAATGGGTCAAAAGGTTCTGGGTCATCAACTGCAAATGGTGGATTAAAAAGTTACCGTGCAAGAATAGAAAAAATATCACGAGAAAAAATCAAAAGATGTACAGATGGAAATGATCCTTTCCTCAAAAAAAATTCCGAACAGAAAATTGATCCAGATGACAGTCCTGCAAAATATGCGTCATTTGCGAAAATAGCGTGTAATTTTATTGGCTCCCCATTAGCAGCAACCCATAATTTTGATGAAGTACAAATGATTTTCTATCCAATGAATGAGTTTGCATCATTTGCTCGTGACGACGATGTTGGATCCTTTCCAATAGAATTAAAGTATTTTAAATCCGCTATTTTGAAAAAAATGAAATCTTCCAAAACGTTTACTATTGGACAATTTATAGGGTTTATGAACAGAGAATTTTTTAGTAATACGGCGGCGCATGCATACGGCTTTGGATCCATATATTCCCGGGATGAAAAGACAGGGAAAGCAACATTAATTAAACACAAAAATGAAAAAAAGGATGCCGCTTTTAAACTAACATTGCCATCTGTAAAAGAGGGTGTTCTCAAAAAAGCATATAAAAACCCTAATGCAGAATATAGATTTAAAAAACCATCTATTTCAATTTATATTGAGTGTGTACCAGCAACCAAAGATCCTGCAAAAACAATTTGCAGAGTCCATTTTTTCGATAAATCAGCAACGGCATATCCAGGATTTGCAGAAATGTGGAATTCTATTAAAAATGATTCATTTGGATTAATAAATAAAGAAATTATGGGTTCTTCTTCTACCAAAGATAAAACAAACACAGATCCCCAAAGAGACTCTGATTCTCAATATGCAGAATTATTTTCAAAACAACTAGAGGTACTAGAGGCCTTAAATATTGTAGAAATGGTTGAATCAAAACCTTCTGTTAGTACAAACGAAGAAATTAACACAAATCTTCAAAAGAAATATTTTCGGATAAAAGGCGGCCCAAACGGTCTGCGGTATATGTTTACAAAATACATGCCAACAATTAAATTTGGTACAGAATACTCGGCAATCTTAAACGCTTCATTAGCAACCAATTCAAATCCTCAAATGCAAGTCATTCATATGAAGCGCCAAAAAAACAGATCATCAGAAGCACCAGTAAACGATCATGATGATGGTTTACCACTCAGAGTTTTCCCTGTGAAACTTTCAATGGATTCCTTCGGGTGTCCTATGTTAAATTTTGGTCAACAGTTTTTTGTTGATTTTCAAACAGGTACCACAATCGATGATGTTTATTTAGTGTCATCTGTTAGTCATAAATTAAGTCCGGGAGAATTCAAAACAAGCTTTGAATTAGTTCCGCTTAATAAGTCAGGTCAATTTAATTCTCTGGTTGAAAACCTTACAAAAGGTATCCAAGCATCTTCCGATCTCTCTACAAAATTAGGTAAACAATTTTAATGTAAAATTACAATTTTAAACCTATAATTTATTTATGTTAGTTGTAAATGGAAAATATCTTGGTTCCGAAAACCATCTAGGGTATGATGGAACATTTTCTTGGAAAGAAATACAAGAAGATGATTTAGTTTTTGGTGATCATAAATATTCTATCGATCCATTAATGAAAATGTTTGGAGAACAACCTCCTTTTCTTGTCGAAGAAAAATATCAAAAAATGGCCAATGTTTTAGGCTTGAACAATCCATATTATTTTGGCTTAATAGGATTACCATATAAAAAAAGGCTAAAAGAAATAATCCCAAACATATTTGACTTTTATAAAAAAATAGAAAACCACAAATATATTCCTACCTATAAAAAAACTCAAGACTTTTTATACTCCCTGCAGCCAGCAATAGCAAACATTACAAGGTTTCGATCTCTAGAGGCAATGAATATAAATTATCCAGGTTTTATTTTAAAAAATGGAAAATTCCCTAAAGTAAAATATAATCGTGCACATACAAAAACCGGAAGATTAACTGTAGCCTCAGGCCCAAATTGTTTAACAATGAAATCAGAACACAGAAATGTAATTAAAGGAAAGTCTATAGATTTTTCTTCGATGGAACCTAGATTGCTATTAGCCCTTATAGGAAAAACGGTTGATGGTGATCTCTATGATTGGGCTGCTAAAGAATTAAACATTAATGGTGACAGGTCATATATAAAAGTTTCAATAATTTCTAGTATGTATGGAAGTAGAGTTGTTCCGGAAATTTCTAGGCTTTTTGCTTTAGATGAATGGGTTTCGCAACTTGAATCTGAAGTAAGTGATGGTTGGATAGAAAATTATTTTGGGAGACCAATTGAGGTAAAAAAAACTATAGGTCGGAAATTATTAGCTTTGTGGCTACAAAGTACAGCCGTCGACGCCTCTCTTTTAGGGTTCGCAAATCTTGTTGAATCATCAAATGATATAATTCCTCACTGGGTTATTCATGATGGCCTCATAATTAGTGGTAGCGGCAAAATTCCAGACAAGCTGCAAATAATTGAAGGAATTGAATTACCAGTTACGGTATCGGAGTTATAAATGAAATCTTTATGGGAACATATCTTACTATCTGAATCTAAAGACTTGCCTCGTATTGATTTAGAAACCCAATCAATATTTAGAGGAATTAGATATTCTGACGAACAAAAAGAATACAAATCTTTAGCCGTAACAGTAGACGGTGCCCAAAAAATTATGGCCTCATTTGGAATAGCCGGCACTCCATCGGGAAAAGGAAAAGATAATTGCATCACCGATTTAAGTAAAATTTGCCAGCAATTCATAGGTTCAGATAATCCATCAAAAGTATTTGACTCAGCAACTTTAGTATCAAACAATGCTGGAAGCAATAAAGGGGTTTTAATACAATGTACTCCTCTTTGGCAGCAAGGGGTACTCAACAAAAAAGGTCAACCTTTACCACAACAATCAAAGCGAATATGTTGTTTTTGGATAAAAAATTTATGTATAGCAGCTGTTATTTCTGGACAAGCAGCCCAAGTAACAAAATCAGATATTAATTCAGCTTTAGAGGTAGAAGTCTCCGGAGATAGTATATTAGTATATTTCTCAAAGAATGGTAGATCAGGTACTTGGAATTTATAAACATTTATAAACCAATCTTTTCCCTAGTAGAATATTATAAGATTATTAAACAATACTACTAGTGGAGAAGCAAATGGCTGAGTTTGAAAATATAAAACAGAACTTCGAACAATATACGGAGATTATTGAAAGGTTTGAAGATGACAATCTAAAGGATCTCCTCGAGGGAATTGGTGAGAGACTAGCCATAGCTCCCGCAAACCCGCAGAAGGATGAGTATGGATGCGAGGATGGTGGATTATTGGTATCTATCTTGAACACTCTTACGATGATGAGAAAACTTAATGCAGCAACAGGAAAACAGTGCGAACCAAAAAGTTTGTTTAAGGTTGCTTTATTGCATGACATTGGAAGAGTTGGTACACTATCAGAAGATTTATGCTTACCCCAAGACAGCGATTGGCACTATGAAAAATTAGGAATGCATTACAAAAAAAATCAAAGCTTATATGAATTTAACTCAATTCAATTTACATTTCAATTGTTAACAGCATTTGGAGTTAAATTAACAGAGGAAGAATACAACGCAATTCAAAGTGTTTATTTAAATAAGCCGTTAAACCATATGGGAAAACTTTTGTTAGCTTCTAGACTTTTGTCAAATTAGATATGAAAATCCCCTACTTTGAAGATAATTAATAGTTATACTAAGACTTAAAAGAGGAGATTATAATGTCAAAAGCTTTATATGAAGCAATGTTGAGAAAATATATTAGCAACTTAATATTAGAAGTAGAAGGCTGTGAAGGAAAAAAGAAAGATGACAACGATGATCTCTTAGGAGAGCCTGATCAAACTAATGAAAAAAGTAGATCTCAAGATGAATTTCTATCATTTGCTCCAAAACCGCCTCCACCAAAACCCAAGAATGCATGTAAAGAATTAGACGAAATGAATGCCTTAGCAGCCGGCGGAGTTTCTGGTCCAATGACACCTCTTGGTACTGGTTCAGATGGCGGAAAAGGTTCGCCTAATCCTTATGATCCGGAAAGACCATCATATAAAAAATCATCAAAGAAAAAGAAAAAATCAAAAAAATAAATTTATAAATTTAAATAAAAACCAGTATATTATTAATGTTACTTCGGTAACAAACATCATTAAAACAATTAAAAATTTAAACATTTAGGAGAAAAAAATGGCTATTGATTTTGATGCAATTCGCAAAAAACTAAACCAGCTTTCAGGAGCAAATTCAAAACGTAGAACTATGTGGCGCCCACCAGAAGGAGAAACTGCAACAGTAAGAATTCTGGGTTTTACTGACAACGATGGAAATCCATTTAAGGAACGTTGGTTTTATTATAACATTGGAAATAACCCGGGTCTTTTGGCTCCTTATCAATTTGGAAAACCAGATCCTATTAATGAACTGATTCAAAAACTAAAAGATGAAGGAACCAAAGAATCTTATGAAATGGCTAAAAAGCTTTATCCAAAGATGAGAACATATGCTGCTGTAGTCGTCCGCGGTGAAGAGTCGGAAGGTGTAAAACTTTGGGCTTTTGGCAAAACTGTTTATCAGTCTCTGCTTAATATTATGCTAGATCCGGACTATGGTGATATCACCGATGTATATGAAGGGCACGATGTAAAAGTTACATGTTCAAAGCCTCCAGGCAAAATGTTTGCGATGACCGAGGTAATGCCTCGCCCAAAAACAACTGAACTTGGTACAAAAACTCAAATCAAAGAATGGACAAACAATATTCCTAATTTGGATGATCTTTATACAATGAAGAGTTATGAGCAGCTTGAGACAATTGTTAATAATTGGCTAACAGGAGACGACGGAGAGGAAAATGATACATCAGAAACAAATTCCTCATACACCACTCGAAATACAGAGGTTCCGAAAAAGACTCAAACAAAAAAATCAGGTGATACTAAAAAGTCTTTCGATGATATTGATGATGCGTTTGCAGATCTCGAGGGCGACATTGGATTTTAGGCCTATGTAGAACTTAGCATGCGCAGGGGGGGGACGAAAATCCCCCCCCATTTTTTATTGTAAAAATGAAAAAAATTGCGTAATTTTACTATGAAGATAAACTAAGAGGTAAGTTTAAATGGCTAAAAAGAAAAAAGATGATGATTTCACCGCGGACCTAATTAAATCTCTCAACAAAGATCATGGTGCTCGTGTTGCATACAACCTATCTGTTGATGATTCCCCAACTCATGTAAAAAGATGGATTCGAACTGGTTCAAGACAGTTAGATTATATAGTATCGGGAAAAACAAAAGGCGGTTTACCTGAAGGAAGAATTGTTGAAATATTTGGTCCACCTTCGATAGGAAAGTCTCATATAGCCATCCAGATCGCGAAGAGCACGCAAGAAGCTGGAGGCATAGTTGTATATATCGATACTGAAAATGCTACCTCTGTAGAGAACCTAGACGCTCTAGGGGTTGATATTGAACATCGTTTCGTCTATGTCGATACACATTGCACAGAAGAAGTTCTTTCAATTGCTGAAAAAACTATTTTGAAAGCAAAAGCCCTTAAAAAAGATGTTCCTATTACAATTATTTGGGACTCTGTAGCAGCTACATCTCCTAAAGCAGAATTAATCGGAGATTATGATAAAGAAACTATAGGTTTAAATGCCCGGGTAATATCTAAAGGAATGAGAAAAATCACTGGTGTTATTGCAAATGAAAATGTTTTGCTAGTATGCCTAAACCAAATAAGAACTAAAGTTGGAGTTCTGTATGGAGATCCTACTACTACACCCGGGGGTAAGGCAATCCCTTTTCACTCATCTGTACGAATCAAATTGGGTGCAGGACAACAAATCAAAGACAAGAAAGGGAATATTATCGGGATTAATGTTTCGGCGAAAACAATAAAAAACAAAGTTGCTCCTCCGTTTAGAACTTGTCTTTTTGAAATTCATTTTGGAAAAGGAATTATTGAACACGAGCAAGCATTCGATGTTCTTCGAAGATATTCAAAAGATAACGGTCCAACAATTTGGGAAGATAATGCAATTTCCATTGAGGGCACCGGCGCCTGGAAAACACTTAATGTCTGTAATAGCAAAACAGGGGAATTAATTGAAGAAAAAAAATTCTATAAAGCTGATTTTGGAGAAGTTTGGAACAGCCCTCAATATGGGCCATATGTTGAGGTAGTTTTTAATGCTGCTTTTGCAAATTTGATGGGAAAAACAGATCAGGTTGATATAAATCCGGAAAGCTACGAAGAAGTAAGACAAGTCGCAATGAATTTAGATGATGATTATTTTGATCCAGAAGCATAAAGGAGTACCATGCTAACAGAAGAAAAACCTATTTTACTTATCGACGCATATAATATTTTTGCCAGAGCATATTGCGTTGTTCCAATTATGTCATCTCATGGTCATCAGCTTGGAGGCGCTGTTGGGTTCATGAAATCTTTAGGAATGCTTACAAAAAAATTCAGGCCATCAAAAATTATTGTTTGTTGGGAAGGCGGAGGTTCCGCCCGCCGCCGCGCAATCCTTCCTGAGTATAAACTAAATAGAAAACCAATTAAACTAAATAGATCCGATATCTATGAGGATATCCCTGATACGGAAGAAAATTTCCTATACCAGGTGGCTTTAACAACGAATCTATTAAAGCACATCCCGGTTGAACAGATGTACGTAGAACAATGTGAAGCTGATGATATCATTGCATATATAGCAAGATACAAATATCCAAATCACAAAAAAATTATTTGCTCAATGGACCAAGATTTGCACCAATGTTTATCAGAAAATTGTGTTCAATATAGTCCTGCTAGCAAAAAAATATTGGACTCGAATTATGTCCTAGAAAGATATGGAGTAAGTGTTCAAAATTTTATTACCGCTCGGACATTTATTGGTGATACATCTGATGGCATACCTGGTATAAAAGGATGTGGTTTTAAATCATTAGTTAAACGATTTCCGGAATTAGGCTCTGAAGAATTTGTAAGTGTGGATGACATACTTAGTTTATGTAAAGAGCGTTATAAGCAAAAACAGTTAAAGATGTACAAGAATATGTTAGAGAATTCAGATGTTGCCAGAAGAAATTGGAAAATTATGCAATTAGATATTAGTAATTTATCCGCAGATCACATTCAAAGACTCGAGTATTCTATAGATACCGCAGATACAAAAAGAGATAAATTTGGATTAGTAAAAGCCTTAGTTGCAGAGGGTGTCGACATGCCCCGGGCTTTCAATGCCGATGTATTTTTTATGAACCTAAATTCTTCAATAGCAAAATAAAAACGGAGTCAAAATGTCAGCTGCTTTAAGAATCCAGCCACCAACTGGCAGTACTACTAATTTTAGTCAATATGGAAAAAGTTTTCAAGAAAAGATCTTTCAAGGTTTAGCCACAGATAAAGAATGGGCTCAACAAATGATTGAAGTAATGAATCCGTTATTCTTTGATTTGAAATATTTACAATATATCTGTACAAAATATTTTGGCTATTTTGAAGAATATAGATGTTTTCCAACAATGCAACTCCTTATCCAAATCATTAGAGAAGATTTAAAAGGAGAACATTCTGAAAAAATCTTAAAGGATCAAATTGTCCAATTTATTCAAAGGATGAGAGCAAACAAAAACCCTCAAGATTTGCCATATGTAAAAGATAAAGCTTTAGATTTTTGTAAAAGACAAGCGTTTAAAGAGGCTTTAACTCAAGCTGTTGAATTAGTCCAGGGAGACCAATTTGATCCGGTTGTTGATCTCATGAGGAAAGCTGTTTCCGTAGGAATGCCCTCTTCCATTGGCCATGAGTTTTTTGAAGATGTTGAAGCAAGATTTCAAGATATCCAAAGAATTACAACTCCAACAGGAATATCAGATTTAGATGCAAAAGAAGTTTTAGATGGTGGGCTAGGAAGAGGAGAATTAGGTGTTGTCGTTGCCCCAACCGGCGTTGGAAAATCCCATTGGCTAGTTGCAATGGGGTGTGAAGCACTCAAAAGAGGTAAAACAGTTGTCCACTATACTTTTGAGCTTTCTGAAACACTTACTGGAAAAAGATATGATGCGAATATCTGTGATATTGATTGTTCTGACTTAATGGATAATAAAGAAAAAGTAATTTCTACATATGAAAATGGTGAATACGGAAAATTAATTATTAAATATTATCCGACAAGAACAGCAAGCGTCAACACTATTAGAAACCATTTAGAAAAATTAAAATTAAGAAATTATTGGCCATCAGTTGTTATAATTGATTACGCGGATGTAATGAAGTCTACACGGCAATATGACGCGTTAAGATTAGAGCTGCAGCTTATTTATGAAGAACTAAGACAACTAGCAGCGGATTTTAACGTTCCAATCTGGACTGCCAGTCAGTCTAACCGAGCCGGGGCAAAAGAAGAAATCATTGGGCTAGAAAACATGGGTGAAGCTTATGGAAAGGCCCAAGTTTCCGATGTTGTTGTTGGCCTTAGCAGAAAGCCAGAAGAAAAAGCAACAGGATTTGGAAGGTTGTTCTTAGCAAAGAATCGAGCAGGTATGGACGGCCTACGATGGGCGGTTAAAATTAATACAGCCCAATCAAAATTTAAAATCTTAAAAGATGAAGAACTAGATCATTTCGAAACCGTAACAAACCCTAAAAAGAAACTTAATGAAGTTTGGGAGAGAGTTAAAGCAGCCAAGGAGGATATTTAATGCCAAAAACTTACACAAAGGAAGAGGTGAAAAATTTCACGCTAGAATATTTTGGAGGAGATGAATTAGCCACAAACGTGTGGGTTACCAAATATGCCTTAAGAGACCTGGATGATAATTATTATGAATTAAATCCGGATGATATGCATAAAAGATTAGCAACAGAATTCGCTAGAATTGAAGAAAAATATCCAAACCCTTTATCTCGCCAAGAAATCTATGATTTGTTTTCTGGTTTTAAGCAAATTGTCCCACAAGGTTCACCTATGTCTGGAATTGGAAATCCATTCCAGGTCCAATCATTATCAAATTGTTTTGTAATAGATTCTCCACAAGATTCTTATGGCGGAATCCTTTATACAGACCAACAACAAGTTCAGATTATGAAAAGAAGAGGAGGTGTTGGGTTTGATATATCAAATATCCGCCCCCGCGGAGTAACATGCAAAAACGCTGCTAGAACTACCGATGGAATAGAGTTATTCATGGAAAGATTTTCGAATTCCTGTCGAGAAGTTGCACAAGGCGGCCGCCGCGGTGCCCTAATGCTTTCAATTTCGGTACACCATCCACAAGTTTTAGATTTTGTTAAAATTAAACGAGATCTAAAAAAAGTAACAGGTGCTAATATTTCGGTTAGGGTAAGTGACGAATTTATGAAAGCCGTCAAAACAGGAGAGGAATATCAGCTCCGCTGGCCTGTTGAATCGGAATCACCAAAAATTACATCAATGGTAAATGCCAAAGAGGTATGGAACGAAATTATAGAATCTGCACACAAAAGTGCAGAGCCAGGAATTCTTTTTTGGGATACTGCAATTAAAAATACCCCATCAGACATTTATTCAGATGAAGGTTTTGGCTCTACATCAACCAACCCTTGTGGAGAAATAATATTATCCCCAGGCGATTCTTGTCGATTAATGTTAATAAATCTTACTGCGTTTATTGATCACCCATGGACAAATAAAGCCAAATTTAATACCAAAAAATATTTAAACATCGTCAAAAAAGGTCAACGCTTAATGGACGATATGATAGATTTAGAATTAGAGCAGATCGATAAAATTCTAGAAAAACTAGATTCAGATCCGGAATCTGAAAACATAAAGAAAATAGAAAAAGATTTGTGGCTTTTTATTCGAGATAGAGCGATCCAAGGAAGAAGAACGGGATTAGGTGTTACCGGAGTCGGCGACGCAATTGCTATGTTAGGAGTAACTTATGGGTCAGAAAAAAGTATTTCTATAGTTGAACATTTTTATAAAAATTTAGCTATAGGATCTTATACGGAATCAATAAACCTAGCAAAAGAAAGAGGATGTTTTCCAATCTGTGATCCATCTAAAGAAAAAGAGCACCCGTTTTTACAAAGAATTCTTAACGAATTAGATGAAGAAACATATAACAATTATAAAATTTATGGACGAAGAAATATTGCCAACACGACAACTGCTCCAGCTGGATCTGTTTCTTGTTTAACACAAACAACTTCCGGGATTGAACCAGCATTTATGTTGCATTACACACGACGAAGGAAAATAAACCCACAAGATGGTGATGTTAGAGTAGATTTCACTGATGACTTAGGCGACAAATGGCAAGAGTATACGGTTTATCACCATAGATTTAAAGAATGGATGGATTCACAGATTAACGCTGGTGAAATGAATACGCAAATAGAGTACGATGATGAACACTTGGTAAACATTAGCCCTTATTCTGGGGCAACAGCCAATGAAATTGATTGGGTTAATAAGGTTTGGATTCAAGCTGCAGCCCAAAAATGGGTATGTCATGCAATATCAAACACTACTAATCTTCCAGAAGATATAGACGTTGAAACAGTTAAAAAAGTTTATGAAGCAGGGTGGGAATCTGGATGTAAAGGAATTACTATTTATAGAGATGGATCTAGATCTGGAGTTTTAGTTGAATCCAACAAAAAGCCTCAGCCTGAAAAAATAAAAATAAGACATGCTCCTAAGCGCCCTGAAACTCTTGATTGTGATATATACCATACAGCTGTCAAAGATGACAAATGGGTTGTTCTTGTTGGATTGCTAGACGGCCGGCCATATGAAGTTATAGGTGGAAAAGCAGAGCTAATTGAGGTACCTCGCAAACACAAATTTGGAAGCCTCACTAAAAGATCGTATAAAACTACAGCAAATAAATACGATTTAAGAATTGGAGAAGACGACGACGCATTGGCTATCAAGGATGTTGTTAGCGTTTTCGATAATCCAAATTATGCAGGATATACGAGAACAATTAGTTTGGCATTACGCCATGGCGCCCCAGTCCAGTATTTAGTGGAACAAATTCAAAAAGATAAAGAAGCAGATATGTTTTCTTTCTCTAAAGTAATCGCTCGATGTTTAAAAAAATATATAGCAGATGGAACAAAAGCTTCAGTTAATACATGTACAAATTGTGGTGCTGAAGGTACAATCATTTATCAAGAAGGTTGTCAAACATGTACTGCATGCGGCTTTGGCGCATGCGGATAAGGAGAAAAAATGCATTGGTTAACAAATATGGATCCCAAGATTAAAGAACTAGAATTAAGGCATAATCCAGTTATTATTAGGGTTAATAAATTCGATGAACAATCTGCCGATGAATTCGCTGCAAAAATGGCATTAGCTCAAAATACAGGGCAGTCAGTTATCCCAGTTGTTATTGACAGCTATGGCGGGCAAGTATATTCATTGATGAGCATGATTTCTGCTATCAAATCATCCACCTTACCGGTTGCAACTATAGTAGAAGGAAAAGCAATGAGTTGTGGAGTAATCCTCTTTTCCTGTGGAACAGAAGGGTTAAGGTTTATTACCTCTGAAGCAACATTGATGATACATGATGTATCTAGTGGAGCTTGGGGGAAAAATGAAGAAATCCAAGCTTCAGCTAAAGAAACAAAAAGGTTAAATAAAAAGATTTATGAGATTCTATCAGACAACTGTAAGAAACCTCGTGATTATTTTTATAAAGAAGTCCAAAGACGAGGCAGAGCAGATTGGTTTGTCACACCAAAGAAAGCTAAAAAACTCGGAATCGCTGATAAAATAGGCATGCCAATTTTACAAGTTGATGTATCTGTTGATATAAATCTAGCAATTCCAGAGGAGAGTTAGAGGAGAAAACTAATGGCTATCGATAGAGAATTTTATAATGAAGCTTCGGCTTCAAAACTTGGCTGGGAACCTAATTGGTTTATTCCCGGCCACAAACTTTTTGACAACAAGCTTACAGCTGCAATTAGGAAATATCAAAAATCTAGAAAATTGACAGCAGATGGTCTTTGTGGGCCAGGAACATTTAGACATATAAACTCAGATCAAGAGGCAAAAAGAGATCTAGAAAAAACAGGGTGGGTTACAGATTCTTCAGATGTAATTTGGTGGAGAGACACCCCTATTAAAATTGACTGGCCTTCAGATAAAGTCCATACTTTCAAAGATCCTGGGTTTCCTTATCCAATCAGTACTGGCGTTACTAAGAACAGCCGTAAACGCACCATAAAGTCATTTGTAAACCATTGGGATGTTTGCCTAAGTAGTATGAGTTGCGCAAAGGTTCTCGCGAAACGTGGGGTCTCTGTGCACTTCTGTATAGACAATGATGGATCAATCATTCAGTTACACGATTTAAATGATTCTTGTTGGCATGCAGGAAATAGAAATGTTAACAAATATTCTATTGGTGTAGAAATATCTAATGCATATTATGAAAAATACCAAGGATGGTATTTAAAAAACCTTGGAAAAAAGCGTCCATTAATGACCGGTGCATTAGCGCAAAATAAAGAATTAGATACGTTTACTTGGTTTTATCCAGAGCAACTCGAGGCATTAAAAGCCTTATGGAAAGCAGTCCATGAAGGATGCGGAATTCCTCTAGAGGCGCCATCTACGAAATGGGCTTATGACCCCGAATGCGCCAAAGGTTCTTTTAGAGGGTTTATGAGCCATTATCATTGTTCGAAAAGAAAAATCGACGTCGGTGGATTAGATATAGCAGAAATGCTCGAGCAATTAAAGGGATAATTAATGCCTCTTCACTGGTATGAACATCAATTAATTTCTACACATATATGCAAAACAAAAGATGTGGGAACTCATGGAAATTTATTTGGCGGAGTAATGTTAGCTTGGCTTGATGAAGCTGGAGCGGCTCTTGCTGCTCAAGTAGCAGACACAGGAAGGGTTGTGACAAGACACATCTCTGATATATCATTTACAGCACCTTCTAGACCTGGGCAAATAATTAAAGTGTATGGGAAAGTTGTGAAAATAGGAAAAACTTCAGTACAAATTGCTCTAGAAGCTAGAAGACACAGCGTTTATAATGGTACTCAAAAATTAATTTGCGATTGCATAATGACTTTTGTGAGGATTGATGGAGATGGAGAACCAGTTCCAATAGCACCTCACGTTCACAATAAAATAAAAAGGAATGAAAATGAGTGATAAAGTTTGGTTAGAATATATTTGGTTAGACGGGTATGAAACCCCAAATCTTCGGTCTAAACTAAAGGTAATGGAATTAGAAGATACGTTTCCAAAACCGGAAGATTTGCCGGTATGGAATTTTGATGGGTCATCAACCCAACAAGCTCCAGGATCTTCATCAGAATGTCTTTTAAAACCAGTTCGGTGTTATAACGACGGAACAAACACTGTTTATGTTTTTTGTGAAGTATTAAATCCCGACGGAACTCCCCACGAAACAAATACTCGTGCAAAATTAAAAGATATTTACAACAACACAAAATCTCAAAAATTTTGGTGGGGATTTGAACAAGAATATTTTATTACAAAAGACTTTGCCCCTCTTGGGTTTCCAACAGGTGGATATCCTCGACCTCAAGGGTTATATTATTGTGGAGTCGGTGGAAACCAAGTCGTCGGTAGAGAGTTTGTGCAAAGCCACCTGCATTGGTGTCTAACAATGGGAATAGAGTTAACCGGTATTAATGCAGAGGTAGCTGTAGGACAATGGGAATATCAGTGTTTCGCAAAAGATACACTCAAAGCATGTGATGACTTATGGATGTCAAGATATCTCTTATATCGACTAGCTGAAAAACAAGGTTGGGACATAGATATTACTCCAAAACCTGTCACGGGAGACTGGAACGGAAGCGGCTGCCACACAAATTTTAGTACTAAAGATATGAGGAAAAATTGGTCAAAGGATAAAATGCTTCAGTTAATGGATAAGTTTCACCAGCGCCATAACGAACATATCCAAGGGTACGGTCAAGATAACCACAAAAGACTTACAGGCCAACATGAAACTCAGCATATTAGTAAATTTTCATATGGTGTAGGCGACCGTGGAGCATCAATAAGAATCCCAAATAGTGTTGAACAAAATGATTGGAAAGGGTATATTGAAGATAGACGCCCGGCATCCAATATAGATCCATATGTCGTGGCATATCTTATTACGGAGACAACGACATATGAAGACTTGGGATTACCTGAAGACGAATACTTCGGTTCAGATTAAAAATATTATAAAATCAGATAGACCGCCTTTTAAATGGGCAGGTGGTAAAAACAGAATGTTTAAAAAATACCACCTGTCCGGTTTTTTTCCTAATGAAGAACCAGATCTATTCATTGATATGTTTGCCGGCTCTGGGTGCGTAGCTCAGTGGGTAAAGAAAAATTATCCAAATACAAACATTGTTCTTAATGAAGGTTGTGAAGAACTTATAATAATGTACCAAGGAATGAAAAAGGCTCATTATAATACTTTTGAAAAAGAGTATCTAGATCATGTTTTAAAAGGTTATGCAAATCAATCAACACCTGCCGATAGGAAAAAATATTATTACGATTTAAGGAACCAGTATGCTCTTCATCCATATTCTATGAGCCCAACAGAACAAGCTGCAGCTTTGTTTTATTTATTACAGACAGGGTTTAACGGAATTTGGCAAACGTCATCTAACTTTAATTTTCGCTATGCTTCTCCAGCAGGGTTAATGACCTGGAAACACCCGGGGAAATTATTTGATATATCAAAATTAAAAAAGTTTGCAGAGTTTATTGATACATGTATTCTTATGTCTGGAGATTTTGAAAAAACCCAAGCTTTTTTCGGGAAAGGAAATTGGTTTTATGCAGATCCTCCATATAGGCGATCTTTCGCGAAATATAATTCTGCAGGAGTTTTTAGTGATACCGATCAAATCCGTTTGTGTGATTTTTTAAACGACGCGCATAAAGCCGAATGTCTTGTCGCTCTAAGTAACAGAGAGGTTTTTCCAAATAACTGGGTTGCCGATCAGGGTACAATAACCCAGGGTTGGTTTGCTGATAAATTTAATGATGATTTTAGTTGCAAATATCACAAAGTAAAATATACTGCCGGCCGGCACAACCATGGAACTGGCGCAAATTCAATTGAAGTTTTAATTAAGAATTATTAGGGGAGATTATACATGGCTAAAACTAAACCACTAAATTTTGAATACAAAACAGATTCTCCAACACAATCTAGACCAAAGATTAGATTTAATCTAACTGTGTATCCAAAAGTACGAAAAGAAAATAACGATATATTGTTATCATTTCCTCATTCGGGAAATACGTTTACTCGTTATTTTTTAGAGATAGTTACTCGTAGGCCAACATGGGGATATTTTATGGTTCAGCTAGACCCTTATACAAATGAAGTATTGTCTGCTGAAGGAGATGGTTTAGACGGCCCTTTGTTGCTTTTAACTCCGGACAATAATTTTCCATGGATTGACCGGGAAGGGTTTTTTTATGGAAAACCAATTTTCAAAAGGCATATTGTAGAATCCGACAAAAACATTGGCGACTGGCCATTCGATCCAGAAAAAGATAATATTATCATGATTTTAAGAAATCCAAGAGAATTATTTTATAGAGAATACACAGTTCGCACCCTCAGAGGAGAATCAAATGTTTTCCAAAATTTCTTTCCGGAATATTTTAGCAATTTAAAATACTACAAGTCTCATACAGGAAAAAAAATTATTTTAAGATTTGAAGATCTTAAAAACAATCCTCAAAAATTCTTTGGCGATTTAGGCAAATTTGTTAATGCAGAAGAGTCTCTTGTTAATTCATTTATAGAAAACATAGATTTTTTCAGGGCTCAATCATTTGATCTTTACGATTTTATTCACAATAAAACTATTAAATCTCAACGAAAAAATATGGAATATTATGAAAATAGAGTTCCCGATTTTATAAAGACTTGGGCTGACGAAGAAATAAACAAAAATATAGATTTATATAAAGAATTTTTTGAGGACAAATCTAAATGAAAAAATTTAAATATACTATCCATAATATATTTGGACACCCTTTGATGGAAGTATGTAATTTGCTTGGTTTGAAAAAATTAGCTATTTGGATTCATGATAAAACTCTCCCAAAGGAGGAAATGTGAAAATAGATTTATATAAAGATGGAATTGGTTGCGTTGAATATGTTCAACACATGGGAGAAGATATTACAATTGTTAATGCAGCAAGAGTATCTTTTGGAAAACAAAAAGAATCAATGGATGAGAAAGATGAAAAATTGGTTAAATATCTTATTAAACATCAACACACTTCAACGCTTGAGCATAATGTGGTTACATTCCGTTTTGTTGTTCCTTTGTTTGTTCGGAGTCAGCACCATCGTCATCGTACTTGGTCTTATAATGAAATTAGTCGTCGCTACACTGCTGAAAATCTAAGGTTTTATGAACCAAAGTCTTTTAGAACGCAGCATAAAAGTAATCGTCAAGCCTCAAACACGGAGAGCTTAATAGATCCAGTTATGGTACCAGATCTTGCAGATACTGAATTTGGACTAAAGGCATCAACAATTGTTTGTCAACATAATCAAGCGTCTGTAAAATTGTATAACGACTTAATGAAAGCTGGTGTATGCCGTGAACAAGCCCGCGGAGTTTTGCCCCAAAATATGTATACCGAATATTACGGAACTTGCAATCTAAATAATTTAATTAAATTTATTAACCTTAGAACCCATAGTGGTGCACAATGGGAAATCCAAAGAGTAGCAGAGGCTTGCCTCGTCATTGCAAATTCTTTATGGCCTTCATCTATTGACAGTTATCGTCAGCTTAAAAATCTTCCGAATATTCCGTCTCTTTAACATACTTATGGTTAAGTTTGTCAGTGTTGTTTTTAGTTTGAAACTTTTCAGATCACGAGTTAGTGAAAGGAGACTAAGATGGCGTCTGGCGAAAATGGGTGGGGAGAATATTCTAAATTAGTTTTAAAAGAATTAGAAACTCTCGCATTAGGAATTCAACAATTGCAACAGCAGGTTACTGAATTAAAACAGGAAATTGCTTTAATTCAGGCAAGAGAAGATAAAGTGCAAGAGCTTGTAAAATGGAAAGAAAGGATTGATGATGTTGTATCTCCAGTCCAAATGCAAGAACTGAAAAACGACATAGAACACCTGAAAATGTTTAAAACCAAAGCGGTTACCATATTTATGGTTGTACAGTTCGCAATGGGAATTGCGCTTGGTCTTTTAAAAATGATATAAATTTCAAATTTGTAGGGTTCTCTGGACTTCCATAATTATAGAAGGGCACTTTAAGGGTGCAAATATCGTGGAAATGAAAAGGGGTTAGAAACCCTCTTTTGATTTGAAAAAACTAGTTGTAAATTTAGATATTTTTCATTATAATTTAAATAATAGCAACTCGGAGAAATCATGCCAGAAGGACCAGAGGTTAAAAGAAACGGAGAACAATTAGCTTCTCAAATTTCCGGAAAAACAATAATTTCTATAGAAATACTTTCTGGAAGATACAGTAAGAAATCCCCTTCAGGATATGAGGATTTTCTTAAACAATTGCCGTTAAAAATCATTGGACCTGGAGTCCATGGAAAATTTTGTTACTGGATTTGTGAAAAAGAAACATTTATATATTCTACGTTTGGCATGACAGGTTTTTGGTCAAACTCTCAAACGAACCATTCTAGAATAAAATTTGTTTTATCAGATAAAACCAAAGTATTTTTTAATGACCAACGTAATTTTGGTACTTTGAAATTTGTCCGCGGTAAACACAACATGATAAATAAGCTAAAATCTTTAGGTCCTGATATGCTTTCAGAAGATTTATCGGACAAAGATTTTATAGCAAGATTACGAAATAAAGACTCATGGGGTATTACCAAGGCTTTAATGGATCAATCCATAGTTTCTGGAATAGGGAATTATATAAAAGCTGATTCTTTATGGCTAGCCCAAATTTCACCTCACCGCCATGTTGGGGATTTATCAGATGGAGAATTAGCAGTACTTAATAGATCAATTAAGCAAGTAATGAAAGAATCATATCAAGTTAACGAAACTTATGCTGACAGCCCTTCAAAGTTTCTTATATATGGAAAACAAGAAGATCCGGATGGAAACGAAGTAATAAAAGAAGAAACAAATGATAAAAGATCAACATACTGGGTACCAAAGGTTCAGAAATAATGATTAATGAAATGATGATAGCTGGTTTGCTTATGCTAGGAACAGTCGATGATGTTGTTGGTGATAAAATAATCGTTGAATTTACCTTAGGGAATACAGTCGAAACAATGATTATTTTACAAGAAACTTCCCTTTGTAGCCCCAAAGAAGGAGAAAAAGTCTTGTTCTATAGAGATGCCGTTGTGCATTGTTTCAATCAAGACGTTTAAAATATATGCCTCAAAAAAAGAAAGATACAAAAAACAATTCAGGAGCCGGTGTTGATTTATTAGATCGAGAAAAGTCTAAAAATAAAATACAGCCACCTTCTAAATATCAGGTTATTTATTATAATGATGATTATACACCTATGGATTTAGTTACAATTTCATTGTGTCATTTTTTTCATCATTCAATAGAATCAGCAACAACAATCATGATGTCAGTACACAAAAAAGGAAAAGGAATCGCTGGAGGACCATATTCTAAAGAAATTGCGGATACAAAATCATCTAACGTGGTAAAGTTCTTTAGATCGCAAGGATATCCCTTGTTAGCTAAATCAGAAAAAGTGGAGTAAAATATTATGAATTCAAAATTTACAGATCAAACAATCGCCCAAATCGCAAAATGTCTTCAGGTAGCTATTTTAACTGGAACAGATATCGTCGACCATCTTAGGCAAATTCAGTTTGTTGTACAAGATGGAAATATTGAAATCTCTCCGGAATATTCCAGTCAATTTGAGACTAATTTACAAAAGATGCTTGTAGAGCTTCAAGAACAACAATCTTCTAAAAAACAAACGTTGTTTGATTAGGAGATAAAATGTGGGATTATCTCGAGTATCAAAAAAACGACTAGTTTCTTCCGCTAGAATGGTGAAAAATACTCGATCCATGGCAAAAGAAATGAATTTATTAAATTCCGAATATGCTTTAGAGCTACAGGAATTAATAAATTCATTTTTAAATTCTAACAAACCTTTAAACCAAGAAAAAAGAGAAGCTATTAATAATAACCAACAAGAAATTGTTGTTTCAAATCAACGTGAAGAAATTTATACTGAATCTAAAAACACCAAAGAACATTCAGGGCCTATAAATAATTTAGATATTCCAAATATAGAAAAAGAAGAAATCCCAGCCTGGGCCAAAGAAATCTGGAGAGAAATTATGAAACATTGTCATCCGGATAAAATAGATTCTCTCAAATTATCTATAGAGGAACAATTTTTAAGAAAACAGATTTTAGATGGAGCAATGATATCCTACAAAAACACCGATTGGGATGAAATATTGTTTTTAGGAATCATGTTAAATAAATTTACGGATAAATTATCATCTAGAAAACAATTAGATAAATTAAACAGACTATATGAAAAAGACGCAAAACAAATTAACGAAATTCAAAATTCAGTTTCATGGAACTGGGGAAATAGTTGGGAAAACCTCGAAGACCGGGTTAATATATTAATCCTATGTTTGCACCAACAAAAAATTCCAGTTCCCCCAAGAGCGGTTTTAATTAAAGAAATTGTTAATTTAGAATTGTAAAACCTGTGTAGACATATACGAAATGTGTTAAATTCTATATATAGAATAAATTTTTACGGAGGTAAACATGTCACAGCCTTGGGAATCCGATAATGGATTTACATCATCCAGCCCTGGAATAAGGGTTAAAATAAAAAAAGCAATCAAAGCAGCTCCTATGGTATTCACCATGGTTGGATTAACTTATGCTTGCTTTCTGTATACAACGCTTGTAAAACGCAGAGAAACAGAGTAAAATATCTTTGTATAAAAACACTAAGGAGAACCTATGAAACCAACCAAATTTGTAGGCCTTCATGCTCATGATGGATTTTCCACCTTTGATGGACTAGATTATCCTCAAGACCACATTAATTTTGTAGTCGAAAATGGCATGAATGCTTTTGCTTTAACAAACCATGGACATATGAACAGTTTTGCCCATGCTTATTTACATGCAGAAAAAATAAAGAAGGCAGGAGTCGATTTTAAATTTATTCCTGGCTGCGAAATGTATGTTCATCCAGATTTAAATGTTTGGCAAATAGAATATGACCTTTCTCGTGCGAAGAAAAAAGGTAACCAAACAGAAATTGAAAGGCTTGAAAGGCTTAAGTCGGAAATCGTATCTCCCCTATGGGCAATAACAGACGGGGATGATGAAATAGTAGAAGTAGCAAAAGATGAGGTTGGACTTACTGTTGAAAACGAAGAAGAATCCAAAAGCGGTAAATTTTTTGATCCAATTAAACGCCGACATCACTTAGTAGTACTGCCAAGAACTTCTATTGGCCTCCAACGTCTTTTTCATCTTATCTCCCGAGGGTATTCTGAAGGATTTTATAGGTTTCCTAGAGTAGATTATAAAATGATCAAAGAAGCATCGAAAGGCGGCCATTTAATGGTCAGCACCGCGTGTATCGGTGGACCTATGGCTTATGAAGTTTTTCGACAAGTTCAAGGTATTGAATTTGATGAACTCAAACCCAGTCTTTTAGACAATGATGCTTTATTGAAAAGAATTTTAACAAATATTGGAAATTCTTATGATCATTTGACTAATTCAGTCGGAAATGATGCTGTAATGCTAGAATTACAATTTAATAAACTTCCAGCCCAGCATTTGGTTAATCGAGCATTGATTGAATTTGCAAACCAAAACAGTCTTCAAGACAAATTAATTGTTACTTGCGATTCACACTATTCTCGGCCTGAACACTGGAAAGAAAGAGAGCTTTATAAAAAATTAGGATGGATGAATCATAAAACCTTTAATCCGGATAGCCTTCCCAAGACTCGTGAAGATTTAAAGTGTGAATTATATCCTAAAAACGCAGAACAGGTTTGGGAAAGCTATAAAAGCACTACCGGTGGCATGGATTTTTATAATGACGAAATAATTTGTGAAGCAGTTGAAAGAACACATGATATAGCACATGAAATGATTGGAGATATTCAGCCTGATTGCTCTCAAAAACTCCCATCTTATGTAATTCCCAAAAACAAAACTGCAGATCAAGCACTAATTGAAGAATGCAAAAAAGGCTTGGTCAAAAAAGGCTTAACAACACGGGAATATATTGACCAACTAAAATACGAATTAAGAATTATTAAAAACAAGAAGTTTTCTGAATATTTTTTAACAACAAAAGCAATTATAGACTTAGCTAGAAAGCATATGTTCGTAGGCCCAGGTCGCGGTTCTGGTGCAGGCTCTTTAGTTAACTATGTGCTAGGCATAACCGATGTTGACCCACTAAAATATGGTCTTTTATTCGAAAGGTTTCTTTCACCAGACAGAAAAGACATGCCAGATATTGATACTGATATCGGTGATCGCGATAAACTTTTAGAATTAATGAGAAATAAATTTGGTAATGAAAATATCATTCCAATTTCAAATTACAATACATTCAAACTCAAATCCCTAGTGAAAGATATTTCTAGATTTTATGGAATTGAATTCAAAGAAGTTAACAAAGCATTGAGCACACTAGATGTTGATGTAAAAAATGGGCTGCGATCTGATGGGGTAGAAATTAACGGCCCAATAGAGCCAACTTTAGAATGGGCATTAAAATATAGTCACAAGTTCATGAAGCTTATTTCTGATCACCCAGAGATTGCTGAGCCAATTGATGTATTGTTCAAACAAAACAAAGCGCTTGGACGCCACGCTGGCGGCGTTATTGTTTCAGAAAATATTGCAGAAAGAATGCCATTAATTCTTGCAAGAGGTGAACTTCAAACACCTTGGGTAGAAGGAGCTTCGTATAAACATTTAGAAAACTTTGGTTGGGTTAAATTTGATCTTCTGGGTTTAGAAACTTTAAGGATTATAGAGAGAACAATCGAGCTTATATTAAGACGCCAAAAGGGATATAAAGAGGTTTCTTTTAGCCAAATAAAACACTGGTTTGATAAAAACATGGGTACAGATGTAATTGATTTTAATGACCAAAATGTGTATAAAAACGTTTACCATCAAGGTAAATGGGCAGGAATATTTCAGTGTACCCAAGCCGGAGCCCAGCAATTATTTAAAAAAGCCCAGCCAACATCTATTGTTGATATTGCTACTCTGACATCAATTTATCGTCCAGGTCCTTTAGGTGCTAATGTTGATAGATTGTATCTTAGAAATAAAAAAGATTATGAAGCCCAATATGGACATCATCTTATTGAAGAAATTTTGCAAGAAACTTATGGCTGTATTATTTTTCAAGAACAAGTTATGGAGTTAGCAAATAGAGTTGCTGGAATTCCAAAAAATGAATGTAATGCCGTAAGAAAAATGATGAAACCTCAAGGATCTTCAAAAGATGCTTTAGCTAAAGCAAAAGCCCTTGAAGAACGCTTTGTCGGTGGATGTATTGAAAATGGTGTTCGTCCTCATATTGCAAATAAGCTTTTTGATGATATTATGTTGTTTGCTGCTTACGGGTTTAATAAATCTCATGCAGTAGCATATGCTATAGATTCTTATTATTGTGCCTGGTTAATGACGTATTACGAGGAAGAATGGCTATGTGCGTATCTGGAATCCATGGAAGGAAATCCAGACAAAAGAGGTAAGGCTTTTGCTGAAGTTCAAACGCTTGGTTATGAAATTGTACCTATCGATATAAACTATGCAGAAAAAAGCTGGACAATTTTAGAAGGCAAAAAATTCATGCCATCATTTAGGTCTTGTAAAGGTATTGGCGACACTGCTATTGATGAAATTATGGAAAATAGACCGTATACAGATGTATGGAACATGTTTTGGAACGAAGATGGTACATGGAAGTTAAGTAAATTTAATAAGCGATCTGTAGAAAGCTTAATCAGGATTCAGGCTTTAGAATCAATGGATATGGTAGGCCATGGAAAATTATTCGACAATTATAAACATGTGTATGATTCTATAATTCCAAATTGGATGAAGTTGAGGAAATCTCTAAAACGCAATCCTAGAGAAGGCCAAGATATTTTAAAAGCCGCAATTGAAGAAAACGCCGATTGCGATCCATGGACTAGAAAAGAAATCATCAAAAACGATATGGATTTGTTGGGGTCTGTCGCAGTTGAAAAAGTTGTTCCTCCAAGATATCTTACAAGGTTCCGCCAAGAAGGATGGTTACCAATTGATGAATATTCTGGTAAATATTTTTACTGGTTTATTATGATATCAACCCAAGTTCGAACAACAAAGACAAATAAAAAATATCTTCGTTGCAAAATCATGGGTGCAAATGGAAAACAAGAGTGGATGAATATTTGGTCCTGGGATGGAAGAACACAAATTGAACCATATAGTGTGTGTGTTGCTGAAGTATCGGAAAATCCATTCGGAAAAAGTACAAGATGGAGTAGGTTTGAAATATTCACAGATTAATTTTTGTTCATATGTAAAAAAACCTGTATTATATACAAAGGTAGGGAGTTTTTATGAATATTGTAGCTAAAAATTATTATAAAGATTTAAACGAAGCATTTGTTGAGTCTTTATATAATCTTAAAATTCGCGGAAAACAAGTTAATTCTCGAGGGAGCAAACAACGTGAATTATTGTTTTATTCAATGACTATAAAAGACCCAACTGCGCTTTCAATTGAACCTAGAGCTAGAAGATTCAATCCGGATTATGCCGTAGCTGAATGGCTATGGTACCTTAGTCGCGATCCTAGTTCAACCAATATAGGAAAATTAGCTAGCATATGGAATAAGATATCGGATGCTACTGGTCATGTCGAAAGTAATTATGGAATGTACCTTTTAGGCGAACAATGGAATTGGTGCAGAAATGAATTGATTAAAGATAGAGATTCTAGAAGAGCTACTCTGGTCATCAATCAGCCATATCATAAAGGCAAAAATAAAGCCGACTATCCATGTACTCAATATATTCATTTCTTTATTAGGAATAATTGTTTGTACATGGGAGTTAATATGCGAAGTAACGATGCAATATTTGGTTTTTGCAATGATGTATTTACGTTTTGCATGTTCCAGCAGTTGATGCTTAATGACTTAAACCAAGCTTTTCCAGAGAACCAAAAATTAGATTTAGGAGAGTATTATCATACAGCTGGTTCATTTCACATATATGAAACACATTGGTCAATGATGGATAAAATTTTAAACAATTATCATGCAAAAGTTTTTGTAGATGGATGGCCAGAATTGAACAAATGGAAACTTGCAAGTACAATAACAACGGCTAGTATTCCCAGGATTGCTATGCCTTGTCGTGAATTATCTAAAGAAGAAATCAATCAACATACAAACGAAATTAAGGAGATTATATATGAGCGACCAACTCAACCGTAATATTCTCGCTCTTGCAGACGAGATCGTCAACCACAGATCTGAAGAAAAGGCACGTCAATATGGTCCATTCGGCGAAGGAATGGAAAGAGCCGCTGCTATCTGTTCAGGAATGACCGGCAAAGAATTAACGGCCCATGATATGTTTGCTGCTTTAATTGCACTAAAATTTAGTAGGCAATCATATAATCACAAAGAAGATAATTTACTAGATGCTGCGGCTTATATAGGTGCTTGGCAAAACTATATCAACAAAAATCATTCAGAATTTAATGATCCCGAAATCATGGGCCCAGACACTCCAACAAGATTAGTTCCACCTTCAGCTAACTACAATACATCAATTGATTCAAAGGGAAAATAATGGAAAACAAATTATTAAAAGCTGCTTTGCTTCATTTTGAAGCTAATAAATTAAAAACAGAAGCAAATTTAGAAATTTATTTAAAAAACCCAGTTGCGATTGGAGAACATCCAGATCTTGCTACTGAAATTATTAACTTAATTCGGTCTATAGCAGAGGCTGATGAATGCATAAAAATTATAAAGGAGAGAAAATGAAAGTATCTAGAATTAGAGATGTTAAACTACCAACAAGAGGAACAGATGGATCAGCAGGAATTGACTTTTACGTACCCAATAATTACCCAGACAGTCTTTGTACAATTGAACCCGGTGACCGTTTCTTTATTCCATCGGGTATTAGAGCTAATGTGCCTTGTGGCTATGCGCTTATCGCATTCAACAAATCTGGCGTAGCCCTTAAGTCTGGATTAATGGTCGGCGCATGTGTTGTAGACAGTGATTACCAAGGTGAAATCCACTTACACTTAATTAACACTTCAAATAAACCTCAAAAAATTGAACCAGGGCAAAAATTAATTCAGTTTCTTTTAGTTCCAGTTGATCATTCTGGAATTGAGGAAATTAATAATGATGATCTTTTTGAAGAAACTACCGACAGAGGCGCGGGTGGATTTGGATCCACGGGGATAGTATAATGAAATCTAAAAATATTTTAGTAACAGGAGGATTAGGTTTTATTGGATCCCATTTAGTTAAAGAATTAATAACTTTAGATTATACCGTCTGGGTTGTTGATGATTTTTCGAATTCGAAAATTGAACCTGAATCTTTTTTCAAAGTACCAGTTCGTAATTTGGTATCTGCTTTAAGTAGATTTTACGACGTAAAAGATGATCCAAGAAAGCCCAAAATAGTATTTTTAGAGGCTGATTTTACACATTCAGCAATATTGGAAAGGATTGAAGATGGGTTTTTCTCTAAAGTTTTTCATCTAGCAGCAAAGCCTCGAGTAGAATGGTCCGTCACAAACCCCTTGGATGCAACAGATGAAAATTTTAATAAATCTTTAGATCTTGCTTTGGCTTGTGCAAAAGGAGAATCTAGACTTATTTTCAGTTCAACGTCAGCTGTATATGGAAATAACAAAAATTTACCAACTAAAGAATCAGATAATAAAAAACCTACTAATCCTTATGGCTTATCAAAACTTTGCGTAGAGCAATATTTAGAGCTATTTGAAAATTTATATAATCTCGACTGGGTAGCATTAAGATATTTTAATGTTTATGGCCCGGGCCAAGACGGATCTTCCCCATATTCCACAGCAATTAGTGCTTGGTGTACTAAGGCATCAAATGAAGAACCCTTAAGAAAAGATGGAGATGGCACGCAATCTCGAGACTTAATCTATGTTTCAGATATTGTGTCTGCTAACATCTGTGTTAGTAAAGCTGATCTGAAAGAAGAAAAAATATTCAATGTTGGAGTTGGAAAATCTTACTCTAATAATTATATATTATCAAAATTTTTTGAAAAAGGTTATACAAACATCGAACAAGCACCTGCAAGAAAAGGAGATGTAAAACATACTCAAGCCAATATATCTGCATTAAAAAAATTAGGCTGGAATCCTAAAGTTCAGTTTGAAGAAGGTCTTGAAAAAGTTTTCAACTATTGGGAGTTATTGTAGTGTCTATATGGAAATCCAAATCAAGTTTTTTATCCAAACCCTGGGGAGATGAAGAACATTTTTCTTCCCCATTTGGGATGTCTGGTAAAATTATTACTTTAAAAGCTAACAAACGCACCTCTCTTAAATATTACGATATGAAAAATCAATTAATATATTGTCTCGAAGGTCATGTTCGTGTTTTTGCAAAAGGAGAAAAAGAGTTTGGCGATATCGATGGCGAAGATGGGAATTATTTTAATTTGCATTCTGGGGACATTATTTTAATCCAGGCTCAAAGTCCGTATAGAATAACAGCTATCGAAGATAGTAAGATGTTAGAAGTTTTAAACGGAAGCCCAGGAGCAAGAGATGGGTTTGTTATGTTAGAAGATGATTATGGTCGTAAACTTAATAGAACCGAAATTAATTGTAGATAATTAGAATTCTACTCTCTCTTGGAGGAAATCAACATGTTAGAACCTTCATCAGTCGAAGTGGTATTATACCACGCGAATTGTAACGATGGATTTGGAGCAGCTTACTCTGCTTGGAAACTTTTGGGAAACCGAGCAGAATATATCGCCTGTTCCCATGGCACAACCCCGCCAGATATAAACGGGAAAAAAGTTGTTTGTCTAGATTTTTCTTATAACAATGCCACAACTAAAAAATTAATTAAAGAAGCAGAAGCATTTCTTATAATTGATCACCATAAATCTGCGATGGTAGAACTTCATGATATATCAAACACTCGTTTTGATATGAATAAATCCGGAGCAATGTTAGCTTGGGAATTTTTCCACCCGGGTAAAGAAGCGCCTAAATTTATCCAATATATTCAAGATCGCGATCTTTGGACTTGGGAACTCCCGTATTCAAAAGAATTTTCTGCAGCATTCGATATGGTACCATGGGAATTTGAAGAATACGAAAAATTTGAAGATGATTCAGTTTTTGACGATGCTGTTAAAAGAGGATCTTTCATCTTAGCATATTCAAAAACTGTAATTAAAAAAGTTTGCGAGAAAGCCCAAAAACGTAAGTTTGATGGAAAAGATGTACTAGTTGTCAATTCATCTCATTGGATGTCCGAGATTGGCGCCAGGCTTGCCCCGGATTGTGATTTTGCAATGATATGGTATTATGATCATGAAACACTTGGGTATAATTGTTCCCTTAGAGCGTTTCACGAAACAACAGATGTTTCAGAAATTGCCAAAAAGTTTAAAGGAGGAGGACATAAAAAAGCTGCAGGTTTTAGGCTTTCTTCGGAAGTTCATCCGGATAGTATTTTTGACGACGAACTTCCCGAAACTGACAAAGAACCTGAATCCGAAGAGGAGAAAGAACAATTAAATGATGGTAAACCACCTGAAGAAGTAAAGGAAGTTTCTCATGAGACCTGATTGGGACACAATTTGGATGGATTTCGCAACAAACATTGCAAGAAGAAGCCATGATCCTAGATTTCAAGTTGGATGCTGCATTGTTTCTCAAGATAATTGCCAGGTACTTGCTATTGGATACAACGGAGATCAAAAAGGTGGATCAAACCAAGTTGAAAGTCCAGAACCAGGCCATTCAGGCTTTATCCACGCTGAAATTAACGCATTAATTAAAATGGATTATAATACACCCAAGAAAAAAACGATGTATCTTACATTATCGCCGTGCAAAGGGTGTGCTAAGGCCATAATTAATGGTGGTATCAATAGAGTTGTTTATTCTAGAAAATATCGAGATTTATCTGGAGTAGAATTACTTAAAAATTCAGGAATAGAGGTTTGTTTCCTAGATCTTGAATAATTAGATTATGTATGGTTTAGGGGATTTAAATTGAATATATTTATTGAATCAAGAAAAAAATGTAAATTAATTACGGAAGCAAGGCTTTTGACTGAAGGAGAAATCCTTCAAGCACAACAAGACCTAGACTCTCTTTTAGATGAAGTCATTCTAAGATTTGAAAGAATGCCTGACGATACCGATGATTTAAAATCGTTGAAACAAAAAGTATCAACAGTATTTAAAAACTTAGAAAAAGCGGCCGGAACAATCAGCGAAAAATCGATGGAAGAACCTGGAATGTTTTCTCGTTTTGCTGGTGCAATTACTGGAACAAACGCAAAAGATAAACAGGAAGACGAAGCAGCTACTAAAATAAAATACCTTGCAACCCATGCAAAAATGAATCTAGACATGTTTGAATCTGTCATTACAGATATCGCCGGCTGGATGAATGCAGTTGCAATTTCAGATGAAGAAATTAATTTTCTACAAGGTCTCCCAAAAGAATTGTCAGGTTCTGATGCTTCCAGCGAAAAGAAAGATGATCAATCTCAAGAAGAGTCTGGAGGAAATCAACAAAAAGAATCTTTTAACTTTATTCATAAATCAAGCTTAGCTTCGCTTCTTCTAGAAGCTTCTGGGATTACACCGGATGTTGCAGAAAAGATGGAAAAAATAAGATTAATATCGTTTGCAACAGATGGTCCTCCTCCACCAGATTTAAATCCTGACGGATATAAGCCATCAACAATATTGCAGTGGGTTTCTGGGTGGCATGAAGGCTGGGATGATGCAAAAAAGAAAGAAGTTGAAAAATTAAATAAAAAATTTATTCAAGCTGAAAATGAAGCAAAAAGAGTTTTTGGGAAATTAGGAAAAAATATCGAAAACGCTGCAAAGCAAGCAGAGAAAGAATTAAAAGCAATTGCAGATATGAAAGATTTGCTAGAATTCGAAATTGAACAAGATACTACTTTGTCTCCAAAGATTTTGTTGGGAGAAGATGGCAAAAGCGGAATTTTTTCCATGGGATGGTTCGATTTTAAAGAATTTGGAATGGGAATCAAATCAGAGGTTATTGATAAAGCAGAAAGCACTTTAAAAGATATGCTTACTGTAGAAGTTTCTCCAGAAGTAGAAAAGCTATTTGATGATGGTGAACCTTTTATGCAGGCAATGAATAAACATGAGGCTTTTAAAGACATTGATGAAATGGATAAAGCTGTTTTATCTTTGGTAATGGCTGCATCAGAAAAACCAGTTCAAGAAATCTTTAAAGAATCTAAATTTTTCCATCATGCTGGATTTAAAAACTTATTAACGGAAGCTATAACTGAAATCTCAGAATTAATAAAAGGCATTGACTATAAATTTAAATTCGACTCTGACAAAGAAACTGCTGCAAAGATTTGGGGTGTTTTAGGAGTAGAAAAAGCAGAAGAAGCATCAGATCTTACTTCGACACTAGAAGATGGGGCCGCTAGTGATTTAAACAAGGCCATTGCTGGATTAACTAACGACAATTCTCCAGTTACATTAACGAACGACGACAACAATGAAGAAATTATTATTGATCCCAATACCGAACCTGAGGCAAAAGACTTATCTGCTGATTTAGCTAAATTGGACATCAAAACCCCAAAAGATTTAGAAGATTTTATTAAGGCAGTATTGAATTTAGGAAAACTCGAAGATGATGACGTCAATGATGTTGAAGTTGATACACCTGACACTTTGAATGCAGAACCTCAAGATGAAACCGGAGATGATATACGAACCTTTTCTAAAGAAGATTTTATAAAAGAAATTCCAAACCCAACCGAATTAAAGCCTGAAATATTAGCCAAGATTTATGATATATTTCGCCAAGGTCCGAAAGGCGTCGGCCAACACGATGAAAACCAATGGGAAAAATTAAAACTTGAATCAATTCATTTAAATTCTTTAAATTCATTATTAGTTGAAGAAAAAACTAAATGGGACGACTTCCTTCCGGGTTTAATATATAATGCAGCTTCTAACGACAAAGAAGCCGAAGCTCAGATGCAAAAATATTTTAAAAATAAAGAAGTAAAGAAATTCTTTAAAGATAAATTTGATATTGAATGGGAATTAGGTGGACTTCCCAAAATACAAATCGGCGCTACAGTTGATGCGATTAAAAAAATAGATAAAAAAATCGATGGAGATGCAGTGGCTCTTTTCTTAACAGGGCTAAAAGAATTAAATGCAGATCTTCCATTTATTATAGAATCAAAAGTTCTTTTAAAAGAGTTTCTTTCGGATTTAACTGATAAAATTAAAGGCCAAGACGAATTAACTACTAAAGCGCTTGATTTGCTTGATAATGAAAATTTCTTAAAATATTTCGAAGATGAATTCGGGTTTGATATCAAATCCGCCGCCGAAGCTGGAGACTCTAAAAAACCCGCATATATTAAAAAAGCAGGATTTCCTAAGTTCCATCAAGCTTTCGGAGCCGCTGGCAATCCAGACCCAGAATTACAACCGGCCATTTTCAAAGGATTTTTAGATGATTATAAAAAAGCTGGGGCAGCAGGATTTAGAAAAGCACTGAATCAAGCTTTGGAAGACGTATTGCCGAAACCGCTATTTCAAGAAAACGTTTATAGATGGCAAAGATTGGCCGGCATAATTAAAGATTAGGAGTTTATAAATGCGCAAAAAATTAACGGAACGACATATTATAAAGATTATTCGTGAAGAATACAAAAAAAGATTGGTTGAGGTTGCTTTAGAAGCTGATTTAAAAGAAACCGACATGTATGATAAGCGTGGTAATCAGCTGTTGTCTCAAGGGCTCAAAGCTCGTCATAAAGCTTCAGGGTACGAATACACGGTAGACCATGTCGAAGGAGAGGGTGATGATGCTATTGTTTATCTTCGGCACCCAGATCAACCTCGGTTTGAACCCAAGGGACAGCCGCTTTCCGAAACTACAGCAACTATTAATTTAAGTGGTGTAGATATTGGGAGAATCAAAGGAGGAGATCCTTCCGGTGATGAAGTTGAACAAGTAACCTCACACAGGGTAGATTTAGAAAAAGATGCAGATCTTAAACTTCCTAAAACCAGTCTTTTGGCTGTTAAAAAATCAGAATTTGAAGAAGACTACGAGGTAGAATAATGAACGATGAAACAATCAAAAAAACAATTAGAGATTCTCTTGGTGTCCAAAAAGAAAAAACGCTGAACGAGTCCTATGTTACAAAGGCTCAAAAATATAGATTGCCTACAGAATTACTTTCTGAAAAAACCAAAAAAACTCATCAAGAGTTAATGGCTAAATACATCGATAGTTTAAATACTGTTTCAGCAAAATTGGACACGGTTTCTCGAGATGATGCAGATCTTAATAGTTCAGAATTTAGAAGTCTTAAAATTGATGAAGTCTATAATTTAAACGCGGCTTTTTTACATGCATGGTATTTCGAAAATATTGCAGACCCAAATTCCATTATTACTATGGATTCTTTAGCTTTTATGAGGCTAGAGAGAGATTTTGGTTCATTTGATGAATGGCAAAAAGATTTTGTAGCAACAGCTTTATCGGCCAGAAATGGATGGGCATGTACTGTTTATAATATTTTCTTGCAACGATATATTAATGTTGTTGTCGATTTGCATTCAAACAATGTTCCATTTGCTTCTTATCCAGTTATAGTAATCGATTGCTGGGAACATTCTTATTTTAGAGATTATATGAGCGATAGAAAATCATATGTATATGCCATGATGAAAGAATTAGATTGGGACCGAATTGAAAAAAGAATTAAAATTGCTGAAAAAATCGGTAAAGTAACTGCAGGAGGGCACGAATAATGTCAAACTTTAAGAGAAATCGTTTATTAGAAATGGCAGGAATTATTCATAGATCAGATGTTCTCTTAGAAGGTGATGACCTATTTGGTGGCGACGAAGGTGGCGACGAAGGCGGTGATGATGCTGGAGGAGACGACGCCGGAGGCGATGATGAAGGCGGTGGAGATCTTTTTGGAGATGATGAAGGCGGAGATGAAGGAGAAGAAGGAGCCGAAGAAGGAGAAGAAGAGGAAGAGGAAGAGGAACCGGCAGAGCAATTAACTAATGATGAAATTGCGGAATACGGACCAGGACAAATCGATGTTGAAATTGATAATATTTTACAACAGATCTTTATGGACAGTGTTGCCACGGCTAAAGTTAATTCCCAATTATCGGCTGGATATCCAGGAGAAATGCCAGAAGAAGAAATTGTAGAATCCTCAAAAAAATATTCTTTACAACTTTTATTTGAAGGAGAAGAAGGAGAAGAAGACGTAGTTCCCGACACTGCAGTTCCTCAGACTTTTAACATGGATTTTTATGCCCAAGAGGTAGCTCGATATATTAAAAATTATCAAACTCTTCTAGATGTAGAAGGAATGATTTTCAGCAAAGCAAAACAGTTTATTCATAGTCAATTTGGTAATGAGCAAGCAGATGATTTTGAAGAAAAACTCGCCCTAATTCACGGTTTAGATTTTTCCGGCGACTATGAAGATATAGCACCAACTCCTGTAGCATCAGGTGCAACCACCGCTGGTGGTGGCGGAGGCGCTTAACATGTCTTCTAAAAGAAGGTATAATTTCGAAGCAAGGAAATCAGTTCACATCCATCTTATGAAAGGAACTCATGCAGAGTTCCGATCATTCCTACTAAAGAAAGGATTAACAATGCAAGAAGCCCTGGAAGCATGTGCTATCCAGATTGCTGAAGGTAGTCCATATATGGAGAAGTTACTTGATAAAGTGGTTGAAAGAAAAATTGCTGGAGAAACTCAAATTGCCCGAGCTGAAGCAGACTCAATTTACAGACTCATCGATTCAGAAGACAAAGATTAAAAAACTCAATAAAGAAATTGAAGATTTAAAAATAAAAATTCTAGAATTAGAAAAGTCTAATGAGCTTCATGTTAAAAGCATGGTAATAATTAACCAGAATATAAAAACGTTAATGACTTTCATGAAAGATGTTGGTCAAAATCAACAAGATATTGCAACCCAAGTGTTTACCCTAACTGAAGCATTTAATGAATTGGTTAAATCTATGGGAATCGAAAAAGAGCAATATACGTTTTTTAATGGTGACGAAGACTGGAATTAGGCATATTTACTTACGATAAGGAGGTGCATTATGCAACAAGAAATCCGAGAAACAATTAAAGAAGAAATCTCCCAAGCCCTTGCTGACGCTTCAGCTGAATTGGGAAAAGTACAAAACCGAGCAGAACAAAAAGGTATTTTAGATATCATTCAAGAAAAACTTGCATCTAGAAAACTTATTGTTTTTATTACATCAACAGTGCTAATGTGGCATGGATTAGATCCCGAAACCTGGGGAATGATTGCCATGTGTTATATTGGCGGCCAATCTGCCGTTGATTTTGCAAAAACCTGGCGCCACGGAGGATAAAATGAAAATTACAAAAAGACAACTTAAAAGAATTATCAGAGAAGAGAAGCAAAACATCTTAGCAGAAGGTCTTGAATTTGAGAATGAATACGCTGAGGATGCTTGGAAAAGACTTCCCCAACAATTTCAGGAGGTAGCCCAAGGCCATGGTTGGTCATTGGATTCTCTAGAGGGATACATGGAGAGCGAAGTAGGCGATGGTGAATTCACGTTGGTGTTATCAAAGGATGAATACGTATTTCAGTGTGAGTACAGTTACACTTATCGACCCTACGGTGGTGATATGGAGTATTGGTACATACAATTAGCTGGCCCTGGTGTCTCCATGGTTTTCCGCCATGGTGGAGATGAAGGAATAATCGATGATATTAAAACAATTCTACAGGCATTTGAAAGAGCGTCCGTTTTTAGTGAAGATAAATTCAGATCTGAATTAGGAAGTAGATAATGAAAATTACAAAACGACAGCTTAAGAGAATTATTAAAGAAGAAAAACTAAAGTTACTTCGAGAAAACCGACAGATTGTTACTGACTACCTGTTTGGATTACCGGACGATGAACTAATTCAAATTGCTGCTGAATATCTTGGTGAAGAACCCGATTGGATCAATTATGATTATGCAATCGAGTGGGTTGATGGAATGTCAGAAGAAGAGGTTGCAGAAGTATCTCTAGAGATGGGCATATAAATGAAAATTACAAAAAGACAACTTAAGAGAATTATTAAAGAAGAGAAATCAAAGCTATATAATAACTTTGATTTTGGATCAAATGAACAAAGAAAGAATTTAATAAAAGAATGGGGTCCCGGCGGCCCTGGAGACCGTGGTTTAGAACCGTTACCTTCTGGCCCAAATACTCTTGAGCAAACTGTAGATAGTCATTTAAATTATCTTCAATATTGGTTAGATTCATATGAATCCTTTGATGATCCAAGGGCCTTAGATATAGAAGATCTTTTACAACAACTTTACGAAAGAATGATGGCTGTAAAGGAGAATAGAGAATAATGATTTGGTCAGTTTCGATTGTGTGGTTAAAAAAAACATGGGAATGGTGCAAAATCCATTGGAAATTTCTTTTAGGAATTTCTATTCCTATTGTCGTGTCAATACTTTTACGAAAAGGCAACACTGTTAAAATTTATAAAAAAGCAGCAGAGGCAAAAAAGTCTCAATTAAACGCACTTCAGCAGTCACATGATTTAGAAACAAAAAAGAAACAAGAAGCCCAATCAGAATTTATTAATTCTGTAAATAAAATTAATTTAGAACATGAAGAAGTACTTAAAAAACTTGCAAAAGCAGAACAAGAAAAAATAAACAAAATTAATACTGCAGAAGAAGCCACAGAAGCAATAAAAGAGAGATTAAAAAAATGATAACCTGTTTATTTCTTTGCATAGGTTTAGCTTTTGCTAATGAGGATGTTGTAACCGTAAACAAAGGTGAACCAGCTCCTTTTTCCGGAACTTTACTATCACCATCTGCTGCAGCTAAATTACTTGCTACTGGTGAAACAGATTTAGCAATATGTCAAGCAGAAGCGGAAAAAGAAAAAGCAATTTTAACAGCAGAATTTAATTTAGCAGTTTCTAATAAAGAAGCAGAATTAGCTGCATGTACGTTAAGATTTACAGAATATGAAAAAATATATTTAAACCAAATACAATATTTAGAAAAGCGCGCTGTTTCACCCACATGGGAAAAACCCCTCTTTTTCGTTGGTGGTGTCGCAGTTGGAATAGGGGTTGTAGCTCTTTCTGCTTGGACGCTCGATAAAATAGGAAATTAAAAATGAAAATTAAAGAATCAAAACTTCGTTCAGCAATTAAAGACTGGCTATTTGAATACAACACAGATTCTGGTGTTTCTCATAGGGCATCCACCGATGACAAAGTTGCCGGTACATTAGGGGATACCAGAAAAGAAGATATAGAAACAACAGTACCATCTCCCCAACCCATAATTGCATTAGATCAAACTTCAACACAGCTTCAAAAAGATCTTCCACCAGTAGAAGATCCAGACTGGGTTCCTACATGTGGAAAAGAACTTAGTGCCGCGGCAGAAGCATTAGCTTCCGGAATTCCAGATTCGGAAAGAGAGTTTTTCTACAATGAGTTAATGAATCTTCGCGAAAAGGCTATTGAACAAGGAAACAAACCAGACCTTCAAGATTTATTTTTGGGTGATAAAGATATTGATGTTCCAATTAAATCAGTAAAAGAAAATAGAAAAAGAAAACTAAAAAACCGTGTAGCACTTAAAAGAACGGGTTACATTACTAATGTAACCAATAAAAATAGGAGTGTTATGCCTGAAGCAAGATATGGAGCACGTCAAAGAGACGCTGCAAGAAAATGGAAACAAGGAGATGATCTCAACCTCTATCGTCCAGATGATGATTACTCGGAATTAGATGACGAATGGGTTCCTGATGTTGATGATATACGCGATTTTATGGAGGAAACCGGTGAACATGATCCAACAAAGGTTGCTGGATATAGGCCAGAAATGGCAACCGCTTTTGGCCTTGAGGACATTGTGGCCAGCAATGTTTACCCATCCGTTAAAGGTCCAAGCGGCATTACAAATAAATTAGAGCGAGAAATCTATCCCATCCTAAGGGCAACCAAAAACGCGCCCCAATTAACAGACCGTCTCAATAGCTTAGTTCGTTCTGAATTTGCTAGAGATGCTTTTTATGAAGCCATGCTTTTTTCCAAGCTCCTCGATCAGGAACATATTGATGATTTGAAAAAAGACGAAAATGCCTTAATGGATAGTGAAATGTTTAAATACATGTCTCATCAAGCAATCATTATTCCAGCTATGAAAGAATTAGCAAAATTAAAAAGAGCTGGTGTTTACGATCCACTATCAAAAAAATCTCAACTATCTCCTGAAGAAGCGGATGCAGTAATCGAGAAAATTAAAAAACGCTGGAACGGAATGACAAAAGCCAGAAAAGCAAATGACGCCAGAAAAGCTATGCAGTCTAATCTAGAGTTCTTGCAAAGAGATACATCTGTAATGGGATAAACATATGCAACTTAAAGATCTTATGAGTGATTATTTTCAAGATGACCGGACTCTCTTAAACGAGACCCGGTCAAAATCAATTTCTACAATCCCTTCTGAATTACCGATACAACCAAACAAAAAGTCCAATTGGGAAAAAAAATCAAATCCTAAAAGAATGGTAAAAATATTTAAAATTTCTAATGAGCAAAATTTTAATAATTTTATCATAGATGTTCTCGAGATGCAATCTGAAAATGGTCACCATGGAAGAATTTCAATACAGTATCCTAAAGTAAAAATGGAAATATGGACTCATACCCTTATGGATATTACGGAAATGGATTTGGAATGGATTAAAAAAGTAGATGATATTTACGAAGGATATAAAAGTGGCAATAAAAAGTAAATCAAACGACTTGATGATAAGTGACACACTTGCAGAAGCTTTTAATTTCTCAGAAGCTCACACGAGTATTAAAGTTGTACAGCCACTTTCGGGCGATCTTCAATCGCTAGGATCTAAAAACGGTTTAAGATTTTTAATTTTTGTAACCTCAGATATCGTAGGTGCTTTTGAATTATTAGAAGGAAAATCCCTTGACAACCCCATAATTACTTATGGTGATTCAACTAGGGAATTTACTATCGAAGACCCGGAATGTAGACTTGAATGCCTTGGTCGAAAAATTAAAGTAATATTACAGGAGTCTTCAGGTGAAAAATAAAGAAAAATTTTTAGGCATCGATTTAGGTCTTTTAATAGAACAAGAGACAAAAAAAGCCATGGATGGAATTTTAGATAAAGAAAAAATTCGCCAACAACAACAAGCTGATGCTCAAAAACCATTTAAGGCTAGAAAAAAATCATCTGCATCTATAGATAAAGATAAGCTAGATGATGAAATTGACGAAGCTGGTGATGAAGAATCAAAAGACGGTCTAAAAGCCCCAGCCAAAGCAAAGGCTTCGAAATTACCAGAAATTACACTTACAAAAATAATTGCCCTTTTAAATTCTCTTCGAGCCGGAAAATCTTTAAAAGATGAAAAAGCAAAAGTCGACCTTAAAGCCTATTTTACAAGACTTAATGGATCTGAACGTGTAGCCCTTTATGCATTTCTCACAGGCCTAGATAAAATTATGGGGTCTGAAGAAGGAGGAGAAGGTGATAAAGCACCGGTACCGAAACAGGATCCTTATAAAATTAAAATGAAAAAAGACACAGTTAAAGCTGATAAAAAACCACCAGCTGGAGAAGGTTCTCCAATAGTAGTAGGAGAATCAGCCAACAAGTCTAAAGAAAAAAGTATACTTTGGAGAAACAAATGAAAATCTCAACAAAACAACTCAGATCAATAATCCTAAAAGAGATTCACGAAATTAAAAATCCATCTTTATCCAGTATTTTATTTGAAGGAGACGATGAAAAATATTCTCTCGGAGATGAGGAGCAAACTGCAGCAGCAGTCTCAAAAGCTGCCCAAAGCGGCCCCGCCGAGGTGAGAGATCTAGTTGATAATACTGACGATCCTGAATTGCTCAAAAAAGTTCTACAAGGAGATTACGACGAAAAAAAAGATGATGATGTTGTTGAAATTGATGGAGCATCCTCAGTATCTGTTGGTTCACTTATTCCTACCCAAAAAGAAATAGATATGATGCAATCTGTGGGCTGGCCCCTTTCTGATATTGGAACTTTAGAAAAAATGATATCATCAAAAACTTCTACTGCTCCTGGTTCAATCTCCGTATCCGGAGGAGAAGTAATTGATGGACACCATCGATGGTCAGGAATTTGGGCAATTAGCGAAAAAGAAGGCAATGTAAGCGCTCAAGAAATTGATTTGCCAGGCTCTAATACTAGCGAAAAATTAGCTGGCGCCCAATTAGCCATCGCCGCATATAAGGACCCAAATTTACCCCAGCCATCTAAAAGTGACCCGTTTACTACTAATATTATGGGAAAATCTGCTGAAGAAATCGCCAAAATGATAAAAGACAACAAAGGGAAACAAACTGATGAAGATGCCCCAGGTGCAGTATTAAACGATCAGTTTTTAAAAGATGTTGCAGAAAGCGAAACAGCTGCTGAATGGGCCGGGTTTTCTGTTGGTGATTCTGAAGAGGTAATCATCGATGCTATAGCAAAGAAAGTCGGTGCTAATTTAAGTACTCTTCCGGCGAATAAAAGCGCGCCGGATAGAGCTGATATGCCTCAATTTGACCATGAATCAATGGGCAATAAGAAAAAAGTAAAAAGCGACATATACGCTGGATTACAATCTGGTAAATTTAATGTTGATGAACCAATCCAGCCTGAATCTGTCCAATCTAAAGCTGATCAAATTATTTCAGAACGTTGGCAAAAATTAGCGGGGTTAATTAAATGAAAACTACCGAAACAAATTTAAGAATTATTATAGAATCAATAATTTTAGAGTCTATTGGCCAACACAGGTGCATGGATGGAAGTATTGTTCCGGACGATTCAGAGGCATGCTATAGTGATGTTTGTTCCAGGATTGAAGACACGCTGTTCCAACGTGATAATCAATCTGGAGGTACTGCGAATCGAGCTTATTATAATGGCGTTCTGGCTGATCTTAGGAAAAAGAAACGTCGTCTAGGAAAAATTTATGAACAGTATTAGACGTTTTATCCTACTATGTAAATACTTAATAAAGAAAGATGTTTAGGAGTTTCGAATGAATATCAAAGAATTAAAAACACTAGTTGAACAAACCATTAAAGAAGAACGGTTAAAAACAGAAGATAGATTTACGCCTCATCAGAAAAAATTAAGAGAATCTCTCCGTAGAGCAAAATTGATTCTTGAAGGCGATGAAGAAAAAAAAGAAGAAGGAGGCACTGCCGCGGACCCTTCCCAATTAGATACTGAAAAGTTTCCATTAAAATTAAGCGATGTTGCTGGCGATGTAGAATTAGCTGAAAAATTAGTTACTTCAGGTGATGGTGCTTCAGATGCAATCGGTGTTAAACCAGATAGTTGGTCTGCTGCTGAATTATCTCCTTCTCAAACTAGTATGAATCTTCCAAAAGCATGCTGGTTTGCACTTGGTATGCTCAACGGTTCGATGTTTGGATCTGGTGGACCAGGCGGAAAAACAAACGCTTTTGTTTCCCAAGATAACTACTTGATGGATGGCCATCATCGATGGATTGCTACTGCCATGGCAGACCCTTCAGCGTCAATTGAGGGTTTCAAAGTCGACTGGCCAGCAAAACAATTAGTTGCAGTCCTAAATACGGTTACCGTTGGGCTATTAGGTGTTACCCAGGGAAAACCAGGAACAGGAGGTTTTGAACAGTTTCAGAAACTCGAAGAAATCGAAGGTGTATTAACCAAAATGCTGACAGATGAAGCCCCCAGCCCAAAAGGTGGTACATTCAAAGGTGTCGCAGGAGATGACAGCGCAGGAAAAGCTAAAGAAGTTATTGAAAAAGCAACAGGCTTAGAAGGCGAAGAAGCCGCAAAAGCGATGGCGAAACAAATGTATGACAATCTTCAAAGTGTTCCAGGAGCCAAAGGCGCCGGCGCAGTCATGCCAGGAGCCCCTGAAAGAATTGATATGCCTGTAATCGATGATGACAAATCAACAAAAAATACACCCTCAATTGATAACACAATCAAAGCTCTCAAGGATGGCGAAATCAATGTCAACGAAGGTTTCAGAAGATGGAATAAACTTGCAGGTATTTTAACTGATTAAGTGAAAAACTGTGTAGATTTACTTTTAAAGGGTTACATTACTATGTAACCCTTTTTATTTTGGAGTAAATTTGTCTCAAGAAATAAACAATCAAATCCTACGTGTCATTGGATGTCTAGGATTTGCAACTCGCATGGAAATTTTCCATTCTTTTGATGGTAAAATGGATTGGCCCACCCTTAAAAGAAGAATGGGCTTCCTCCAACATCAAGGTAAACTTAAAACAATTTCTGGTAATACTCCAGACAGACCAAAACTTTGGACTTTAACTAACACAGGGGAAAACATTGTAAAAGATTTATTTCCCCAAGACCAACCAACCGAAACCGTGGAGAAATAATGGGCGGAGCTGCAAAACAAATGATGCATCCTTATGATGATTTGGATATGACATTCTCACAAATGAGTAATTTGATTATGAAGATATCTCTTGGGGATGTCAATTCAATTGAAAAAGTTGATGGACTAAATATCCACTGGTATCTTAACGAAAACCACAGTCCCATGTTTGCAAGAAACATGACAGAGATAAAATCTCGAGGTATATCCTTGAATGAAATCAGAACCAAGATGGAAACCCATCCGGGCGGAGCTCAATTTTTGGCTGGCATTAATGCCATCGCCGAAAGAGCAAAAAATATTGCATGGCCAGGACCAAAACAAGGTCAACATTGGGTTAATACAGAAATTGTTTCTAGTAACCACCCACAAACAATACGATATGATTTTGATGCTTTAGTTTATCATGATCTTGTAATGATGAATCTAGCGCGCAATGCAATGGTATCTTGCTCCAGACCATATTCTTCATATTGGAATTCTTTTCTTCGGTCTGAATTTAATAATCCTCATTCATGGAAAGCTTTCCATAAATTAGAAATTAAGATTAATCCCAGCCCCTTAGATCAACATGTTATTTCAGCAATGGTTTCAATAAGAAATTTAATGGAATCTTATAACCTTGAATATGAATCAACTTTAAGAGATTATTATATGAGAATAACCCAAGCTCAATGTGAAGAAGTTGGGCTATCTTCTATTCATGCAATACAAATTTCGGAAAATGTATGGAATTCCGGAAAACACAAAATTCAATTAATTAAAAAGCAATTGCCAAAACAAACCCATTCTCATTTGGACCGCATTGGCTTGTCAAAATATAGACAAGGATACCAAGGTAAATGTAAAACCCAGATGAGAAGAATATGGGATATCTTTGGCGCCAAAGTTATAGAACCGTTAGATAGTTGCTTGATTAAAAACTCAGCTAATGCTCGACAGCGCTTAGATGAGCTTGTAAGATTTAATATAATCCAAGCAGGAGAAATCCACATAAATACCCACCCACATATATGGGAAGAATTACAGGGAAACCTAGACCGCTTTGAAAGCCTTAATGTTGAATGCCCAGTAATGGAAGGAATAGTAATCCCAATGTATGGAAAAATTTATAAACTTACTGGCGCTTTCCCAAGCATGAACCGTATTTGTGGAGCAGTAAGATATCCACTTGGGATTGATTTCGAAAAAGAGAAAGAAAAAACTTTTGCAAATGCATACTAGAAGGTTTATCTATAGCATAATTAAATTGTGGCTTCCACAAAGGACTTTTATAGAGAAAAAAAATGACCGAATTACGGGAATGGTCTTGCTATAGTTCCCAAGGATCTCTTGATATAATTGATCAAAAAAATTTGACAATCTTTGGAAAAATATATGGAGACCCTCGATTTTCAGATGGGTCTCCAGTCATTACTAGTCAAATAATTTCAATTAACGGAAAAACTGTAGTTACTCAAAGCGGAACTTTGTATCTGTTATCCGGCCTTCCTGAAAAAGAGTGGCTTAACCACTGTAAACTAAAAGGATGGGAGATCAGCTTAGAAAACCCAATAGAGTCTTTCCTTGGGTTTCTTAAGAAAGAAGGATATTAAGATACTCTTTAGAATAAGGAGATAGGATTTCCGGAAGAAATTCTTCAAACTTTTTAAAGTCTTGAGTTAAAATTGAATTTCTTACCCATTCTCCTTTAGCATTAGGGCTTTCTCCCCGCCCACGTAAATATCTATTTGCTTCTTCTTCGGCTACATTAACAAATCGATAACCAGCATTTGGCCATCGTTGCTTGATAGCTTTGGTATTATATCTTGAAATATCTTCTGTCCCACCATATATTCGATATTTCCAACCTGTTTTCTTTGTTTCTTCCCATTCTATGGTATCGTAAACAGAGCCGACAGGACTAACAACAAATTCAACTTTAACATTTGAAGGTAATTGAGGGATAATAATATCGTCCCAAACTTTTTTCATGTTAGAACCTTTGATAGCTTCTCTATCTTTTGTGGTAGTAAAAATTATAACTGAATCACATTCATTAGATGCTTTTTGAACTAAAAAATGATGCCCAGCATGATAAGGTTTCATGGCACCAGGAACTAAACCAATAATCATTCACAACTCCTTTTTGATAAATGTATATTAATAATATAATTAGTTTTATACTGTTTTACACAGTTTTGGAGAAAACATATGTCATTTTCTGAAAAAGAAAAAACAAAACAACAGATTCGTAATTCTCTCTTAAAAGAAAATAAAAGATTATTATTAGAAGATAACATGTATAACGGCTTGTTCCAGGTCTTTTGGGGAGAAGTCGAAAAAGGTTTTTCTAATTTTGGAAAGGTTTTAGTTGGGTCCGTAAAAAAAGTATCTCGTGCAGCTGTTTTATGGATAACAGTCAATTTTCCTTTTACACCCTTTAAAACAAAAAGAGAATATTCTAAATTATTTGCTGAATATGAAAGAGACCAAAAAGCAAACCAAAGAGAAATAGACCAGGCTTTAAAACCTCTAGAAGAAAACTTGGGACCTGTAAAAGCATCGATGTTTGCTTTTGCACCTGGTGCAATATTGAGCGCTTATGCTTTTGAAGGTGCAAGAAATATTGGTTCTGATGAATTTAAAGGGTTTCTAGATAGTTCTGGATTATCTCAATTACCAATTGTTGGACCAGCAATAGAAGGATTAACAACAGCTGGAGGGTTTTGGTTTGACGATTTCGAAGTCTCTTCAGAAGGCGAAATTGAAGACAAGGGAGGAATCTTATCAAAAACTTTTAATACAATCCAGAAGGCTTTTATTAATCCAGTTGGGCTTGTTATAGGAGAATCACGAAATATAATCTTCGAAGGAGAAGACATAGAACAACCATCGAAAGAGAAAAGAGATATCCAGAGAGTTTTAACAGAATTAGAAAGAATTGGAGCTTATAAAGAAATTGAAAAGATAGGAAAAAGAGAGTTAACTCTTAAAAAGAACCTCATGAGACAATTAATAGATCCTTTAGAAACAGCGTATAAATTTTCCGCTGCAATTTTAGCCAGTACCAGCCCTCAATCGTTTATTGAATCAATTGGTGACATAAAAGACCCGGGAATAAAAAGTTTAAATGTTTCAACACTTGAAGCAGATTTTAAAAATTCCGTTGATGAGATAAAAGCTAGCCCATCTAAAATGGAAGAATTAAAAAAAGCAGCAAAATCTGAAGGGATAGATATGGATACTGATCCAGATGCTGAAGCTAAACTGAACGAATACCTTTGGAAAATTGCGAAAAAAGATATGGTAAAAGTTGCAGCTGATGGAGTAGAAGAATCATATGCAACAGTTACTGAATTTATAACAGGTGATATTGGCCCTAAAGAAATTGAAATTCTTCTTACTACAGACGTCGGGACAGAGTATGCAAAGTTTATCCAGGAAACAATGGAAAAATTAGATTCAGCATTAACAGATGTAAGAAGGTTGTTATAATATCCTCAAATAGGAGAATATAATGTCAAACGATAAAAGAAAATGGGTGCCAGAAATTTGTTATGAAGATTATAACGAAGAAAACCTAACTGGCGGTTTGCCGTTTATTGCAATCCCAAAAGAGAAAGAAATGCCAAATATCTTGTTTTTCTTTGGGTCAACGGATACCGGAGAATTTGAGCCAGACGCAGAAGGAAATGAACAACCCATTGTAGAAATGGAATTATACCAATTCGCGTGCATGAAATATTTACAAGAAGGATTAAAACCAGAGGTTTATGATCAAGTCCGACAATGTCTTGGCCTATTAGCGCTTGAAGAAGCAAGAAAAAGAGGGAAAGAACAATCGATTAAAATCGCAACAAACGTACAACAAAAAAATACAAATTAATTTGTAAATCTTTGATTTATCTAATAAAATATTAATATAGCGTTTCATATTATCGCTATAAATCTAAACCAATCAAGGATAATTCTATGTCATATATAACGCGGCAACATGCCTTAAACACTTGTTTGAAAATGAAAAATTTTTATTTCAACCTTGCAAGTTTGTATGAGTCTAGCGGAATGTCAATTGAAGAAAATAGGGGGCGTCGAAATATTATGATGTCTGCTCCAATGGAATATTTTCTTGCACAAGAACTCCGCAAAACATTTCCGAAAGTCGATGACGACGGCCGAACTGGGAAAGCTGATATCATTATATCTTTCCGGAAAGGCTTTGAAAAAGAGCTTGAGTGTAAATTAACAAGCCCACACTCATCAGGCTCAATTTCATTTCAAACAGATTATGAAACATTGGAAAAAAAAGGAAGTTTGGATTATATTTACATCATCGCTAATGAGGATTTTTCTGGATTTTGTGCTATCCATTTTAAAGACTTAGATATATCTGATTTTAGAAATTTAAGCCCCGGCGCCCGAGGCAAAGTTCAAATGTTTAAACACAAAGGGATGCTAAAAGGCAATGTTTTGCTTGGAAACGTAGTAAACCTTAATGAACGACGAGCAGAATCTATTATGGAAAAAATGGAAAACCAAAAATCTCTTATTCAATCCCAAATCAATATCTGGAAAGAACAAAGAGCTAGTTTAAAAAATACCCAAGTATATGATTACAACAAATATACTGATCAAATTAATAGATCTACTCAAAAATTAGAAAACCTTATTAACAAGACCGAAGAAGAGATTAAAATAATTTCTGAAAGGAAATCGCGATACACATTTGAATATGAGGAAATAAAATAATGAAATTTCACCCTACATTAATTGAGAAATTAGTTGAAACTTACGAGGTTTATTCTGGTTGGAGAGATCAAGTTAAACTAAAAAAAGCACTGAGCGAATTAAATATTGCTGTATATACCCGTCAAGATGGAATCCAAATATTAGTAAACGAAGACGAATTAAACAAGGTTAAAAGAAATACAAACAAATAGGGAAAACCATGAATTATGAGGTTGGAAACATCTTGTGGGTTGTAGGGCATTCTCGTCCTGGGCTTAAAGTATTACGCGTTGTTGAAGAGGTCACCAAAAAAAATTTAAACGGTACCCTTGTTACATACCAAGTCGAGCAATTGTCCTCTTCCGGAAAATCTAAAATAATTTCTATTGATAATATCGAGGGAGAAATATTCTCAAGCGCAGAAGAAGCAAAAGAATATATGAAATCCTCTGCTGAAAAAGCTATCAATAAAATGATTTCCCTGTCTCAAGATTTAATCCAGACCCATTGGAAAAAATCACCAAACATAAATCCAAATACAGAAATTGTTAAAACTACTAGCCCACCCAGTGAAAATTCAAAAGAAGAAAACTACGAATATGTAGAATTGGAAAACGGAACTAGAGCAAGAATTCAATTGCCACCAGATTTTTAGGAGAAAACAATGAATGAACAAACAATCTCAGGTTCACAATTGCAAATATTGCGATTAGAAGGAACAATATCAGAAAACGAAATTGCAATCTTAGAAGGTGATTTACTGCTAGCTAAAAACGTGATTACTCAAGAAAGAAGAATAATTGGTAAAGCTGGAGAAATTTTGCAAGAAGGTAATAAGCGTCAAATCCTAAAAGGGTAATCCATGAATATCGACAACGTTCCAAAAAAATTAGTTTTTGACGAAGAAGCCAGGAATATTTTACTGATTGGAGTAAAGCAACTAACAGATGCTGTTAGGGTTACAATGGGCCCGGGCGGTTTAAATGTCGTTATTGAAAGACCTGGGAAAATACCTATCTTAACCAAAGATGGCGTAACAGTTGCCAAGTCTGTTAATCTTCCAGATAGGATGCAAAACTTGGGGGTACAACTAGTTAAAGAAGCTGCACAAGGAGCTGCAGATATCGCCGGCGATGGTACTACTACAGCAACGGTTCTGGCATACTCGCTTTTTGAAAAAGGGCTAAAAGCAATTAATGCCGGCCATAATCCCGTAAAAGTCAGAAATGGGATTAAACAAGCTTCCACTCAGATAATAGAACAAATTTATAAAAGAAGTAAAAAAGTTAAAACAAACGAAGAGATTATCCAGGTTGGAACGATTAGCGCAAACGGTGAAGAAGAGATTGGAAAATATCTATGCGAAGCTATGGAAGCAGTGGGTAGAGATGGAATTATTACGGTTGAAGAAGCAAAAGGCTTTAAAACAACTCTTACAAAAGTCGAAGGAACAAGATTAAATAGAGGTTATCTTTCCCCGTATTTTATAAATGATAAAAACAGGAATACTTGTGTGCTTGAAAAACCGTTGGTTTTATTGGCAAATCGATCATTCTCTTCAGTGAAAGAATTAGTTCCTTTGTTAGAAAAAATCCACCAATTAGGTAAATCAATTTTAGTAATTGCTGAAGATATGGAGGGAGAAGCTTTAAAAGGATTTGTTTTAAATTCTGTAAAAGGAATACTAAATTGTTGTGTAATTCGTGCTCCAGAATTCGGTCAATCTCGAGTATTTGCCATGCAAGATCTTGCAACCCTATTGGGAACAAGGGTAATAACTTCAAGCGAAGAAAACGAATTAGCAAAAATTCTTCCATCAGATTTAGGGACTTGCGAAAGAATTATAATTGGTAGAAACGAAACTATAATCGTTGGATCTAATTGTGAATCAAAAGATCTAGAAAAGCATTGTAAAGAAATACGAAACAATCTAGATTCATTGACAATGACAACAGACGAAGAAGCAATGCAGCGTCGAAGACTAGCTAGACTAGCCGGAGGAGTTGCTATTTTACGAGTAGGAGGATCAACAGAAGCGGAATTAAGAGAACGAAAGGATAGAGTAGAAGATGCCCTTTATGCCACAAAAGCTGCCGTAACTTCCGGAATATTAGATGGAGGTGGCGCAGCTTTATTGAGGGTATCTAAATCAATTACTACAAAATTAAGCGATGATTATTTGACCGGTTTTAATATTATGGTAAAAGCCTGTGAGGAACCCATAAGGCAAATTGCTACAAATGCAGGACAAGTTCCAGATATCATTGTTGAAAAAACCTTAGAGCGAAAATCCCCATTGGGCTATGATGCAAGATCTGGAGAATGGGTTAATCTATACGAAAAAGGAGTAATTGATCCAACATTGGTTGTTGTCTCAGCAGTAAAACATGCTACTTCTGCTGCAGATAATTTACTTTCAGTTGCATGCGCAATGCATTCTGTACGAGAAGAAGAAGAAGAGTCAGATACAAAACTATATGAATAACCAGGAGATTTGAGGTTAAAAATGGAAATTGAAAAAATGGATTTGGCACAATTAAAAGCATTAGAAAACGAATTATTTAAAAAACTAAAAGAAACAAGAAAAAAGAAAAATTATAAATTATCTCAAAAATTACAAATTGATATTTGTTATGTACAACAAAATATCCAAA